>JGI24702J35022_10001462_pt1 | contig 14702 bp, 14 predicted proteins | sample TergutTh196P4_FD_35022 | JGI IMG/M metagenome (IMG submission 35022)
ATCAGAAGGGGGGTGTTCACACGAAAAAGATGATAGCGGTCTTCGCTCTCGCTTTGCTGGCGATGACGGCGGTATGCGTGATGATGCCTTCCGCATATGCGGATGACGAGCTCCGCACATATTCGGACATAAGAGCCGATTCGTATCTCGTGGGCGTCGGCAAGACGGTAACGTACAACGTGTTCGCGTCCAGCAATAACGACAAGGATATAACATTCGAGGCCAAGCTGACCGACGGCAACGGAAATTCGGTGTCGTATGTAAGCCCGTCCTACGGCGTTGCGGAAAGTGAGGGCACGCCCGTAACGATAACCGCGCCGTCCGATCCGGGGATGTACACGTTAACGGTGGAGTTCACCTTCACCGATGACAGCGACGACACCGTGACGGTAACAAAGACGGCACCGGTCAGGGTTGTCGTGCCGATCGTTCTGTCGGCGACGCTTGTCAATGAAGGCGACACCATCGCCGACATGAGCGTCTGGTTCGTCGTTGACGGCAAAGTAATAGAAGAAAGCGAACAGAACGTCACGATCAACGCGAAAAGTTCCCGATCTGTTACGTATGACTGGATAACCGGCGGGCTGTCCGGCGGCGAGCACAAAGTAGAGCTGAGGGGAGAGGTCGGGCCGATAAGGGAAGACGTGAAAGGACTGAACGATCCGACGTCATTCTACGTCGGGCAGAAGAGCTACACTCTCACCGAGGCGCTGATCGTAGTGGTGGTCATCGTTCTTCTGATAATACTGATAGTCGTTATCCGCAAGCCGGTGAAGAACGTCGGAAAACCGAAAGCAAGGCGCTGATGCGATAAAGGGGCGAGCGCCCCATTTTCATTTTTTATTCATCAATACCGCATTCGTGATATCGGTGCGTGTTCTTTCCATTATCGACCTTGCGACGTCCTGTTTCCTTCTCACGGGAAGAATAGCGTCAGGCACGTCGAACGACATAACGGCCTCGCAGACCGCATCCATATGAATGAACATCTCTTTCGCGCTTTCAATATCGTTATTAATAAGTCTGTCAAGCAGTATCCGGCGCATCTCGCCGAGACAGTCCGCAAGACCGAGGACCCACGCCTGCGGCGTTACGTTAAGCGACGAATATGACGGAATTTCTTTTTCCAAAACGACGGAGGACAGTATGCAGGCTTCCGCGAGCTCCGCCATCGCATCGTTCACGGGACCGGAGAGCATTATCTCGGGCTCATTCACAAATGAGCGCAGTTCCTCGAACTCGGATATCGCTTTGTTCAGAAAGATATCATGTTCCTCATGCGAATGTATCGCGTGCATCGTTCTCTTTGTAAGACGTATTATGGAACGTGAAGATGCAATGGACCTTTCACGCAATTTTTCAAGCGAGTCCATGCGCTCATTCACGGAAGCGACGATCCCCGAGAGTTCTTTCATAGCACGTGAATGTTACGCGGACAGATAAAGGTGATCAGAGAGAATCGAAGAATGCTGTTCTTAAGGCAAGCATGAACCTCTCTTCTTCAGCGCGACGGCTGAGTATGTCCGCTGCCGGTGTTATGAAGTTAACGTTCTCATATACGACGTCGGCGAGCGTCAGCGCGTCAGCGCGTGCCAGACCGAATGATACGGCCTCGCCGTTCAGTGCGCGTTCCGCGTCGTCCATCTTTGATTCATTGCGGCCGACGGACGATATCGCCGAAACGATACGGCGTATCATGTTCCAAAGAAAATGTTCGGACCTGAACTCGATCACCAGCACATCGTCTTTCTTATCGATCTTCACGGAACGCATGTTGATGACCGTCGGTCTTCCGTCGTTCCTGCAGAATCCGGCGAAGTCGTGCTCGCCCTCGAACAATGAGGCGCATTCTTTTGCCAGATCCAGGTCAATGCCTTTTGCGGGAAGTACATACCGATAAATGCGCTCGTTCGCGTATCTCGGATTGAAGTCCGTATCCACGGAGGCGATCGATCTGTAATAGATACTCGATGAAACGGCGTTCAGCGCTTTCAGAAGGACGAAGTTATCATCGAATGCTGTGCTGAACACAACAACGTTGCCGAGCGCGTTCACGCCCTTATCGGTGCGGCTGGCGCATTTGATGTTCATCTCATCTTCACTGATATCGCTTATCTTCATAACATCGGAAATGACATCGCCTTCCACGGTCCTCAGACCGGGCTGGAACTGCGAGCCGGCGAAATTATCGCCTAGATATGCTATCTTTACGGCGACGCGTCTCATCTCTTCACGCTGCGTATCTCGTTCATATGATCAATGCGTCTCTGCACCAATTCCTTCTTGCCGATGTCGTGACGGACGAATATCGCTTCGCCTTTCACGAAATTCAATGCCTTTTCGCAGTTGCGCTCCGCTTCATCGATGGTATCGGCGATACCTACGACGCCAACCGAACGCGATGTGCCTGTTACCAGCGTATCGTTAACGATGTCGACGTTCGCATAATAGGCGACCGCTCCGCTCTCTGCGACGCCGTTCTCATCGACCGATATGGGAAGTCCCGCTTTCGACTTTACGCCGTACCCCTCCGGAACGACGTATTTGCATACGGTTGCCTTCCTCTCAAATTCAGCATCACAGTTCAGCGTCCCGGCGGCCATGGCCACGCACACGTCAGTAAAACTTGTCTTAAGTATCGGCAGCACGTTCATCGCCTCGGGATCGCCGAACCTCGCGTTTATCTCTATGAGTTTCGGACCGTCCACGGTGAGCATGAACTGCCCGTACATCGGGCCGCGGTACGTGCTGCCGTCCTTTCTGAGCGCATTGACTATCGATTGAATGATATCCAGCGCCTCCTTTCTCTCGGATGCGGTGACGAACGGTAAAAGATGATCAGCGTCGGTATATGAGCCCATCCCGCCGGTGTTCGGCCCTATGTCGCCGTCATACGCTCTCTTATGGTCCTGCACCAAAGGCATAGGTGATATTCTCGTGCCGTCGCAGAACACCATCTGCGTGAACTCCTCGCCAACGGCCTTCTCTTCAATTATGACGCCGGCGCCGCCTATGTTGTTATCGAATATTTCATTGACGTATTGCATTATCTCCGCCAGCGAATGAAGATGCTCGCCCTGCACCTTGACGCCTTTCCCGCCGGTGAGGCCGACGGGTTTCACCACGATATCGTAATCAACACTTTTTATGTGCGTTTCCGTGTCCTTAGCGTTGTCGAAGGACGCGAACCCGAGGTTGCCTTTTATTTTATGTCTTTCCAGAAGTTCGCGCATGAATGTCTTTGACGTCTCTATCATCGCCGCGGCCTTCGTAGGTGATGCGCATCTGACGTTCATTTTCTCAAGCGCGTCAACGATACCGGCCTCCAGCGGTGCCTCCGGGCCGACGAACGCCAACTCAACGTCGTTCTCTTTCGCAAATTCGCACACAGCCTGAATATTCTTTTCATCGGCGAGCCTGTACTTTTTCGATCTCCTTATTATTCCGGGGTTCGCATTTTTCATTAAAGCATATATTTCCGCGCCGGAACGATAAAATGCCTCCACGGCCGCATGTTCCCTTCCTCCTCCGCCTATCGTCAATACTTTCATGATATCACCAAAGTTTCATCGCGGCTATCAGTTCGTTCACACCTTTATCATGTCTGACGCTGCATTCCATCATCTCGCGCGCACCGCCGGTGAGCTTTGAATAATCATTCTTTATCACGTTCACGTCAACGTCCACGTACTCCGCGATGTCCGTTTTGTTAAGCACTGCGATATCGGAATGTAAAAAGATGTCCGGATGTTTTCTTACCATATCGTCACCCTCCGTCGTTGATATGACGACGGCCCTGAGATCAGCGCCGAGAGGAAAGTCCGCGGGGCATACGAGATTGCCCACGTTCTCTATGAACAGTACGTCGATCGAATGAATATCTATTTTTTTTAACGACCTTTTGACCATGTTCGCATCCAGATGGCATTCGTGCCCGGTGTTGCAGTTCACCACGGAGATGCCGGCATTCCTCATCCTTTTGTAATCATCGTCACCCGTGACATCGCCGGCTATGGCACCCGTCCGTATTCCTTTCACGGCGAGCTTCTCAGCCATCTTTATGATAAGCGACGTCTTTCCGGAACCGATCGAGCCCATGACGTCCACGGACCTTATGTTATGGTCTTCAAGAAAATGATGATTCATATGCGCTATGTTGGCGTTCTCCCTGAGAACGTCGTATTCCATTCCTATCTCGGTTATGTTGTGCACACAACTGACAGTAAGTAAAAGATAATAACAGTTGCCTTCGTTATCAGCCGCCGCGGCAGCCGTCCGATCGGGAGACCACGTGAACACCAGGTTATCTGAGGACCGTCGGCATGCGGGCGGGGCGCGCATGCGTTATAATATCTGTAATGCAGTGCTCACATCATGGAGATAAGACCGGAATGTGTGCCGTGCCTGCTGAAACGCGTACTTTTCCAAGCCGAGCTTGCGGATAACGGTTCGGAAATGGAGGCGCTGAAGGCGGCGATGGACGCGTTCTCCCGCGGATTGCGAAAAGGAAGGAACTCCGCGGAGATCGCGACCGAAGTGCACAGGGCCGCGTACCGCGCGATGAACGTCAAAGATCCGTATCTTGAACTGAAGATACGCGCGGACGCGGTCGCCGGGGAATTCATTGACACGGCGTCGCATCACATCTCATCGTCCGGGGATCCGGTAAGAGCGGCGATGCTCATCGCATGCATAGGCAACATAATGGACTTCGGCATCGAAAAGGCAATAGATGACCCGGACAGGTTCAGAGAGGAGTTCAATAGACTGATCGGAGAAGGTCTCGGGCATGACGATACGGACATCGTAAAAGACATACTGTCAAAAGCGAAAAGTATCGTGTACCTGTTCGACAACTGCGGAGAGTCGCAGCTTGATAAGCTTTTGATCAGAGAGATAAGGAAAAAGGGGATAAAGGTCACAGGCGTCGTGCGCGGTGCGCCCATACTGAATGACGTGGCGATCGACGACGCGTACCGCACAGGTCTCGATAAAGAATTGGACGGGCTGTACACAACGTCGGAGTTCAGGATAGGCATTGATATGAACGCTGTTGATACTGCGCTCAGAGAAGAGATGGCGTCGGCCGATCTCATGATAGCAAAAGGCATGGCAAATTTTGAGTCGCTCTCTGATCAGAACGTAACGATGCCGATAGCCTACATAATGAGAACGAAATGCGCACCGGTCGCCGATGCGCTGAAGATACCGCTGAACACGAACGCGGTCATCGTTCGTGGCAGAACGGAACGCAAAAAGGATTTACCTTGATACGATAACGGTGATATTATGAACGTGCGTCAGGCGGTGGTGATGGTCGGTGGCAAAGGCACAAGGCTGAGACCGCTGACGAACAACCGCCCCAAGCCTATACTTCCGGTCCTTGACAGACCGTGCCTCTTATATCTGATAGGTTCGCTTGCCGCCGCCGGTATCAATGAAATTATATTGGCATGCGGCTACCGCTCCGAGAAGATGGCCGCCGCGATCGGCGACGGGTCCGCGCACGGAATATCAATAGAGTATTCGTACGAGGACGTTCCGATGGGAACCGCGGGCGCAATAAAATTGCTTGAAGACCGTTTGGATGATACGTTCGTCGCCGTCAACGGCGACGTTTTCGCGGACATCGACCTGAAAGGCGAGATCCTCGAGCACAAAAGAACGGGCGCGTCCGTAACAATATCGCTGGCGCGCGTCAGCAATCCGTGCGAGTTCGGCATAGCCAGACTGGACGATGACGGAAGGATAACGGAATTCAAAGAGAAGCCGAGACCGGAGGAGGTGTTCTCCGATCTCATCAACGCCGGCGTCTACGTAATGGAGAAAAAGATATTGGGATACGTACCGAAAGGGAAGATGTACGATCTTTCAAAAGAACTGATACCCGATATAATGGGAAAGGGGCACAGGGTGCAGGGGCATATGATGAACGGCATATGGATGGACGTCGGCAGACCGGGCGATCTCATAGCCGCGAACCTTGCCGCCGCCGAAACGTTCGCAGGCAACAGCGTAACAGGGGACGTGTCCGGATCGAAGATAACGGAACCGTTCTACATCGGGCACAACGGTAAGATCACTGATTCGGATATTTCGTCGTCCGTAATATCCGAAGGGTCGCAAGTTCATGCGTCACGTGTATCCGGGTCGCTGATAATGGCCCGCTGCGCTGTTTCGGGTGCAGAGATATCAGGAAGCATAATAGGAGAGGGATGCACTGTCATGAACGGAGCGGTCATCGAAAGATCGGTGATCGCCGACGGCAAGACAATAAAAGAGAACGAGGTCATAAGGGACAAGGTGCTTGAATGAAGGAGATGATACGCGCTAGAGCTCCGCTCAGAATAGGAATGGCCGGCGGCGGAACAGACGTTGAGCCGTATGCGTCCGAGAGAGGAGGATACGTTTTCAACACGACGATAGACAAGTACGCATACTGTACCGTCGTCCCCAACGGGAGCGACCGCTTAAGCATCGTCTCACTCGACTACGGGACGTTCGAGGCGCAGCTTGACGGCGGTCCGTTAAAGTACGACGGCAATATGGACCTCATTAAAGCGGTGAGCAACCATTTCAGCATCACCGATGGCTTTGACGTTTTCATACATTCGGACGCGCCTCCAGGATCGGGGTTAGGGGGTTCGTCCACCGTCATCGTATCGATACTCGGCGCCGTGACCGAATGGCTGGGCGTAAGGATGAACGATTACGACCTTGCGGAACTGGCGTTCAAACTGGAACGGGAAGAACTGGGCCTGAAAGGCGGAAAGCAGGATCAGTACGCGGCGGTCTTCGGAGGTTTTAATTTAATGGAATTCGGCAGATCGGGCGTAAGGGTGAACAAGGTCCGTCTGAAAGATGATATAATCAACGAGCTGCAGTATTGTTCATTGTTGTGTTACACCGGACGCTCAAGAGAATCCGCGAACATCATCGACTCGCAGATGGCAAGGTACAGCGAGGGAAGCAACACCGACGCATTGGACGCGTCTAAAAAACTCGCGGTCGACGAGAGGAACGCCCTTGTGCGCGGCAACATAAAAGAATTCGGCGGGATGCTGAACGACGCGTGGGAACAAAAGAAAAAATTCACGCCCGATGTGACGAACAGTTCTCTGGACAAGTTCTACAGGGCGGCGATGGACAGCGGAGCCATCGGCGGCAAAGTTTCGGGAGCAGGGGGCGGAGGGTTCATGTATTTCGTTTGCGAATATGACAAGAAGCACCTGGTCGCGAAAGAACTTACGAAAATGAAAGCGACGATAACGGACTTCATGTTCGAAAAAACGGGCGTACAGATGTGGAGGCAGAGAGAATGAGATCACTGATATCCGATGAGCTGAGGAACAGCGCGTCCGTCATATCGGGCATCGACGCAAAAATGATAGACCGCATATCGGATGTGCTCGTCGATACGGTAAAGAAAGGCAACAAAATAATATTCATGGGCAACGGCGGATCGTCGGCGGACGCGCAGCATCTGGCGGCCGAGTTCACCGGCCGTTATTTGATGGAACGCGAACCGATGCCCGCGATATCGTTATCCAACATAGCTCCGGTCACGGCGATCGGCAATGACTATTCGTTCGACGTCGTTTTTAAAAGACAGGTGGAGGCGTACGCGGTGAAAGGCGACGCCGTGGTATGTTTATCAACATCAGGCAATTCAAAGAACATAATCCTCGCAATGGAGGCCGCCAAGGAAAAGGGCGCAACGACAATAACGTTCACCGGTCCCGGCGGCGTGATGAAGGATATGGCCGACCACGCTCTTGTCATAAATTCGAAGGAAACGCCGAGGGTACAGGAAGGCTATATGGTCGCCGGCCACATAATATGCGGACTTACGGAACGCGGGGTGTTCGGAAGAAAAGCGGTGTTCATCGATCGTGACGACACGATAGCGAAGGACGTCCCGTACTGCAGCGGTCCCGAGCACTTCGTACTTTTCAAAGATGTTCCCAAATCGATAGCCAAACTGAACAAAGCAGGCTTTCTGGTAATACTTGTGACAAACCAATCCGGTGTCGCAAGAGGAAAATTCACCGAGGACGACCTGGAAAGGATACATAAGAAGATGATCGCCGATATTGAAAAGGAAGGCGGTAAGATAGACGATATCTTCTATTGCCCGCACCATCCGGACGACGGGTGCGGATGCAGGAAGCCGAAGGCGGGCATGGGCATCGCCGCCGTTTCGAAACATAAGATAAACACGAAGGCATCGTACATGATAGGCAACAGCGACGCCGATGTCGAGTTCGGAGAGGCGATAGGATGCACCTCTTTCAAGGTGTCTGAAAAATTCACGTTCAGCGACGCCGTCGATAAGATACTGAAACGGTGACCCGATGCGCATCGCGATGGTAACGGACAGCTATTTCCCGACAAGGGACGGCGTCGTTACGTCGATAACGATAGCCAAGGAAGGTTTAGAAAAATTAGGTCACGAAGTTATTGTCGTGGCTCCTGACCCGGGCAAAGATCAGAGGATACCGGGCGTTCACTATTTTCCGGCGACAAAGTTCAAAAGCTATCCTGGTTACTTTGTTCCGATGTTCCCGTCGAACAAGACGGAAGTGATACGTTCAATAGATCCCGACGTGATACATGTGCACGGCATGGCCCTGATGGCGATGAAGGGCCTCAGGGCATCGAAGAATCTGAAGATCCCGGCGGTGCTGACGTTCCATACGATGGTGGGCGATGCCATTGAATTTTACTCTCCAATAAAAGCACTCCATGACGTTCAGAAGAGACTTGTGTGGATATATCTGAAAAGATTGCTGAAGCGGCCGGACGCTGTCATCGGGCCCACAGCGTCAACGGTGAATGAACTGCTCAGGAACGGCGTCAGACCGAAAAGAACGGAAATAATACCGACGGGCATCGACACGATAAGATTCAACACCAACGGTAACGGCAGCGCGATAAGGGAACGCTACGGTCTGCGTGATGAGAAGGTTGCGTTATATGTGGGAAGATTATCGTTCGAAAAGAACATAGACACGATAATAAACGCGCTGCGTTACGTTGAGAACGTAAAGTTACTGATCGCCGGCAAAGGGCCTGCGGCCGCCTCGCTCGCGGAGGCGGCAAAGGAAGCGGGTGTTGCGGACCGCGTAATATTCGCGGGATTCGTTGCTGACGACGAACTTCCGCAATTGTACGCCGCGGCGGACGCGTTCGTATCGGCGTCGAGATTCGAGACGCAGGGATTGTCAGTTCTGGAGGCATTGGCGTGCGGTCTTCCCGCCGCGTGCGCCGCCGAGAGGGCGTTCAAAGACGTGATAAACGACGGCGTCAACGGTTTCCTGTTCAACGGCGGCGCCGAGGAGTGCGCATCCGCAATATCATCGTGCATCTCATGCGGCGACGAAGTAAGGAAGAACGCAAGAGCGACAGCGGAATCATTATCCGTGGAAGCGTGCGTAAAAAGTCTGGCCGCGCTTTACGAAGATCTCATAAAGAACAATACGAACCGCCGGTGACCGCCGTACGGTAAATTTCAAAGTGCAAAATTTGCACTATGATTGCACTTTGAATTGCACTTTGGAATATTATTTATTCATGCAGCGCATACCGTGTCACGCTGAATGCAGGAGGATGCACGCGATGAAAGGTACGGCAGATAAAGAGCGCGAGGCCGTTCCGGCAGATCGGAAGGACATAGCGGACGATCTCGAAGAATATATCGTACAGGGAGAGCCGGAGAAGAAGGAACTGGGGTATCTTTGGCGGACGGCGATCGGCCTTCAGGACACGGACGGGCTCAGGCCTTCGCCGTACCTCATCGAAACGGCGAGAGAGAACATCGAAGGCAACATCTCCGTCAGCGAGGCGAAGGAACGGATAGACAGCTATTATAAAGCGAAGCCTGCAAGCGATGCCGGCGACAGGACGGAAGAGGCGGACAAGGTCTCATCACGCATAACGGAGATACTTTCAGAGAAGGCGTTCAGTTTTTCCGTCGTGGAGTACATCGGCATCCACAGGCGGCTTTTCCAGGGCATTTACAAATTTGCGGGAAAGATACGCGACTACAATGTAACAAAAGCGGAATGGGTGCTCGGCGGAGGGACGGTACAGTACATGAGCGCCGCCAACATCGCGGCGGCGCTGGACCACGATTTTGAGAAAGAGAAAAGATTCGATTACCGCGGCCTTGGCCTGCGTGAGGCGGTGATGCACATCGCCGGATTCATATCGGACATTTGGCAGATACACGCGTTCGGCGAAGGCAATACAAGGACGACGGCGGTCTTTGCGATAAAATATCTGCGCTCGTTCGGCCTTGACGCCGACAATGACATCTTCGCCGAGAACGCATGGTACTTCCGCAACGCGCTCGTGCGCGCAAACCACACCGACCTGAAGAAAGGCGTCGCGGCCACCGATGAATATCTCGAACGGTTCTTCGGAAATATGCTGTTGGGCGAGAACAATGAATTAAAGAACAGGGACATGAACGTCTCTCTCGCTGACGGCGGCGAGAGAACAAAGGAACGGACCGCCGGCATCAGCACGGAAGGCCTGACCGCGGACGAACGCAACGTTCTGGAGTTCTTAAGGAAGAACCCGAAGGCAACGCAGAAAGAAACGGCCGCGCATATCAGCAGATCGGAAAGGACGGTGAAGACCATCACCGCCGCTTTGCAGGAAAAGGGTCTGCTGGATCGCCGCAACGGCAGACGGAACGGATATTGGGCGCCTAAACCGTGACCGTCAAAGCACGAACGGAACGGTCATCCGATGACGTTCTTGTAGACCTCTTCTATTTTCGTTATGTTATCGTTCCAGCTGAACGTCTCCGCTCTGGCGCGCGCCGCTTTGCCGATGTTCAGGCGCATATCATCATCATCATCGAGAAGCATGTTCATCGCCCTTGCCAGCGCGTTCGGGTCCTTCGCAGGAACGATGACACCGCCGTCGCCGACAGTATCGCCCAATCCGTTAACATTCGTGCATATCATCGGCCGGCCGTATGACATCGCCTCCACGGCGGCGAGACCGAACGATTCGAAGAGCGACGGCATCACGAAGAATTTGCACGTTCCCATCAGTTCAGCCTTTTCTTCCTCGGACACGTACCCGCGCATCTCTATCTTATCACCGAGGCCGTTCTTCTCTATCTTTCTGATAAGCCGTCCCATATCGGGGCCCTTGCCGCATATTATCAGCTTGGCGTCAACATGTCTCATCGCCTCTATGAGATCATCGAGTCCCTTCGTTCTTACCAGTCTTCCCAAAGACAATATGAAATCGCCCTCATCATCACGGACATCCGGGAAAAGATTCAGGCAGCTGGGTACGGATGTTGTTCTGTTCTCAGGTATGCCTCGTCTGATCAGATCCGATCTTACAAAGTCGCTTACGCATATTATGTGATCGAACGTCTCCAAACATTTGCGGAACCGGTTGTCCTGCATCCCCGATAACCAGCCGGTGAGTCCGGTGCCTTCGCCCCATACGTTGTGATATGTGAACACTTTCTTCCCCGTGTAACGCATAAGATCTTTGTTGTATGACGGGGCCCATCTGTAATTATAATTCACAATGTCGGCGTCCAATCCGTTAAGCGTCTCAAGGACGTTCTTCGATGATATGAACGGCGGGTTGTAGATGTTAATGATCCTTGACCTCAGACGTACTATATTGTAACCGTCACGTTCCTCAGTTTCCGGTGTGCCCGGCAATCTTCCGGTAAGTATCGTAACGTCGTGCCCTCTTTCTGCCAGTAATTTGCAGGTGTCGTGCATCCGGTGCTCTATGCCGCCCATGAACGGATAGAAGAACGGGTTCACATCAACTATTCTCATTTGTAATGCCCTCCTTTCTTTTTCTCAGGAATGCGGCGGCCATGCTCACCGCTATGACAACGATTATGAATATTATCGTGTACGTCTGTGCGGCGCTGCTCTCAAAGTAATCGAAGAAGAAGCCGCTCATTAACATTATGATGCCGTATTTGATGACACATCCGATTACCACGTAGAACAACGCTTTCGATAATCTCCATGAGTCAATCAGACTTATGAACGCGCCGGCGAACGGTATCATCGGCGCCACACGGTTCACAAGCAACATGCGTTCATCGCTAACCACGAGGAACTTAACGTAACGGTCGGCCACCTTTTTTATTCTCTCGGGAACGCGGACATGCTCGACTATCCAATACAGCAGCGATATCCCGGAGATCTCGGCGATGACGGCCGCGCCGAGTAACTGCAGACCGAACGTGAACGTCGGATCGTACATGAAGCCGATTATGAAGAACAGTTCGGGAAGCGTCGGGAAGAACAGCGCATCGATGAAGAATATCAGAAAGACGAACAGTATTACGATAACGGCATTATCGGGACCGAAGAGATCGTACATCCATTCCCCTATGCTGAACATCTTCTCATCCTCCGGTGCAATGCACCGTGTCATGTGCGTATGGATATTTCAACCATCGGATATGTTCGCGCCGGGTGTAAAAAACGATCGCGGCGCGCGGACGCCGCATTGGTAATAATAAATATCCATTCAGAGATGTTGGTCAAAGCAGAGGAAGAGGCAAATGGAAAGGATCGAGAACGTTCTGTCATTCTATGAGCGCAAAAAGGTATTCGTCACGGGCCACAACGGATTCAAAGGCTCATGGATGTGCAGGGTCCTGGCGGACGCCGGCGCCGACGTGTGCGGATTCTCGCTTCCGTGCACTGAATACAGTCCGTTCCCTTCGATGCGTCTCGGCGGAATAAGGTCGCTGGAAGGCGATATCGGCAACATCGATGAGATAACGGACGCGGTCCTTGATCTTAAGCCGGAAGTGGTGATACACATGGCGGCGCAGCCGCTTGTCCTCGAGTCGTACAAAGATCCCGTTCTGACATACAGGACGAACGTCATGGGCACCGTGAACGTGCTTGAAGCGGTAAGGAAATGCGATTCGGTGCGTTCTGTGGTGAACGTAACAACAGACAAAGTTTACAGGAACACGGAGCGGAGCGAAGGATACACGGAGGATGAGATGCTGGACGGCCACGATCCGTACTCAAATTCAAAATCATGTTCGGAGCTTGTGACCGCGACGTACAGGCGTTCGTTCTTAAATGACGTTCCGGTATCGACATGCCGCGCCGGCAACGTGATAGGCGGCGGTGATAGGTCGAACGACCGCATCATACCGGACTGTGTGCGATGCGCTGAGCGCGGCGATACGATAACCTTAAGGAATCCCAACTCAGTGAGACCGTACCAGCATGTGCTGGAGCCGGTGCTCGCGTACCTGCTGCTGGCGGCAAAGCAGACAGATAACAAAGAACTCGAGGGAAGCTACAACATCGGGCCTGACGACGACAGCGCCGTGACGACGGAAAGAATAGCGCAGTTATTCTGCGAGAACTGGAAAGGCGCCGTGTACAAGAAAGCGGTCAGCACCGGCGGTCCTCACGAGGCAGGTCTGTTACGACTGAACTGTGACAGGTTCAAAAGCACATTCGGATGGAGACCGCGCCGGAATATCGAAGAAGCTGTTAAAATGACGGTCGGCTGGTATCTCGCGGAACGTGACGGCAAAGATATGGGAAAATTCACGTCCGGTCAGATAGCCGAATATCTGAGATGATCACAGATCGTCCGTCTCTTTCGAAGTGTACTCGCCGGGCGTGTATCCGTATGCGCCCTCGGGCGCGGTCCTCGGCAGCTTCTTCGTGAACACTAGATATTTGCTTATCCCCCAGTTCAGTACTATCTCGACGCCGCTGGTGATAACTCTCGCGGGCAATCCGTCAATGCCCATGAAGTTACCGCCCATGCCGCCGGCGACGAGTATCGAGAACATCACTATCGCGAGAACACCGGTCGCTATCCTTCCCATGATGAACGACCCGAGCTCCGTAGCGACGACGGACGTCTCTGTGCTCTTCGACTCAAAGACGAACCATTTGTTCGTAACGAAGGCGAACGACACGCCGCACACCCACGATAAGATGTTGCTTGTGTTCAGGTCGACGCCGAGCAGCACGAACAGCGAGTACGAGCCCCATGATATCAGCGTCGTCAAGGCTCCGAACGCCAGATAGAGCACCGTCTCCCTGTTGTTGGCGATCGTCTCTTTGATGTTCATGGGCATCTGCATGAACTGTTCCGATGTTTAATAATGTGACGACATCGTTCAGTAACGGTCATCGCCCGCCGGTGCCGCCGGCAACGGTAAAGTCCCGCGGCCGTCTGAAACAATTATAATATCAGGAATATGATGCTCACCCATGGGATTGCTGTCCGAGGATGCCAAAAGGGACCAGCTGATATACGGTCTCGTCTTCGGTATAGCGTGCGTGATATTCATCATTGCTGTTGCCGTTCTCAACATAGAGTCGGAAGTGATGAAAGATCGTTTTACCAATTCTCAGGACCTGCTTGACGGCAATCTTCATAACCTGGAGTATCCGCCGCTGGTGCTTGTTCTGATCGCGATACCGAGAGTGTTCGCCGGCACACCGTTCGGCTACAGCATAGGGTTCGTCGCGGAGATGTTCGTATTCTTTGTCATAGGACTGCTCATAGTAAGCAAATTTGCGAAGAGGTACGGGAAGGACGAGAAGAGGTGCATGCTTGCGTACACGGTACTGATGCTGATAATGATCGAGTTCGTTGTAGACCGGTTCGATATTGTTCCCGCCGTTCTTGCGTTGGCGGCCGTCTACTGCTAC
>JGI24702J35022_10001463_pt1 | contig 14697 bp, 13 predicted proteins | sample TergutTh196P4_FD_35022 | JGI IMG/M metagenome (IMG submission 35022)
GCTAAATCGGGATTGTATTGTCTCAGTTCGTTATCCAATATCCGGTATGCTTCGTTGATGTTGCCTGTGTCGGCTGCAACCATAAACAGCAGGACAGAATTGCGTTCGATATGTCGCAGGAAACGGAGGCCTATGCCTTTGCCTTCGCTGGCGCCTTCGATGATGCCGGGGATATCGGCCATGACAAACGAACGGTCATCGCGGTAGTCGACGATTCCAAGATTCGGCTCTAATGTGGTAAACGGATAATCGGCAATTTTCGGTTTGGCGGCTGAAACGACCGATAACAGCGTAGACTTTCCGACGTTCGGATATCCAACTAATCCGACATCGGCCAACAGTTTGAGTTGCAAAATAATCGTTCGTTCTTCAGCAGGTTCGCCGGGTTGCGCATAGCGTGGCGCCTGATTGGTGGAGGTTTTGAAATGTGTGTTCCCTTTGGGTTCGCCGGGTTGCGCATAGCGTGGCGCCTGATTGGTGGAGGTTTTGAAATGTGTGTTCCCTTTTCCGCCTTTTCCGCCTTTTAATAACAAAACGGTTTGACCGTCTTCGGTAACGTCGCAGATAAATTCGCCGGTATCGGCATCAAAAGTTACCGTTCCGCAAGGCACTTCGATGATACGGTCTTCGCCGTTTTTTCCGGTACTTTTCTTGGCGCTTCCTGCTTCGCCCGAGGTAGCCATAACATGGCGCTCGTATTTCAGATGCAGCAACGTCCAAAGGTTACGGTTGGCGCGCAGGTAGATATGTCCTCCGCGCCCGCCGTCGCCTCCGTCAGGACCGCCTTTGGGAATAAATTTCTCGCGCCGGAAGTGAGTCGAGCCTCTTCCACCACGCCCTGAACGGCAATAGATTTTTACGTAATCAACGAAGTTGGATTCGCCCATGGAAAAACCTCACCCCCGATCCCTCTCCAAAAGAGAGGAGAGTTAGTGTGAGTATCTGTTTTTTTATAGCTTTATCTCTTTTTGTAACACCTCATCAATCCGTAGCGTTATATCCTCAATACGTCCAACGCCTTTGATCGCGCTGTATTTTCCTTCGCTGATATAGTAGGTAGCCAAAGGCGCTGTTTGGGTATGATATACATCCAATCTGGCCTTGATCGTTTCGAGATTGTCGTCCGAACGTCCTGATATCTTACCGCGTTCCAGCAACCGTTTGATGATCTCTTCATCATCGACCTGCAAATCAATCAAGACGGCGATGTCTGTCCCGCGTTCATTTAACATAACTTTCAATGCCTTGGCCTGTGGAATAGTACGTGGAAATCCATCAAACAAAACGCCTTTCGATGATGATTTCTCATCTAAGAAACCGGCAATCAGTTGAATAATCAAATCGTCAGGCACCAATTGCCCTTCATTGATATAGTTCTGGGCAATCTTGCCTAATGCGGTGCCTTCTTTGATTGCAGCGCGTAAAACATTGCCGGTTGAAATATAATCCAATCCGTATTTGGCAATCATCAATTCACTCTGCGTCCCTTTGCCTGAGCCGGGAGCGCCAAAAATAATAACATTTAACATAGTGTTTTTTTTATTTAGCAGTTAATAATCTTATATATATCACGTGTAGTACGCCCTAATCCGTCATAGTCCAATCCGAAACCTACCACAAATTCATCATCAATCTCCAACCCCACATAATCAGGTTTCACATCACATTGTAACGCGTTGGGTTTAAACAACATGGTTGCCAATCGAACATCCTCAATGCCTGCCTCTTTCAGTTTGTTTATGACATACTGCATCGTCAGACCCGTATCAACAACATCTTCCAGCAGAATTACCATTCGGTCCTTCCTGTAGACCTGGAGCGGCAGGATTTCCTGTACAATACCGTCGGATTTCGTTCCGGTATATGAGCGGTATGCCACAAATGTTATTTCGCAGGTAGGGGACAGTTTGCATAATAATTCGGCAGCAAACATATAAGCGCCTGTTAATAATCCTACAAAAAGCGGATTTTTGCCTTCAATATCATGCGCTATCTCTTGCGCCATGCGCGTTATTGCCGAAACAATTTCTTGTTCAGGAATATATAACGCAAACTCTTTGTCTTTTAATCGAATCGTTTTATTCATCTTTCAATCTGTTTTGGGGGAGCAAACTTACATAAAGTTTATTGATTTGACAAAAAAAAGTTTGGGTGGGTGGGTTTATATACGATGGGCATTATAAAAAATAAAACGTTATATTTGCATCGTATTTCAACATGACATGATTAAAACAGAGAACACAAACACCGGGAAGAAATGATTAAGATATTTGAAACTTTGAAGATTAAGGAATTGGATGAATATACCATTACGCACGAACCCATAGATTCAATCGATTTGGTTGAACGTGCTGCAATGGCTTTTACGCAGGAATTTTGCCGTAATTTCTCCAAACAAAAAAGAGTCGTTGTTTTTGCCGGACAGGGAAATAATGGAGCCGATGCATTAGCTATCGCCCGTTTATTGTCGGAGGAGGGCTACCGCATCGAAACCTTCCTGTTAAATCCTGTTCAACGCTTATCGCCTGAATGTGAGATTAATAAACAACGCCTCCTGTCCGACGGGAAAGTGCGTTTGATTGAAGTATTTGATGATTTTACGCCGCCTACACTTACAAATCGCGATATTGTGATCGACGGACTGTTTGGTTCGGGATTAAATCGCTCATTAAGTGGCGGTTATGCGGCTATTGTCGATTATATTAACCAAGCTGAGGCAGTTGTTGTGTCGATAGATATTCCATCGGGGCTTTTCGGGGAAGACAACCGGACAAATAATCCGGACGGAATTATTCAGGCGGACTATACCTACACATTTGAATTTCCGAAATTGGCTTTCCTGTTTCCTGAAAATGCTTCATTTGCAGGCCAATGGAAGACAATCCCGATCGGGATTCATCCTGATATGATTGCAACAACGAAAACATGTTACCATATCATTGCCGACGAAGACTTCACGGGGCTTCTCCGTCCAAGAAACAAATTTGCCCATAAGGGAATGTTCGGGCATGCCCTGTTGATTGCCGGGAGCAAAGGCAAAATGGGCGCTGCCGTCTTAGCCGCGAAAGCATGTCTTCGCAGTGGTGTCGGGCTGTTGACGGTTCATTTGCCGCAAAGAGGCGAGACCATACTCCATACCACTGTGCCGGAAGCGATGTTGCATTTGGATGAAAATGCTGATTTTGTTGCCGTCTTGCCCGAAACAACGATGTATGAAGCCATAGCAGTCGGTCCCGGACTTGGCACACAACCTCCGTCGGTCAAATTATTAAAGTCATTACTTGATGCTTTCCGCAAACCGCTTGTGGTTGATGCTGATGCGTTGAATATATTCGCATCAAATCCCGAATTAATCCCGTTGCTACCGCCTTCTTCCATCTTAACCCCTCATCCTAAGGAATTTGACCGCTTATTTGGTGTTTGTGACAGTGGATATGAGCGTCTTCAGAAAGCCCGGATCAAGGCGATGGAACTCACGGTATGTATTGTCCTGAAAGGCGCCTATACAGCTGTTTGCACCCCGGAAGGCAATGTGTATTTCAACTCAACAGGCAATCCGGGAATGGCCACGGCAGGAAGTGGCGATGTGTTGACCGGTGTGATTCTCGGTCTGTTGGCTCAGGGTTATGAGCCGGTGATATCGGCTGTGGCCGGTGTCTACCTGCATGGATTGGCAGGCGACTTAGCTTCGGCCAAAGCTTCGGAAGAAAGCCTTATTGCCGGCGATATCATCCAACAATTAGGCAAAGCGTTCCGGCTACAACGCGATGATGATTGAACTGTGCTAATAGGTTGGTGGTTAATTGAAAGTTAATTGAAAATCTGTTTTTTTCCTGAAATATCTTTCGTAACTTTGTCCCGATAGTTAACTCATAATACAAATTGATATGTTAAATTTTGATCGCAGAGATTTTTTGAAAACGGCAACCGCCGGTATAGCTTTAGCCGGATTACCCTCGTGGATAAGTAGTTGCCATAAAGTACCACAAAACAAACTGCCTCGTTGGCGAGGTTTCAATATCCTTGACTTTTTTTCACCCCGCCCATTTAACAACAGGCGTTTTGACGCTACCTTGCAGGATTTCCAATGGATGGCTGATTGGGGATTCGATTTTGTCCGTTTTCCGATAGCCTATCCGGGTTATCTGAATTACAGTACGTCGAGCGGAATTCCGATAACGCCGGAACAGACGGTTGACTTCAACGAAGAAGCAATTGACATCATTGAAAAAACAGTTGATGCAGCCAATACGTTGGGATTGCATGTAAGCCTGAACCTGCACCGTGCTCCCGGTTTCTGTATCAATGCCGGATTTGAGGAGCCGTTTAATCTGTGGAAAGATGAAGAAGCCCAACAGGCTTTTTATACCCATTGGGAAATGTGGGCGAAACGGTTCCGGCATATTTCGCCGGCTTTGTTGAGTTTCGATTTGGTGAATGAGCCTTGTTACAAGGAAGATATGAACGATCAGTTTTGTCCGTCAACAGCTATTCCCGGTGAAACCTACCGGAAAGTAGCCAAGGGATGTTTAGAGGTGATACATCGTCATACACCCGACCGGTTAGTCGTTGCGGATGGAAATCATGGCGGTTCATTGGTCACCCCTGAGTTGGAGGATTTACCGATCGCTCAGAGTTGTCGCGGGTATTATCCGCACTATGTCTCGCATTACCGCGCCAATTGGGTATGGCAAAACCCCGACGATGCACCCATGCCGGTTTGGCCGGGAGTTATTGACGGACAGGAATTTAACCGCAAAGTGCTCGAAGACTTTTATCAACCCTGGATTGATCTTGTCAGCAGAGGGGTAGGGGTGCATTGCGGCGAATGTGGTTGTTATAGCGAAACCCCGCATGAAGTATTCTTAGCCTGGTTTAATGACCAGTTAGATATCCTTACTTCGCATGGCATCGGATGGGGATTATGGAATTTCAGGGGTACATTCGGACTGTTGGATTCAGGCAGGAAAGATGTGCAGTATGAAGATTATTATGGCCATCAATTGGACAGGAAATTGCTTGATCTGCTACAGAAATATTAATTAATAAATAGTTATCATGAATATCACAAGACGGAATTTTTTGAAAACGACAGCTGCAGCTGCCGTTATGATGCCGGCCATCAATGTTGGCGCATTGGGAAGAGCGTCAGCCAATGATACGATAAACATCGGGCTGATCGGGTGTAGGAATATGGGTTGGGGCGATTTAACGGATATGCTCCTTATTCCCGAAACCGAGTGTGTGGCTTTATGCGATATTGATCAATCCATCCTGAATGGCAAGGCGGATGAACTCGTCAAGATGGGCAGGAAGAAACCGGAGTTGTATGGCGATTACCGTAAATTGCTTGAACGGAAGGATATAGATGTGGTGATAGTCGGAACACCCGACCATTGGCACTGTCTGCACATGGTGGATGCCTGTGCNGCCGGTAAGGATGTGTATGTCGAGAAACCGATCGCAAACAGCATNGCCGAATGTGATGCAATGGTATCAGCGGCAAAGAAATACCAACGGGTTGTACAGGTCGGACAACAGCAACGCAGTAGCGGCCATTGGAAGCAAATGGTTGAGTATCTGCGTGCCGGAACACTCGGAACGATTGGCCGCGTGCATATCTGGGGCAATTTCACCTACGCAGCAGTGACACCCAGACCGGATACCGACATTCCCGAAGGCGTTGACTTCGATACATGGCTGGGGCCTACTCCCGTCAAAACATTCAACCCGCAACGCTTCCACGGCACTTGGCGGATGTTCTGGGATTACGGAGGCGGACTGATGACCGACTGGGGTGTGCATCTGCTTGATATGGGACTTTGGGGGTTGGATGTCAAAGGAATGCCAAATAAGATTGTGGCGACGGGCGGCAAATTTTATTATCCGCAAGGTATGCACGAGACACTCGACTCGCAAACCGTCAGTTACCTGTTCGACGACTGTATCATGAGTTGGGAGCATAATGCAGGCGTGCAGTCAGGTCCTTATAGCCGCGATTACGGCGTGCTTTTCAAAGGAACAAACGGCACACTCGTAGCCGATCGTGACAACTGGGAGGTTATTCCCGAGGGAGACGGAAGAAGAGGAGCTAAAATACCGGAAATCAAAGTGGTAGCCGATCAACAAGACCATAAACTGCATGTCAGGACTTTTATCGAATGTGTGAAGACAAGGAATTTCCAAACGGCTTGCACTATTGACAATGGAAGCCTGTGTGCCAAATATGCCCATCTGGGGAATATTGCTGCCCGATTGAACGCATCTTTAGTATACGATGATGTAGCCAAAACATTCAAAGGCACCCCTGAAGTAGATAAGTATATCAAACCGGCGTACCGTGCCCCCTGGAAGTTTCCTGAGTAAGAAGACCGTAAGACAATTGATAATTGACAATTGACAATTGACAATTAAAAATCAGTTATTCAACATCGTAAGATCGTAAGATTTTTTTTAAATCATTAAATCATTATATTTTTAAATCATATAAATCATAGTCCAGATGACATACCGTGAACTCGGAAAGACAGGAATGAAAGTTTCGAATATCAGCTTTGGAGCGTCTTCACTTGGAGGCGTATTTCATTCACTGAAAGAAGAAGAAGGCATCAAAGCCGTACATACGGCAGTCGAAAACGGCATCAATTTTATGGATGTCTCACCTTATTACGGTTACACGAAAGCCGAAACCGTCTTGGGCAAAGCGCTGCAAACGATTGACCGAAAAGATTATTACCTTTCAACCAAGGTAGGACGTTACGGCAAAGATGGTGTAAACCACTGGGATTATTCGGCGCATCGGGCTACCACAAGCGTATACGAAAGTNTGGAACGGNTGCATACNGATTATATCGATCTGATCAATGTCCATGATATTGAATTTGCCGATTTGGATGTCGTTTGCAACGAAACCCTTCCNGCATTGGTAGAATTACGACAACAGGGAATTGTGCGTCATGTCGGGATTACCAACCTCACATTGAGGCANTTCGTCTATGTGATAGACCATGTACCGGCCGGTACGGTTGAATCAGTCCTTTCTTTTTGCCATTATTGCCTGAATGATGATGCCCTTGTTGATTATTTAGATTATTTGGAAGCCAAAGGCATAGGTGTAATTAATGCCGCCCCCTTTTCGATGGGGTTGCTGACCGAACGGGGCGTACCGTCATGGCATCCAGCGCCCAAACCGCTGATCGATGTTTGCCGTAAGGCAGCCGGTTATTGCCGGTCGAAAGGACAATCAATCGAACAGTTAGCCATCAAATATGCCGTCAGCAATCCGCATATTGCCACTACGCTGTTCAGTACGACCCGCCCCGAAGCCGTATGGCAAAATATTCGCTGGGCTGACGATCCGTTAGACGAAAAATTATTGCATGAAGTACAGAAGATATTGGAGCCCCGTTTTCGTGACACGTGGTTAAACAGCTGAATAACAATGAAGATAATTGATGCACATGCCCATCTCTGGCTTCGTCAGGATACCGAAGTCAACGGAATGAAGATACAGACATTGGACGGTGGCAAATCTTTGTTTATGGGCGAGGTGCGCCAGATGGTACCTCCGTTTATCATTGATGGGCGTAATACGGCAGAGATCTTGTTGTCGAATATGGATTATGCCAGGGTGTCAGCTGCTGTTATCACCCAGGAATATATTGACGGATTGCAGAACGACTATCTTTGGGAGGTGCAGCAAACATATCGCAGTCGTTTGTTATGTTGCGGAATGGTAGATGCCCGCAACGCGGGTTATCTTAATCATGGCAAGGAGTTAATCCGGCAAGGTTTCAAGGGAATGAAAATTCCGGCAGAGCGACTAATCATGCCCGAAAAGAGAGTTTGGCTGACATGTAACGAGATGATGGAATTATTCGCTGTGATGGAAGTCAACGATATCTTTCTTTCTGTCGACCTGGCACCCGGAGCTACCCAGGTGGGCGAAATGGAGGAAATCATTGCCGCATATCCGCGGTTGAGAATAGCCATCGGGCATTTTGCGATGGCCACACGACCGGATTGGCCACAACAGGTCAAATTAGCGCGGCATGAAAACGTGATGATCGAATCAGGAGGCATCACCTGGCTGTATAATGATGAGTTTTATCCCTTTACAGGCGCTGTACGTGCAATTAAAGAAGCCGCTTCGATGGTTGGAATCGAAAAACTAATGTGGGGTTCGGACTATCCCCGCACAATCACAGCGATAACGTACAGGATGTCGTATGATTTTATCCTGAAAACGAACCTGTTGCCGGAAGAAGAAAAAACGATGTTCCTGAGCGAAAATGCCCGCCGATTCTATGGATTCGACGAACTTATGGAATTGCCGTATATTAAAAACATGTCAGAATAATAAAGTGAAAGCGATCCAAATCATCCGACCTGGAGAAATCAAACTGACCAATATCCCTTATCCTGAGATGCAACCGGACGGGGTGTTGGTAAAAGTCTTGTATGCCGGTTTTTGCGGTTCCGACTTGAATACGTTCTTAGGTAGAAATGCGTTAGCCAAGATGCCTGTTATTCCCGGTCATGAAATCGGAGGAGTCATTGAGGCAGTAGGAGAAAATGTTCCGGCACAGTTGCGTATAGAGACGCCATGCACCATCAATCCATACACATCATGTGGTAGTTGCCCGTCGTGTCGTAACGGTCGTCCGAATGCCTGCCGGTTCAATCAGACACTTGGTGTGCAACGCGATGGCGCCATGTGCGAATATAGGATTGTGCCATGGCAAAAAATCATTGCAGATGGCAACATTACCCCCCAAGACTTCTGCTTAGTCGAACCGTTAAGTGTCGGCTTTCACGCCATCAGCCGTGGTGAGGTGACAGGTCGTGATACGGTCATGGTACTTGGATGCGGAATGATAGGTGTTGGTGCGATAGTGGGAGCCGTATTGCATGGCGCACAGGTAATTGCCGTAGACATCAACGACGAAAAACTGTCATTGGCACATCAATTGGGAGCTGTCTTCACCATCAATTCGCAAACCGAAAACGTACACGAACGGCTGCAAGAGATAACAGGCGGTTCCGGTCCCGATGTCGTGATTGAAGCGGTCGGTTCGCCCGAAACGTATCAAAGGGCTGTCAGTGAGGTCGCCTTTACGGGACGGGTGGTATGTATTGGATATGCCAAAGATCCAATCGCTCTCGAAACAAAATATTTTGTGCAAAAAGAATTGGATATCTGTGGTTCGCGCAATGCCATGCCGGACGATTTTCGTGCAGTTATGGAATACCTGAAAAGAGGTACCTGTCCGGTTGAAAAATTGATTAACTGGGTTTACCGGCCCGAACAAGTAGCCGAAGCTTTTGACACGTGGATAGCCAATGCTGCGGAGATTTTCCGGATCCTGATCGGATTTCATACTTAAAACAATATAACAATCTGTAAATTATGCAAAATTCTGAAATTCTATAAAAAACATTATCATGAAAGTATTAAATCATTTTTTCCTTTTACCGCTTTGTGTGGGTTTGGTATTGCTGGCAGGCTGTAAGCAACAAGCATACAAACCCGATATCGCTACGGTTTCCTCTGCGATGGGAACTGCTGTGTATCAACCCGATTGGGATAATATCGCAACGCATTACACGTTTCCCGACTGGTTCTGTGATGCGAAATTCGGGATTTTCATCCATTGGGGCGTATATTCGGTACCTGCTTTTGGAACGGAATGGTATGCACGCAACATGTATAAGGAAGGCTCGCGTGAGTTTGAATACCATCGCAAAACGTATGGTGAGCAGTCCGAATTCGGTTACAAAGAATTTATTCCGATGTTCACAGCCGAAAAATTTGATGCCGGCGAATGGGCTGATGTTTTTTTGGCTTCCGGTGCGAAATATGTGGTTCCTGTTGCCGAACATCATGACGGTTTTGCCATGTATGCCAGCGATTTGAATCCATTCAATGCAGCGGTGATGGGGCCGAAGAAAGATATTGTCGGATTGTTGAAGACNGCAGTNGAAGCGCGTGGCATGACCTTCGGACTTTCCACCCATCGCGCCGAAAATGCGTGGTTCTATAATGGAGGGATGGATTTCCNGTCGGACGTACAGGATTTGTCGATTGCCTTATATGGAGGACGTTTGCCCGGCGAAACGGTAAACGATTCGATAATGACTATATGGCTCGAACGAACGTATGAGTTGGTTGACAAATACCAACCTCAACTGATATGGTTTGACTGGACGGTCAACCGTCCCGGTCTGATGCCTTATTTCAACAGATTTATGGCTTACTATTATAACAATGCCATCGACTGGAATAACGGGGGCGTTGTGATTAACACCAAATTCGGTTATCCCGAAAATATCCAGGTCTGGGACGTGGAAAGGGGAAAATCGAACGAGATGAAGGAATACCCTTGGCAAACAGATACATCCATCGGGAAAAAATCATGGAGTTACGTGGATGATGAAGAAAATAAAACGCCCGAACAAATCATACATGACTTGGTGGATATCGTTAGCAAAAACGGTAATCTGCTGTTAAACATCGGACCACGTTCCGACGGCACTATCACCGAAGAACAGAAAGACGTTTTGTTCGAGATCGGCCGATGGCTGAAAATCAACGGCGAAGGCATCTATGGCACCAGAACCTGGATCACGTTTGGCGAAGGCAATACGGAAGGTACATCCGGCTCTTTTACCGATAACACGGCTACCCCCTATACTTCGCAGGATATCCGCTTTACTAAAAAGGACAACTGTCTGTATGCCACCTGTTTGGCATGGATAGACGGCAAAATTCTGATCCATTCGTTAGCAGACGGCAATGTTGATAACCTGCAAATAAAGGATGTCACCATGTTGGGTTCGACCGAAAAAATCAGCTGGGTCAAAACAAAAGAGGGCCTGGAAATCCAATTCCCTTCCACCAAACCCTGCGACTATGCGTATGTATTTAAAATTCAACTTATATAAACAAAAAAAATGAAAAAAATTATCGTTCTGTTATCAGTTTTCGCAGTTAACATCATGTTGCTGCAAGCGCAAAACTACACTAATTTCCGTCCCGGCAAACTATGGTTTGACACCGATGGCAATCTGATCAATGCCCATGGAGGTGGTATACTCTTTCATGATGGTGTATACTATTGGTTTGGAGAGCATAAGGGTGAGTTCTCCAATGCAGCTTTAGTAGGAGTCACCTGTTATTCATCGAAAGATCTGTATAACTGGAAGTTCGAGCGTATCGCCTTGTCCGTATCCGATGACGAGAACAGTCCAATTGTACGGGGAAGTACGATCGAACGCCCCAAAGTCATCTACAATCAGCAAACACGCCGGTTTGTGATGTATTTTCATCTCGAACTGAAAGGTCAAGGATATAACGCTGCGCAAACAGGTATCGCATCAAGTGATTCGCCTGTTGGTCCGTACACGTTTCTTGGTGCTTCAAGGGTAAATCCCGGACAATGGCCGTTGCATATGACTGAGGCGCAAAAGGCATTAAAGCAGCAGGTATCCGATTTCAAGTCGTGGACACCCGAATGGCTTGAGGCGGTGAAAAACGGACTGTATGTCCGCCGTGATTTTGAAAGCGGACAGATGTCGCGCGATATGACATTATATGTGGATGATGATGGGAAGGCGTATCATATTTATGCGGCTGAAGAAAATTACACGTTGAATATTGCCGAACTGTCGGATGATTATTTGAGCCATTCGGGCAAATTTATCTGTATCGATCCGGCCGGGCATAACGAAGCGCCTGCGATCTTCAAAAAAGACGGCAAATATTTCATGATCACGTCGGGATGCACAGGTTGGGCGCCNAATGAGGCACGTCTGCTGGTTGCNGACCACATATTAGGCGAATGGACAAGATACCCCAATCCCTGTCAGGGTGAGGATGCCGAACTGACTTTTCATACGCAAAGCACCTATATCTTACCTGTTCAAGGCAAAAAGGACGCCTTTATCTTTATGGCCGACCGTTGGATTCCCTCCAATCCGATTGATGGGCGATACGTCTGGCTACCCATCCAATTCAAAGACGGCTTCCCCATCCTCGAATGGAAAGACAGTTGGAAGTTGGATGACTTATAAACAACCATATACCGTTAGGAAACGAGCGCAGGTTTTGCGCCCCGTTGGCTTAATTTGTAATTAAGCCTTCTTGCGTATTTGCATTTGCAATGCAAAAAACAATGAATGTTTAAAGCGGATTATAAATCCTTATACTCAAGAGCGTCGGCATTACAAATGCCGACGAACGGGTTGCATCGGCATTACAAATGCCGACACTCACACCATCGGCATTACAAATGCCAATGAACGGGGCCGACGAACGGGTTGCAACGGCATTACAAATGCCGATGAACGGGGCCGACGAACGGGTTGCATCGGCATTACAAATGCCGACACTCACACCATCGGCATTACAAATGCCGATGAACGGGACCGACGAACGGGTTGCATCGGCATTACAAATGCCGATGAACGGGATTGATGAACGGAGCAAATTAAGCAATACGGGTTAGAGAGGGGGAACAGGCCAGGCTTGGATGTTGGCGTGAATTTCTTGCGAAAAGGCTTCGGGGGTGATGGAAAGATGGGAGGTGATGCGCTGATATACATCTTCTATGCTGATGTTAGAATCATCGGTTTCAGCATACAGATGGTGTGATTCCCAGGCAATACGGAGTGCTTCGGGATGGAAATGCAAACCGAAGGACAGATAAAATCCGAATCGAAGCAGTTGCTGCGCTAACCGGCCGTTGCCTCTGAAGCCGTGAATAATCCAGGGCACACCGGGTGTAAATCGTTTCCTGATGCCAATCAATTCAGGCCATGCTTTTACACAGTGGATAATCAGCGGTTTCCGGTATTTTTCGGCCAATTCGATATGGGTTGTAAACAATTCATCCTGTTGTTGCCATGGGGCAGACGCCAATTTATCTAATCCTGTTTCGCCGATGGCTATCACATGGGGTAACTTGACCATGGTTTCCAACACAGGTAATCCTGCCATATCGGCATGGCGGGGATGTATCCCGACAGCACAATAACCGGATGCGGGAATAACAGGATTCGTGACATCTATGGCAACGATTGCCATAATATCCTGTCGCACAGGATGTCGGTGGGTGTGGATGTCGTAATAAAGAAACACGATAGTTAATGGTTAATGGTTGATGGTTGTAGGGGCAAGGCATGCCTTGCCCCTACGATTCCGGTACGGGGTCATAACCGCTTCCTCCCCACGGATGGCAGCGGGAAATTCGTTTGATAGCGAGCCATAGACCCTTAGCGGGACCATGTCTTTTCAATGCCTGTACGGCATATTCGGAACAAGTAGGCGTATACCTGCACGAAGCGGGAGTTAACGGCGAGATACAAAGTTTATAGAAATAAACAGGCATCAATAATATGTTGGTAATCACACGTTTCATTGCAGTCTCTTAGTTTTCGACCTCACCCCCGGCCCCTCTCCAAAAGAGAGGGGAGGAAGAAGAGGTCTCAGTTATTTTTCATCAGTGCACATATCACTTTCTCCATTGCGCGGTCAATTTTGGCAAAGGTGACTTTCTCTTGGGATAGATAAATAATGGCAAGCTGCAATAGCTTGTTTTTTCCGGCATAACTTTGGAATAAATCAGCCTTCCGCAGCCGGTAGCTTTCACGAATCCGCCGTTTGATATAGTTCCGGTCGACGGCATGTTTGATCTTTTTTTTCGGAACACTGACAAACATTGAAACGGGTGCAAGAGAAAGTCCGTCTACAACAGGTGTCCCTTCAGGACTGATGGGGAGATAAATAACTCTCAGGGGATGTGCAACAAATGAAGATCCTTGTTGAAAGAGCATATCTATGTGGCGTTTCCGCGATAAACGTTCATTTTTCGGAAACGTCAAATTGCTACGGTTCATCTCTTTGCTCTCCGATTTCTTTTTTCAGGAACAAGTCTAATGCAGCCGTCATGGAAGGCGTTTCGGGGGTGGGGGCTTCGACATCAATTCGTAATCCTGCATTGATGGCCGCTTTTGCCGTAGTTGGGCCAAAACATCCTATTTTAATATTATCTTGCTTGAAATCAGGGAAATTCTTCAACAAAGACGAGATGCCGAAGGGACTGAAAAACACAAGCATGTCATAATCAAATTGCTCGTCTTTCGTAAAATCATTACTGACAGTCCGGTACATCGCCGCGGTCGTATAACGTATCTTTTTAGTATTCAGCAAGAACATCAAATCGTCTTTGTGAACGTCCGAAACGGGAACTAAGTATTTTTCCTTGGAATGTTTGGCGATCACATGCACTAAATCCTCTGTTTTGCCGGTCTGTCCGTAGAATATTTTGCGTTTCCTGTATACGATATATTTTTGCAGGTAAACGGCAATAGCCTCTGTCATACAAAAATATTTCATGGTTTCCGGAATCGTAATCCGTAACTCATCGCACAAATTAAAAAAATGGTCGATGGCTGTTCGTGCCGTAAAAACAATGGCCGTATAATCTAATATGGTGATACGTTGTTGTCTGAATTCCTTAGCGCTCAGCGGTTCAACTTTAATAAACGGACGGAAATCTATTTCCACTCCATATCTTTCCGCAATATCAAAATATGGGGACTTCTCAGTTTCGGGTTTTGGCTGCGATACCAGTAGTTTTTTAATACTTACTGCCATACAATACTTGTTTCAATTACGTGATGCAAATAAGTTAAACT
>JGI24702J35022_10001464_pt1 | contig 14679 bp, 14 predicted proteins | sample TergutTh196P4_FD_35022 | JGI IMG/M metagenome (IMG submission 35022)
AGATCTCTTGACTTTGAAGAATTCCTGTGGGCAAAAGGCTACGACAGCGAGTCCATAACCGATATGCTTGGCCATATGGTGGAGTTAAGGCCGTTTAACGATGTTGAAATGTCAGTCTACAGCTCTCTCTTCCTTGATTACTGCATACTTGGCGGTATGCCGGCGGTTGTGCGGGAATATGTAGTTAAAGATACCTTCGAGGACTCGCTTGCAATACAACGGCAATTAATCTCCGATTACAAAGAAGATATCCGAAAATATGCGGAAGGAATGGATCAAACGCGGATACTCAATGTGTTCAACCAAATTCCGCCGCAACTTGCAAAAGACAATAAAAAATTTCAAATATCAAAAGTCGCGTCCGGGGCTCGTTTCAGGGACTATCGTGGTTGTATCGAATGGTTGGACGACGCCGGTATGATAAACATTTGTTACTGCCTTAACTTTCCGGAGCTTCCACTAAAAGGCAATTACGATGAATCAAAGTACAAAATCTATTTTGCCGATAGCGGGTTGCTTGTCGCCATGCTTGACGAAGAGGCGCAGGAAGATCTTAGGGCAAATAGAAACCTCGGCGTATATAAAGGAGCGCTATACGAAAACTTCGTTGGAGAAGCTCTTGTTAAAAGCGGTTATGAGCTTTATTACTATAAACGCGATGATTCAACTTTGGAGGAGGATTTCTTCGTCAGAACCGCTTCGGAGCTTATTCCTGTTGAAGTAAAAGCAAAAAGCGGAAGGTCGAAGTCGCTCAGAACCCTGATTGATAGCCGGAAATTTACAGATATCCGTTGCGGCGTCAAGTTTACCGGAGGTAATATTGGACTTGGCAACAACATTTATACATTCCCATATTTTTGCGCATTTTTACTAAAGCGATATCTCAAACTGCAACCTTAAGAAGAATTAATTTAGTTCTTTCAATATGAGAAGAGGTATTTTCTGATATAATATTTTGGCGTAGATTTGTTTTGCGACGTGAATCTTGGCAACTACCGCGTGAACAGGTGTTTTTATATAATGAAAGGAATGATAGGATATGTTGGAAGGTAATATATTGGTATTTATATTGTTTGTGGCAATTGTTGTAATGGTTGTCATGATTTCGAAGTACAAATTCAACCCGTTCTTTGCTCTTTTTACAGTTGCGCTGCTTATGGGACTTGCTGCCAATATGCCTGTGCTGGATGTTGTAAACACGATAGCTACCGGATTTGGAAATACGTGTCGTTCTATCGGAATTGTCATCTTATTCGGGACAATAATAGGGGTTATGCTGGAACAAAGCGGCGCCGCTATAACAATGGCCGACTGCATCCTGAATAAAATTGGTCCTAAGCGTCCTGCCCTCGCAATGAGTATAATTGGTTGGATAGTTTCCATCCCTGTTTTTTGCGACTCGGGTTTTGTCATTCTTTCTTCGCTGAATAAATCTCTTGCCAAACGGAGCGGCGTCAACATGGCAACAATGGCTATCGCCCTATCCACAGGACTTTATGCCACCCACACCCTTGTGCCGCCAACGCCAGGTCCTATAGCAGCCGCTGACAATTTGCACGCGGATTTGGGTTTGGTTATTCTATTCGGTCTCATAGTTTCCATCCTACCTATGTTAGCCGGTTACTACTACGCCACAACAGCCGGGAAAAAACTGGAAGTTGAAAACATTGAAGGACCGACGTTTGAAGAACTTAAGGCAAAATTTAACAGGCTTCCCACGCCTGCTCAAGCATTTGCTCCTATCGTTGTACCGTTGATTTTGATTGCCTTCAACTCAGTTATCAACTTCCCCGCCGTACTTGACTTAGTAGGAAAAGATTCAGGGTTCCACAATTTCTCGGGCTTCATTGGCAGTCCTATAAGCGCGTTGTTTGTCGGCGTTCTTTTATGCTTTTTCCTTCCGCCTAAAATCTCGGAAGAGGTCACAGGAGGATGGATAGGTTCAGGCGTAAAAGAGGGATCAGTAATAATAATGATTACAGCGGCAGGCGGCAGCCTTGGAGCTATAATAGCCGCTACGAAAGTTGCAGATTACATTGGCGTGACCCTTGCACAATACCAGATGGGGATTTTCCTGCCCTTCATTATCAGCGCTGCATTAAAGACAGCGCAAGGTTCTTCTACAGTTGCGCTGATTACATCGTCCACAATCATGTACCCACTATTGTCTTCCCTTGGCTTGGATTCCACTATGGGAGCGGTTCTGACAACGCTTGCCATAGGCAGCGGCTCAATGGTTGTTTCGCACGCGAACGACTCCTACTTCTGGGTCGTGTCGCAGTTCTCCAACATGAAAGTCAATACGGCGTATAGAGCTCAGACTGTTGCAACCTTAATCGAAGGAATTGCAGGCATAGCCGCAGTGTGGGTTGTTTCGCTCATTGTATTGTAGGTTTTGAAAGCACTATAATCATTTCTGAGTTAGTATTCTCCAAAATAATATAAAAAGAACGCGCCTCGTAAGTTTATGCAGGGGCGCGTTTTATATAACCCGTAACCTATATCGATTTGAAGGCGCCGGAACAATCTGCAAGGTTACAGAAAGAAGAATCGCCTCCTGAAAGGAAAACCATTTAGTATTCTAATAACTGGTCAATTCTCCTAAAAAAATTTAACCCCTTTTGTTCATTCGAATGCGGATAACAGCGTTTCTACTATACCCTCGAGCCCACGCTCGTCCTCTTCATCGAATCTGGCTATTATCGGGCTGTCTATATCCAAGACCCCCAACACTTTATCATTAGCGATAATTGGAACAACAATTTCGGAAGAGGACGCAAGATCACATGCGATGTGGTTGCTGCATTCATGTACGTTATCAATGCGCCTCGTTTTCTTTTCTTCCGCCGCAGTTCCACATACTCCCTGCCCCATGCAAATTTTCGTCACAGCAGGCTTTCCTTGAAAAGGTCCCAATGTCAAAGCTCCGTCTTTCATCAAATAAAAACCCGCCCAGTTTATGTCATCCAGGAACAGCTTTATCAAAGCCGAGACGTTAGACAGGTTCGATACTAAATCGTTACTTTCCTTCAGCAAGCTGATAAGAGAATTGTTCATGCTCTCATACAGCTCTTTTTTGCTTTCGTACTTCTCAACTTCAATTTCCATGATTATCTACCTCCTGTAATAACAACGAAGCATACGCTTGATTAAGGATTGGAATCATGCGCTAATCCAAATTTAAATTCCAATTCGAAATCAAGCGTAGGCGAGGCGGCTTTTGCGACCTGCAGCGAAGGCGTAGTTAGACCTACGTCGAGGGAGGGGAGCAAAAACAACGAAGCATACGCTTGATTAAGAATTGGAATCATTCGCTAATCCCGAGTTTAAATTCCAATTCGAAATCAAGCGTAGGCGAGGCGGCTTTTGCGACCTGAAGCGAAGGCGTAGTTAGACCTACGTCGAGGGAGGGGAGCAAAAATAACGAAGCATACGCTTGATTAAGGATTGGAATCATTCTGCTAATCCAAATTCTTCTACAAGAGCTTTTAAGGCAGTCTCAGCCTGTTCTATCCTTACAAGCACTGAAATCTTAATTTCCGAGGTTGTGACGCCAAGCACTTCAACACCGCACTTATTGAGGGCATCGAAATACCTGCCGGCAACTCCGGAAGCGCTATTCATTCCAACTCCCACAGCGGAAACTTTTACGGCTTCCTCAAAATCTGGCTCGACCCCAAGGCAATTTCTTACGGTTTGGGCAGTAACTTCTTTCGCGGATTTACCTCCAATTGGCGTATCTATAACTGAAAATGTTATGAAGACTTCTTTTTTCTCTTTTCCGCCCATAGTCGTCGATATCATATCAACGTTTACGTAATTATCAGCAAGCGCATGGAAAAGTTTAGAGAGAGCAGTATCTCCGTTATTTACACAAACAAGAGAAAANTTTATTTGATTCCGCGCAATTGTTACTCCTGTTACTACGGGATGTTCAAGCCATTCGGGTAAATTTTTCATTATAAACGTTCCTTTCTCATCTGAAAAAGTTGCTCCGCAATAAAGCGTCACATCATAAATTTTCGCCAGTTCGACGGCGCGNGAATGCAATACTTTAGCTCCAAGCGCCGCAAGTTCAAGCATTTCATCGTAAGTCAGCGCGTCAAGCTTCTTAGCGCCTTTTATCATGTTGGGATCTGTAGTGTAAACTCCGGCAACATCACTGTATATCTCACATTTAGCCCCTGCTTTTGCGGCTATTGCAACTGCTGAAGTATCCGANCCTCCTCTGCCGAGAGTAGTAAGGTCGCCNTCNTCCGTCACACCCTGAAACCCGGTTATTACTACAACTTCATAAGTTTTAAAATCTTCTTCAAGTCGTTCGAGGTCCATATCGACAATTCTTGCATTTGAGTAATTGCCTGATGTCACTATGCCAAGCTGAAAAGCGTTACGGGAGACAGCGGGAATTCCTTTATCGTTTAACGCAAGAGCAATAAGAGCGGACGTCATTTGTTCTCCCGTTGCAAGAAGCATATCTACCTCTCTGGGAATAGGATTGTTTGTGACTTCTCCCGCCAGCTTCAATAAATCGTCGGTAGTTTTGCCCATCGCGGAAACAACCACAGCCATTTTGTTTCCTTCAAGAACCCTGTTTTTGACTTTCTCCGCTATGTCCTTAATTTTTTGAGGCGTTGCGACGGAAGAGCCTCCATACTTTTGAACAATGATTTCTGATAAATTCATGCTGAAAAATCAAATCCTTTCTTCGTCAAGCAAATTATATAATCCTTAATTTATTTACATTCTCAGCTTTATGTTTGAACAGCCCAATTTCACGTGCGCATTCAAACCCGTTTTTACGGCACAAATCTATCAACGAACCTGCATTTTCCGGAGCAACGGCTATCAAAAGCCCGCCTGAAGTCTGCGCGTCAAAAAGCATATCCATAGAGCTTGTTACAAACTCCTGGTATGCAGCCTGGTTACGATAGGCGCCTTCAGGGACAAGCCCGGAACTGGCCAAATCCTCCGCGCCAGAGATAATAGGAAGATTATCTCCGTAAATTTCAATATCAAGCCCGGAATCAGTCAACATATCAAGCGCGTGCCCCGCTAAACCAAATCCCGTAACATCCGTACACGCGTGAATTGATTTCCATAGGTCGGGTGTAAGTATCCCCGGCAGATTGTTAAGCTTTGTCATGGAGCGTACTGCTTCTTGAATAGACTCTTCTTTTTCTATCATATCAGCTTTTATGGCGGTAGCAATGACGCCAACGCCAAGAGGTTTGGTCAGTATAAGCGAATCTCCCTCTTTGGCGCCCCTTGTCAGCCATTTTTTGTTTACGTCGACTTCGCCATATACTGAAAGACCATATTTTGGTTCTTCATCCTGAATACTATGTCCGCCCGCAAGTATCGCGCCCGCTTCCTTTATCTTATCCAAACCTCCGCTAAGTACGCTCTGTAAAACGGAAACCGGCGCTNTTTTTACAGGGAATCCGACTATGTTCAGCGCTATGATTGGTTTACCTCCCATTGCGAAAACATCGCTTAAGGAATTGGCGGCGGCTATTTGTCCCCAAGTATAAGCGTCATCCACAACAGGAGTTATAAGGTCAACAGTTAAAATGCCTATCCTGTTCCCGTCAATTTTCCACAGGGCGGCGTCCTCCCCGCCATCCCATGTCGCAATTATATCTCTATTCCCGTACGGATGAGAAGCCTTGCTAATCTCCGACATAACCTGAGCCAGCTCCGCCGGCCCAATTTTAGCCGCTCACCCGCTTGAATGGGACATTTTTGTAAGTTGCACTAAATCATGTCCTTTCATTCTTTATACACTCAAAATCATCCTCGCTATTGAAAAATAAATGAGCAACGATGCGGCGTCAACTATTGTAGTAATTATTGGAGACGCCATAACAGCCGGGTCAAATTTCACTCTCTTCGCGGCAAGAGGTAGAATACAACCAACGCTTTTCGATATGACCACTGTGGCTATCAAACTTAACGATACCGTTAGGCTTAACAGATAATCTCCGTCATTCATGATGTAAATGCGGATAAAGTTGACGATTCCCAAAACAAGTCCGCACAAAACGCCAACGCGTATTTCGCGCCATAACACGTTTAANATGTCCTTGAAGTGAATTTCATCNAAAGCTATTCCGCGGATTATCAATGTGGACGCCTGGGAACCCGCNTTACCNCCCGTGTCCATAAGCATTGGTATNAACGCTATGAGCATAGGAAAAACTTTGAACGAGTCNAGAAAGCCGGATATGATGTTTCCNGTAATTGTTGCGGACAACATGAGAAACAGCAGCCAGAAGATACGATTGCGCGATTGCCTTAATATTCCGGTTTGCATATATGGTTCTTCGGATGGGGTGAGGGCTGCCATTTTTTCAAAGTCCTCGGTAGCTTCGTCTTCGATGATTTGCACGATGTCGTCAACCGTAACTATGCCGACAAGCCGTTGCTCCTTATCCACAACGGGCAGGGACAGCAAGCTGTACTTCTTGAACACTTCGGCAATAGCTTCCTGATCCTCGGTCGTGTGCGCAAAAATCAGATTTGAGTCCATGATATCGCCAATTCTATCCTGCGGCTTTGACAACATAAGCGTTTTTGCGGATACCACCCCGACAAGCAACATATCGCGCCGGATGACATAGCATGTGTAAATCGTTTCCTTATTTACGCCCGTTGATCTGATATGATCAAAAGCTTCTCTGACTGTGGCATCCTCTCTCAGATCAACATACTCGGTCGTCATTATACTGCCTGCGGAATCTTCAGGGTACTGCAGAAGCTGATTTATCAGTTGACGCTTGTTCTCATCGACATTCCGCAATACGCGCTTTACGACGTTCGCCGGCATTTCTTCGATAAAGTCAACGGCGTCATCAACGAATAACTCGTTTATAATTTTTCCGATTTCAAAATCCGTCAAAGCCTCCACAATAATCTGCTGCTTTTCGGGAGCTAAATACGAAAAAACGTCGGCGGCAATGCTTTTTGATAAGAGCCTGAATACCTGAATGGTTTTTTCTTTACTAAGAGATTCAAAAGCGTCGGCAATATCCACCGTATTCATTTTTTCGGTCAATTCATGTAACTTTGTTGGGTTTATGTACTTTTCGTCAATCAATTCCATAAAATTCTCGATCACGGCGTTAACCTCCTTCCAAAATGAATTATCGCTTTTTTTTGTCCTTCATGTCTTTATTATAATCCTTAAACTCAGCTGAAGAACAAACAACATGATAACTTAAAAACACAATAACAAGCAAGGAAATTTTTATTTTGTATAAGTAAACCCGTATCTATTGGATGTGTTATTATATATCCAATTTGACGCAAGGTAATAGTTTGCAAACAATAATTTAAGGAGGTCGTTATTTATGGATATTTCCACTTATGCGGGAAAACCTGCGCCACAACATCTCCTTGTAAATATCCCCAGACTTATAAGCGCATATTACACACAAGCTCCGAATCCGGATGACCCATTGAACCTGGTTTCATTCGGAACGTCCGGTCATCGAGGTTCTTCTTTATCGAACAGCTTCAACGAACAGCATATATTAGCCATAACGCAGGCTATTATAGATTATCGGAAGAGTAAGAGTATAACGGGGCCATTGTTTGTTGGAATGGATACTCACGCGCTTTCTGAACCGGCTTTGAGGACCTGTGTTGAAGTGCTGGCNGCTGCCGGTGTTGAATGTGTTATACAGGCGCCGTTAATGGGAGCGGGGGCGTTGGATGTAGGTTATACCCCTACCCCGGTAATATCGCACGCAATATTGGTATGGAACAATAATAAGATTAATAAGGGAATAAGCGATGGCATTGTTATCACCCCCTCGCATAACCCTCCCGAAGACGGAGGAATAAAATATAACCCGCCGCATGGCGGACCGGCTTCGCCTGAAATAACTAATGTAATACAGACCCGGGCAAATGAGTTGATCCGAGCAGGCGTGTCTTCAGTAAAAAGAATTCCTTTTGAACGCGCCATAACAGCTTCTAATACAAGAGCATATGATTATGTTATGCCCTACGTAAAAGATTTAAAAAATGTAATTAATATGGATATAATACGCGACGCGGGTCTCCGGATAGGCGCGGATCCGATGGGCGGCTCAGGAATAGCTTTCTGGGAACCAATATCAAGCCTTTATGGACTTAAAAACCTCGTAATCGTGAACAAAAAAATAGACCCGACTTTTAGTTTCATGAGCGTGGATAAGGACGGGAAAATTCGTATGGATTGTTCTTCGCCATATGCAATGGCAGGACTTCTCAATATGAAAGACGATTATGAAGTCTCTTTCGGGAACGACACCGACTTTGACCGGCATGGGATAGTAACTCCCGAAGGACTCATGAATCCCAACGCGTACCTGGCGGTAGCTATACGATATCTTTTTACAAACAGAGAATGGAATAAGGATTGCATGATAGGAAAAACTCTTGTGTCAAGCTCCATGATAAACAGGGTCGCAAAAGGCATAGGACGCGCGGTCTGCGAAGTTCCCGTCGGGTTCAAGTGGTTCGTTGAAGGCTTGCTGGACGGTTCTTTTGGGTTTGGAGGAGAAGAGAGTGCGGGCGCGTCTTTCTTGCGGCTTAACGGAAAGGCATGGGCAACTGACAAAGATGGAATAATTATGGACCTTCTTGCAGCAGAAATAACGGCAGTTACAGAAAAAAACCCTGCAGAGCATTATAAAGAGCTGGTTTCACTATACGGAGAACCATTTTATTCAAGGATGGACGCCCCTGCGACGCCGGAACAAAAGACAAAATTAGGCAAACTTTCGCCTGATTCGGTAAAAGCAAATGTCCTTGCGGGAGAAAGAATAACAGCTAAATTAACTAACGCCCCCGGAAACAATGCGCCGATAGGCGGGCTGAAAGTTGAGACTCAAAACGGCTGGTTTGCAGCCCGTCCTTCAGGAACCGAAAACGTATATAAAATTTATGCGGAAAGCTTTGTAAGCAAAGAACACCTGAAGAACATTCAAACCGAGGCTCAAGAGATAGTGTCTCAAGCCATAGCTTAAATTACATTTTATTATATGTCTCAAAGCAAACACCGCCAGCCTGCCCTTGACGGAGGCTGGCGGCGTTGCAGTTTAAATTTCCATTGCTATCTCTTTCCTCCACAAAATAGGAAAATCAGCCATTAGTACCCATACATATAAAACTGAAATAGCCCAAGTCCAGAAAAGAGCTCCAACCGTCGCCGAATAAAAACAATCTATCAGAAAAATCAATATTGAACCGTATAAGGCGCCTGCAATTAATTTCCTGGAAAACGACCACGCCGATATGGTAAAATAATGTTGTAAATTCAGAAATAGAATCCATGATATTACATGATAATTGTTAGCCAGTTTGAAATAAACCTGAACGTCATTCGGAATACCCCTGAGAGGTATTGAGTAACTGGACAACGCAGCTAAAAAAAATGCTATAAAGACATTTGATACAATTACATTTGAAAATATGTTATCGTTTGCTTTTATGTTTCTATGATGATCGCGCTCACCTTTCATCTTAATCATCTCTTTTCGGATTATTTTGTGAATATATTATAAATGTTTATCATTAAACGAGTTAGCTAACGCTTCCACCGTTTCATGTTTAATATAAAATAACTATCTTTCCATAAAAGATAATAACAAACGGGAGTCGCTCCCTTGTCGCTCTTACACGATGTTTTAAAAATCCAAAATAGTTTCTAATTTTGAAAGGATATATGAGGATTGTTATGGTCGACGTTTATTCACAAAATAACCGTCTTAAAAAATATTTTGATTCATCCTGAATACGTGTGGTATACCCGAAATAAGGGTATCATAAAAGAGTACGGCTGTGATTACCATACCCATCTTACATCATATTGGCGAATGTTATTATCCGCAGTTAAAATTGTCATGTTTTCCACAATTGCCGTAGCAATCATAAGCCGGTCGAAAGGATCGCGATGTAAAAAGGGCAGACTGGTGAGTTCTGCGAGATGGGATTCGGAAATCGGCAATATTACAAATCCATTAGCAGATGTCATCTTCCAAAAAGCGCTAACTCCACCTTCAAAACGAAGTTTTTCCAAACTATACTTTATGGTGAATTCAAACATTGACACGACACTGATAAACCTTTGTGCATCTGTATTTTCGATTATATCCGCTATAGAATCAGGCAATTTTGGAGAATGGTAAAAATACCAAAGCAAAGCTGTGTATCAAGCAAATACCTCATTCCATATACTCCATTAAGTCGTCAAGCGGCGCGTCAAAATCCTCTGCCATATGCTAGTTTGGTAATCTGCTTTGGCTGTACTGTTTTTGTAGTAATGACAAAGGGAATATCATTCATGCGCACAGTTTGACGCAAGAATAGGTTTACTGCTGTAGTCATGTCTAATCCCAGTGATGCAAATATCTGCTGCGCCCGGGTTTTTGTTTCGCTATCAGTTCTGATGTTAATATTTGTTGATGACATAATATGCTCCTCCTTTGAAGCAAAAGCATCACATTGTGCGCAATATTTCAATATTATACAAGTATTGATTTTACGCTGTTGGGTATGTTGNNNATCCTCTGAAATATCATTATATATCTTTGCTATTGCCATGCTTAACCATCTTAATCTGTTAGCAGTTTCCAGAGTTTATTGTAGCTAACTGATGTCACAAACACCCCCGCGTGTAAAGTCACTTAAATATTATTGAACAGTCGTAATCGAATCTTGTGACCAATCCTCAAGGGTTAAACTTTAAAATACATCAGTCAAATAGCTCCCCTCTGTCGGCAAACGGCAGTTCAGGTTGCTCAAAAAATGTTGGATCTTGAGATTCACCAAATCGCATAACTTTTTCAATGTATTCTTCAGACCAGGTATCAGACACAGTGAAACCTATTCTCCGCTCTGAAGTAATCGACACGTTCCCTGATTGTTCGATAAAAACAACGTTTTCCCCAGCCCGAAGTCCCAATCTCCTGCGAATGCCAACAGGTATTGTAACCTGACCTTTCGAAGATAGTCTTGCGGTATCCATGTAATCATCCTCCTGTAATTCTTTACTTTCTTTACATATTATACACAGTTAGTTGGAAATAACAAGTAGAGACAAGGCATGCCTTATCTCTACCGCATGCCTTGTCTCTACGTGGGCAAGCCTTGCCTCTACGTGGGCATGCCTTGTCTCTGCCGCTACGTCATTGTTTTTACGTACTCATATATATACTGCGCCGCGTTTTGCCCATGTTGCTCAATGATTTTTACAATGGCGCTTCCCACTATAACTCCGTCGGAAATGCTCCCGAATTTTCTTGCCTGTTCGGGCGTGGATATGCCAAACCCTATGGCGACAGGAGTGTTCGTTACAGAACGTATGTCTGCGATTATGGATTTGAGGTCTGTGTCAATATTTTCACGGACGCCCGTAACTCCCATGGACGAAACAAGATATATGAAGCCGGTTGAACTTTTGGCAATTCTTTTTATCCTTTCCTTTGAAGTTGGAGATATAAGGGAAATTATACTTACATTATTCTGTTCGGCGTAATCGGCTAGCTCGCTTTTTTCCTCAAAAGGGAGGTCGGGGATTATAATTCCGTCAACGCCCACTGATTTACAACGCTCGAAAAATCTTTCATAACCGTATTTGAACACCGGATTCAGGTAAGTAAGAAAAACAAGTGGAACCTGAGTTTTTCCGCGAATGTTTTTTACGAGCTCAAAAACCGAGTCAGTCGTGGTTCCGCACGATAACGCCCGCGTATTTGCCGCTTCTATAACTTTTCCCTCCGCTATGGGGTCGGAAAATGGGATGCCAATTTCTATCAAATCAGCCCCCGCTTGCTCCATAGTGAGAATAAATTCTTCGGTCCTCTTTATATCCGGGTCGCCCGCTGTTAAAAAAGTAATAAAAGCCTTCCTGTTTTCATTTTTAAACGCGCGTTCTATCCTATTCATTGATACTTACCCCCTTATATTTCGCAACGGCTGCGACGTCCTTATCCCCGCGCCCTGACAGGCATACTATTATTATCTTATCTTTACTCATATGCGGCGCAATATTCATAACGCGCGCAATTGCATGAGCGCTCTCAAGCGCCGGAATAATACCTTCCTTTTGCGACAGATACTCAAATGCACGTACAGCCTCTTTATCCGTCACGGGCACATATTCGGCGCGTCCTGTGTCGTGCAGATAGGCGTGTTCCGGTCCTATTCCGGGGTAATCAAGTCCCGCAGATATCGAGTGAACCGGCGCAATTTGTCCGTACTCGTCCTGACAAAAATATGATTTCATGCCGTGAAATATTCCAATTTTTCCGTTTGCTATCGTTGCTGCGTTCTTATCGGTGTCCACGCCAAGTCCTGCTGCTTCGCATCCAATAAGCTTAACTTCCCTGTCCTGAATAAAATGATAAAACATTCCCATAGCGTTACTTCCACCGCCAACGCAAGCAACTACGGCGTCAGGCAGTCTGCCTTCAGCTCCCAGAATTTGCTCTCTGGCTTCCCGGCTTATTATGCTTTGAAAATCGCGCACCATCATTGGAAACGGATGCGGTCCCATTACCGATCCCAACACGTAATTCGTATCGCTTACGTTTCTTGACCATTCGCGCATCGTTTCGTTTACAGCATCCTTAAGCGTCATCGTTCCGCTTGTTACGGTATGGACTTTTGATCCCAGGAGCTCCATGCGATAAACGTTCAACGATTGCCTTTGAGTGTCTTCCTTGCCCATGAAAACTTCGCACTCAAGCCCAAGCAGCGCAGCGGCGGTTGCGGTTGCAACTCCGTGCATCCCGGCGCCGGTTTCCGCTATTACCCGTTTCTTCCCCATTTTCTTTGCAAGCAAAACTTGACCCAATACGTTGTTGATTTTGTGTGAACCCGTATGGTTTAAGTCCTCCCTTTTAAGGTATATTTTTGCGCCCCCAAGCTCTTCCGTCATTTTCTTAGCGTAATAAAGCCTTGAAGGACGACCTGCATAATTGTTCAGCAGCTCGGTGAGCTCGTCGTTGAATTCCTTATCGTTCCTGTAATGTAAATAATTCTTCTCAAGTGAAATAATTGCGTTCATCAGTGTTTCAGGGATATATTGCCCTCCGTGAATCCCGTATCTTCCGTTTTCCATTTTACCCACTCCTTTCATTTAATTTAGCTGTTTCTAACATGCCTTACTATTTCAATTATTTTCTCCCTGTCCTTGACGCCGTCCGTTTCTACCCCGCTACTGACGTCTATCGCGTACGGATTGATTTTCATCGCCAAAGCTATGTTGCCGATATTTATTCCGCCGGCCAGGAAGAACGGTTTATCAGTTTTGGGAATGAGACGCCAGTCGAATGTCTTTCCGCTTCCGGCGCGGGGACTGTCAAAAAGAATGTAATCGACCGGGTAATCAATTCTTTCGCCTATGCGCACCGCTTTAATAACAGGCGCAGCTATTAACGAAATAAACTCTTCGCTCTCATGTCCGTGAAGTTGCGCAATATCAATGATTCCACTTTCAAGCAAATTTCTGATAAAAGATATGTCATTGTCCAAAAAGACGCCTACTGCTTTTATTGCGGGGTTTAGTCCGCGCCTCAGCTCCCTTGCCTGATTTTCTGTTACTTTTCGTTTTGACTCCGCAAAGACGAATCCCGCATAGTCCGGCAACGCCTCGTTGACAAAGTCAATATCNCATTCTCTTGTAAGGCCGCAGATTTTAATTTTCATCGTTATCACCTCATACCAATTTGCAATCAAACGTATGCTTCGTTATTTTTGCGCGCCCGACGCTCGACGTAGGTCAATCTACGCCGTCGCGGCGTGTCGCAAAAGCCGCCTCGCCTACGTTCTATTTCAAATTGGTATCATACATAAGTCTCGCTTAAACATTCGCTTCATGCCTTCGCAACCNCCTGGCCCAAGTTAGATTTTAAATTAGATTGCAGCATTTTCAAAGTTTCTACTCTGTNGNCGCTACGCATGAGAATTTCTCCAATCAATACCGCGTTTACATTATTATCTCTTAATATCGCTATATCTTCAGGATTTGATATCCCGCTTTCCGATACGAAAATAAGCTCCGGGGGCGCTTTTTTCCTCAGATTTATGCTCGTGTTCATGTCAACTTCAAATGTCTCGAGATTGCGGTTATTCACACCTATGACTCTTGCTCCGGCTGCTATGGCCTTCTCCATTTGAGACAGACTGTGGCTTTCGACTAATGCCGACAAACCCAGCTTATGGGCTATGTTTATATACTCGCGTATGTTTTCTTCTTCAAGTATTTCCGCAATTAAAAGTATCGCTGACGCGCCTAATACCTTTGCTTCATATATTTGATACGCGTCAATGATAAAATCCTTTCGCAGGGTGGGGATTGTCACTGCATTGCTGATATCTCGCAGGTATTCGTCGCCGCCAAGAAAAAATTCGGGCTCTGTCAATACCGAAATTGCCGCCGCGCCGCCTGCTACATAGTCCTTCGCAATTTGCATATATGGAAAATCATGAGATATGACTCCTTTTGAAGGAGACGCTTTTTTCACCTCGCATATAAACGCAATATCATTTGTAATTAAAGCCTTTTCAAATGGAAAATCATGTTTTTGCGGCATACTCACAGCGAGCTCCACAACTTTTTCCAATGGCCGGGCAGCTTTTTTCATATCAAGGCGTTTACTTGCGGAAACTAAGATTTTGTCAAGA
>JGI24702J35022_10001466_pt1 | contig 14672 bp, 14 predicted proteins | sample TergutTh196P4_FD_35022 | JGI IMG/M metagenome (IMG submission 35022)
ACTTTTACCAGCTATGACATCCTGCAACCATACAGCCGGCATTGTCCGTGCGACCGGTATGATCAGCATTTGAGTTGGCAACAACGACCCAGGGGCCCGGAGTTAGACTGGAACCTGCCCAAGAAGGAGCCGTGGGATAATCCGCCATATGGCAACTAGTGCAGACGGCAGCATAGGCTGAAGGATGAGTGGTTGAATTCAGAGACAGCGGTGCCATATCCAGCACGTTACCGCCACTGGTGGGCTCGGCCGTGGGCGAAGTGGTAGGCTCACCAGGACCGGTTGGCGTGTCAATCGTCGTAACTGGGGGAGGGGTGGGGGTAGTGGGCGTGTCGGACGCGACACGATGGCAACCCGGGGTGAGACACATGGAGCCATCAAAATCGCTGTGCGGAATAAGCGAACCAGTTTTTGAGGTCAAATGGCAGGCGGTGCAGTTGTCCAGGGGGAACGTCACGGCATGCGGGATATCACGAGAGATGGGAGAGGGATTTGGATTCGGTCTCGCATACACGCGCTCTCCATGACAACCGGCCTGGGCACAAGTATCATTGGTGAAATCAGCGTGGGAGATACTGGTCACCGATAGTTGATCGGCGATATGACAGACATTGCAGTTTTCCAAGCCCATACTTATGTTATGAGGTACGGGACGGGGAAGAGAATCGGTATTAGCTGCGGCTCTGCCGCAGCCGGTAACTGCGACTGAAGTTACCACTAACATGAGGGTGAGCAGTATTGCGAGTTTCTTCATTGTAGTCTCCTTAAATAAAACCTGGCTTCGGTACTTGTCCAGCCCCAGTTTAGTTCTTGTTTGTTCCCGTCTGCAAATCTTCGTACCAGACAGCATGCTCGTGTTCGACCTCATGAGTCTTCATGGTGCCGGTAAACCATGACCAGAAAGCCGGCCAGTGACCCAAGAAGACCACCAAGGCAACATGAACGATGGTGTACAGAATGGTAAAGGCGGCAAACCAGTCATGTGCTATGGTAGCCCATCCCCAGATGCTGGCCTTGAGTGGCCAGATATGAGCCGCCACTTTTACGGCACCAGTGACGAGTACTACCAAACCGATGAGAATGTATGGTACGAAAGCTGATTTCTGCGAGGAGAGGTATTTGTCCTCCCGTGTCCAGGGACGGCGCAGAAAATACTTTCCGATAAAACCCTTAGTAATATCCTGCAGGTTGGGTATGAGGAGCGTTAAGTTGCGGCTGAAGATGTAGTCGCCTACGAAGAAGAAAGCACCGAATAGGGTAAGGGCAACCGCGAAATAGTGTAGGTTGAGGGGTGAGATGACGGTACCCGATGTCGAAGCGAAAGGGCCAATGGCCCAAAAGCCAAAATACATACCCATGATGATGCCGGAAGCGATGGCGGCGAAGATGCCGAAAGCAGTAAACCAGTGCGAGATGAACGAGCCAATGCCGTGGCGGGTGACCACATCGCGTTGGATTTCGGACTTCTTCTTGAGAAAGGCCCGAGCGGCTCCCAGAATCAAGCCGGCGGTAGCTACACCCACCAATGCCCAGCAGGCCGTGCTGTTGTCAAAGAGAGAGGCGTTGTTTAGGGCAGTGAAGCTGTCAAGGGGGCTGTAGGCGAGATAAACGCCTGCGGCAGTGGCAACCAAGAGAATCACCAAGGTGATGATAATCTTTGTCAACATGGACCCAGTTCTCCTTTAGCCTTATTTACATGCACCGGAAAGCAAAAAATGACCTCTGGGCACAATGGCCCCGATTCAGCGAATCTAGCGTGATAATATAAACCATAGGCGGCACGTTGTCAATAAGCTGGTGCCGACAGGGAAAAATATTCTTATTCCTGCTTAAAAGAGATACCCACCTTAGATTAGCTCGCCGTCGGGGCGGTACTCGACCCCGGCGTCGGGTGACTCCCAGACCTCTACCGAAGAAAGCTGGGCGGGGAGCGTCTTACTCTCCAAAAGGCTGTAGATGGTGGTGGCTAGGTTCTCGGAAGAGGGGTTGACGATATCAAAGGGTGGCATGGTGCTGAGGTCAGCGTGGTCAAAGCGTTCAAGTACCTCATTCAGGGCTTTTTTAAGTTCGGCAAAATCGGCCCCCAGTCCAATGTCGTCCAAGCAGTGAGTTGTAAAATGCGCCACCGCGCGGAAGCGGTGGCCATGGGTGTTCTCGCAGCGTCCCCGGTAGCCCCGCAGGGCGTGGGCGGCGTCGAAGTGGCTTTCAATGGTAAGCTTGTACATCAATTATCTCCTCGCATTTTATAACCTCTTGTCCCAGTAGGGGAAGCTCCTTTAGTAGCCTGCACATCGTCTTTTGGGAGACGGGGTGCTTGAGACGCGGGGCAATCTCAGCCAGCGGCACCAGTACGAAATGGCGCCGGATGAGCTGAGGATGGGGGATGATAAGGCTTGGGCTTTGCCGGATGAGTTGGCCGTAGATAAGGAGGTCAATGTCGATGGGGCGTGGGCTGTTGGGTATGGTACTTACCCGCCCCAGCTCGGCCTCAATATCCTTGGCCAGCTCAAGAAGGTGCTCCGGCGGGAGATCGGTTTCGGCGCGCACTACCATGTTGAGAAAGCGGGGCTGATGGGGATTGCCTTGGGGCGCGGTGTCGTAGACGGAAGAGCACTGGATGATCCTCACCCGCGGTGCAAGCATCGTGAGCGCACGCACCAGGTTCTTTGGCCTATCGCCCAGGTTTGACCCCAGACCGAGGTAGATGGTTACGGGTTGTGGGCTCATCACAAAACCTCACAAAGCAGGTGGCGCATCATGCTGGGGCTGCTCCCTGACCACGGCATCGCATAGTCGTGCCACTCGCACCATTTCTTTCACATCGTGTACTCGGAAGATATCGGCCCCGTGGGCAATACCCAAAGCGACTGCGGCTGCTGTGCCCTCTAGGCGTTCGTTTTCAGGCAGACCCAAGGTGTGCCCGATAAACGACTTGCGCGACGGACCCAACAGTATTGGGCAGCCCAATATCTTAAGTTTCCCCAAGCGTCGGATGATTTCTAGGTCTTGCGCGCTCGTTTTGCCGAAGCCGAGGCCGGGGTCGACAATGATGTTCTCCAATGGCACGCCTGCCTCCCTGCAGCACTGTGTGGCGCGGCTTAGGTCTGAGGTGATCTCGGCCATAATATCGCCGATCAATGGTTTGCCCCGCTCATTGGCGGTGACGATGATAGACAGTCCGTGTTCTGCCGCAAGGTTGGCTAATTGCGTGTTGTCCTTCAGCCCCCGCACGTCGTTTAGAATATCGGCTCCAGCCGCAATGGCAGCCTGGGCTACAGCGTACTTATAGGTGTCCACGCTGATGGGCACTTCGAGATCGCGGTTCAGGCGTGTGATAACGGGGACAATGCGCTCAATTTCTTCAGCCGCAGAGATAGGCGTTGCCCCGGGATGGGTGGACTCGCCGCCAACATCAATGATGTCTGCACCCTCTGTCGCCATATATTTAGCCTGGGCCACGGCGGACTCGGCAGAGTGGAGTCCGTCGCTGGAGAAAGAGTCGGGGCTAAGATTGACAATGCCCATGATATAGGTACGCATCCCCCAAGCGAAGGGGCTATGGCGGTGAGCGGCGGGGGTTGTGGTCAGCGTCCTGGTCATCACTTGACTGAGATTGTAGCCGGCCGGAAGAGTGCTTGGCAAGGAAGCATTGACTGGGAAGCGGAGCGCGAATTGCTGGTGCCGAACATTATGCGGATACTCCCGCCCTATTCTTCATGAAAACCATCAAAATCAAGGCTGCCGTGAGCGATAGCCCTGCGCCAAAAACGAAAGGGACAGCTACCCCGAAAGCATTCCACAGCACCCCCGCGATGATGCTGGCAGGCAAGAGGGCAATGCCTGCGATGGTTGATTGCAAACCCAGCATGGTACCCTTGAGTTCTGTCGGCGAGATTTCGGCCACAAATGCCCGCTCAACCCCGGCAATCATGGCGGTATAGGCACCGTATATTACAAACACTACAATCATCATCCCTTGATTCGGTGCAAATGCAAATCCCAGGTAGCATAGAGAAAACGCCAAGTATCCAGGTACCAATAGTCTCTTGCGACCTAGACGATCGGAAAGTTTGCCGAAAGGCAAGGATAGCACTGAGGCAGTCATGTTGTAGGTGAAGTAGAGAAGGATGACGCTCATGGTATTAAAGCCGGCGGATTGTGCTCTCAGCAAGATGAAAGTGTTTGACGAGTTGCCAAGGGTGAACAGAAATATCACCAGTAAGTATAGGCGTAGTTGTCCATCAATCTTGCTGATGTTCTTCCAAAAAGGCTCCCTGTTTTTTGTCGGATGTGGCTCCTTTTTCTCTTTGATGAAAAAGAACATGCCCAGTCCAAGGGCGGCAGGAATCATGGACAGTATGAATAGCCTTTTATAATCAAAGCCATCGCCCATTCCGCGTAGGATGAAAAAAGTGATGAGTATGCCCAATGCTGCGCCTGACATGTCCAAGGCTTTATGCAGGCCGAAGGCCCTGCCCATGCCGCCCTTGCCTGCACTTTCGCTCACCAACACATCACGTGGTGCGGTGCGTATCCCCTTGCCGATACGGTCGAGCATGCGAGCGCCCAAGATGCCAGCCCATGAACCGGCTACCAGAAGCGCCAGTTTATACAGAATTCCGGTAGCATAACCGAAGAAAGCCAGCGCTTTTTTCTTGCGCAGTCGGTCGGTCATATAGCCGCTGAATACTTTCAGCAGGCTAGCGGCACTCTCCGCTATACCCTCAATCACCCCTACCATGGCGGGCGTTGCGCCAAGTGCCGAGGTAAGGTAGAGCGGTATGAGCGGGTAGACCATCTCAGTGCTGAGATCTGTAAAAAAGCTTACGAGACCGAGGAAGAAGATGTTTATCATTAGACGTCTCTCACGATTGCGTGCGATGTGTCCGGGTAGTGTTCCTAGCTGTAAAAATCAGCGAATACCTTGTCAGATGCAGGTACTGTGCCTGCCGTAATTTTTGGTTTCAAGCCTAATTGTGGTTATCACTCCCCGTTGGCAAGCGGTGGGAACTACTAGTACTCTGTAACAGCTTATTGTTTAGAGGGCACCTCCGGTAACCTCCCCTTATCATAGCAGAGATAGAGAGCAACAGAGAGAAAGAGGTATAATTATGGGGCTGCGGAACATCTCCCAGTCTATAAGCTCATTGATCTTCAGGAGGGGGTCACCGGGTTTGGAGATCTTTTCCAATCGGGTCTCTGTTCCGAAAAGGTGCATCTGTTTGTTCATGGCTACCAGCCCCTCCTGTCTGATGCCCCTATTTTATCATGCACCATGCCTGCAAAGCTAAGAGGGCAGAGGGTTTTCGGAGGGGGTCTAAAGCTGTCTTACTGCGCGGAGATATGCTATGATGCCTGCATGGGCCTAGACGAAAATATCCTCTGGTTGCAGGACTTTCATCGGCGCTTTGAGATTGATGTCAAAGAACTTCACCGACGAGAGAGCATTTGGGCGGCGTGCCAAAAGTGTCCAGATGGTTGGTGTTGCGGACGTAATTCATATATCTCGCTCAAGCGGCGCAGCAACCCTTTTATTGTCGATGACTGGTATCTCATGCTCGAACATGTGCGCACGCGCTTCACGCCTGCGGAAAAAAAGCAGCTTGCGAAAAACGTCATATCACAGCGCTCGGCCTGCATCTTTTTGTTTCAGAACCGTTGCCGGGTTTATGCCAGCCGTCCTTGGGGGTCGCGGATGCATCCCTACGCCATAAACTTTGCCGAGAACATCTTTGCCTTTCCGGTGGGGAAGATAGCTTTGCCCACTTGCCCGTCCTTAGCTACGGCTTTCGGTCTGAAAACGGATGAGAAATTGGTGCAGATGCCACAGGTTATAGATCGAGCCGAGGCGCTGGTGCTGGTCAAGCTACACAAGCACAAGCCGATCTGGTTGCTTGATGCCAGTTGCTATGTCCAGGAATACACGGAACGGGGCGTTGGACGGAAAATTACAGGCGTAGAACTCGAGCAACTATTGATTCTCGCCCGCTTAGCTGGGGGCGAATATGGCGAACTACTAAGGTTGTACCTTGAAGTGGCGCTGGGGCTCCGGGCTGATGCAAGACTAGTGCCGCTTGGAGAACCTACTGGCTGAAGTAATCGTATACTTCCATGTCGTAGGCATATGGTACGTCCCAATCCTCGGGTGCTATAAATAAAGGTTGGAATGGCACGGCATACTCAATCTGCGCTTCTGCTTTGGTGAGATGGTCTTTCATCGCGGTTAGGAAAGGTGCTGAGTTAAGAGCAACCTTGCCCGTACCATCGCAAGCCTTGCATGGTATTTCGCCGGTTACCACCCGGGCATCCACTTTTACCGAAAGAGGGTCGTCTACGTATGTTTGGAAATAGACGTTATAAACAGCCTCCACTCGCTTATTCGCCGGGACGGTTACTAGGACATACTGGTGGCTAATTACGAGCCCGTTTTGATAATCAACTAGCACCAAATTGATGTATCCGGTGGCATCGTCATCGGAGTGGTTGGTAAGGGTGAGGGTTATATCAGTAGGGTACACGCGGAAAACGCTACATAAAGCCAGATATATTCCGCCTGTAGTAGCTTTGATATCGGTGATGCTAACCCAGCGCATGTTGCCGGTGGATATATCTCCTGTCGACTGACATACTGGGCATGGTGCTTGCATCACAGCGCTGGCCATAAGGAGTGGTACCACGGTGAAGAAAGCGAAGAACTTCTTCTGGAATTTGAACTGGCTTGCCTTGAACATATCGGCCTCTCGTCAAGTTCTTACGTGCCTTACATACCATTATACCACATTTTGACGGCAAGGCAGGTCTTGAAAAAATAGGTGGGGAGGGGTGTCCTAGTGGACCCCTCCCCACTGAGGTGCTAGTTTGGGGATTAAGCGCAGTCTGTCAAGGCGCGGGTTACCAATACTTTTGCTATTTGTCTCTTGTAGTCATTCTGGCCAATGCCTGAAGAGCCGGTTATGGCTGCCTCGCCCGCAGCGGTGGCGTTGGCATCATTGATGGCTTTGCCGGCAATTGAGGTCTGGGCTTGGGTAGCGACGCGCGGCGAGTTGTATACCCCGCCTAGCACGATGCTAGCGGAGCTAACGTTGCCGCCGGAGATGGTAGCTACCACGGCTGCACTGACCAGCGGGAAGTCAATGGCCTTGCGGAAAGAGAATTTCCTATAGGCGCTCTTGGTGCCGGCTGCAGGTGCAGGGACCTGGATCTCGGTTACAATCTCATCCGCAGCCAAGTTGTTGATTTGTTCGCGTCGGGCATCTGTCGCATTGGGCATGCCGAAGAATTCGGCAGCGTCCCAGCCCGCACTGTTCTTGTTGGTGATGATCTTGGCATTGAGGGCAACCAGTGCAATGGCTGTGTCTGAGGGGCAGACGGCGAAACAGGCGTTGACCCCACCGAAGATTGAATGGTAGCGGTTGACGCCGGTTAGAGCGAAGCACTGAGTACCCATCTTACGCAAGCAGTTGAAGTCGTTGAACTCATTGCGGTAGTAGATGCAGCGCGGCTTTTGGCAGATATTTCCGCCGATTGTGCCCATGTTGCGGAGTTCTGGGCTTCCCACTGCTAAGGCAGCTTGGGCCAAGACGGCGTAGTTGCTCTGGATAGTGCTGTTGGCTGCGATCTTGGCGAGGGTGGTAAGAGCCCCGATCTTGAGCACGCTACTGTCTGGTTGTATATAGTCCAAACCTGATATCGTCTTGATATTGACAACAGTCTCCGGAGGGTTGGGCGAGATCATGCCTTTCAGGTAGCTCGTCAGGTCGGTGCCACCGGCGATAACCTGAGCTTTGCCCTTGGCTAGAGTTGCAGCGGCATCGGCTATGGTAGTTGCGTTAACGTGTGTAAACTTATTCATCTCTGTCCTCCTAAGTTGCCTTGCCTAGGGCTTTGAGCACCTTATCTGGGTTGCAGGCACCATGATCGGGATCAACCCAGACACCGATGGCATTGTAAATAGCGGAGAGGATGCAGGCGTAGCTACCGACAACCGGTTCGCCAATACCGTGTGCGCCGAGGGGGGCGGAATGATCGTCGCCCTCAATGGGATAGAGGTTATGGCGGCTTGGTCTAATGTCCATGGTGGTCGGTAGTTGTGTTTCAGTGAACTGACTACCGATAACTGCTCCAGTGGCATAGTCATAAACATCGCCGTAGTAGAGGGCTTGGGCTATTTGGAGTTCTGTGCCCGAGCCAAACTGGCTCATCACGCCCTCGTAGAAGATGACGCGCCCACAACCAGTAGCGTTCCAGTGGCCCAGGATTTCAACCTCGCCCGTATCTGTGTCAACGGCTACCTCGGCAACTGAAGCGGCGGCGCTTTGGGCGTTTACCGCTGTGCCAACTGGCAGGCCGAACAAGGGGCGCTGTAGACCACCACCGCCCGTACCGCCACCCGCAGCGGCCCAACCAGTCCCGTAGCCTGCAATGGGTGGGGTGCCATTCATGGCTGTTCGGAAAGTGATGCGCTTGGTCGGATCCGGTTTGTAGAAGATCTCGCTGTCCTTGGCATCCAGATCGTCCACAGTGATACCCGCGATCTCCTTGAGAGGGGTTTTGGTGATGGCGGCGGCGAAGACTTTGGCGCGGCAGTCGCGGGCGGCGCTGACAAAAGCTGAGCCACCGGCACCAGTGAAAGCCGAGCCGCCATGGGAGCCAGAATTTAGGGTGGTATCACTGTTGCCCCAGTCTCCAACGAAGACATCTTCGTACTTCATGCCCAATGTCTCGGCGGTGAAGTGGACCAACATGGTGGGGGAGTTGTGTGGCTTGGTGCAACCTGCCTCAATGAGGGCAGTGCCATCGGGCTGCATGAGAACAATGCCGGCCATGCTGGTACCAGCTACCGAGCCGTGGCTATCAGTGTGGCAGTGGATGCCAATGCCGTGTAGCCGGCCATCGGTCCTTTTGTTGTTCTGACCGGGGGCGTGCCACTTCGATGTGTAGCCACTTTCACGAGCGACCGTTTCAAAACATTCATTGACCTCCTTGGAGCCCCAGTAGCGATACGGGGAATCCTGGTCTGGCATATCAACCGGCATCATGTTCTTCCGGCGTATCTCATATGGGGAAATATTGAGCTTTTCAGCCAGCTTATCCATGGCCATGGTCATATTGAGGGCGAATGGCGGGTCAGCCACGCAACGCCATGAGCCGCGATCAGGCACATTGATGTAGATACCGGCACCTTCCCACTTGACATGCGGAATGATCCAGGTGGTACGCATGACGGTGGACATGCCCGCGCCGGAGCCATTGACCCAGTTTTGGGCGTCAAGGTAGACAAGTGAACCATCGTTCTTGGCACCCCATTTGTAGGTGGACTTGACCTCATACTGGCGGATATGGAAGAGCATATTGTGCTTTTTGGTCTCGCGGAATAGCACGGGGAGGCCGTAAACGGCTTTCGACATGAAAGCGGCGATTCCTGACTCCCAGTTTGAGAGGCGGGCACCATGCCCGCCGCCCAGGTAACGTGCGAAGCAGTGAACTTTGTTTGCAGGCATCTCCAAGTAATTGACCACGGCGCTTTTGTTGCCATGCAGGTTTTGCGATCCCTGATACACATATAGGTGGTCACCAATCCACCAAGCCAGCGCTTGGTAGCTTTCGATGGGTGAGTGCTGGTAGGTGGTGGTCCAGGGCTGGATGGTCTCCAGTTCAATGTCGGCCTGCTGACGGCCGGCATCAACATCACCTCGGGTGAAAGAAGCGGGCGCAAGGTTAGTGCCTTCGCGCTTGCCGCTCAGCACGGCACCGGGTTTGAGTGCCTCATCAGCCTCGGTTATGGAAGGGAGCTCGTCGTAAGTGACATCCACGAGGTTGATGGCGCGACAGGCAGTGTACCAGTCATCGGCGACGATACCGACAACGGGCTGCCCCCAATATAGGATGGTTTGATTGAGAACGGTGGGGGCTTCTTTGTAGGTGATAACAGCCTTGACACCAGTCTCATTTAGGGCTTTGGTAGCGTCAATGCTCTTGATGGTACCATGAGCGATGGTGGCGTGCTTCATGGCCCCGAAGAGCTTGCGACCTGGCATATGATCGCCGGTGTAATCAGCTTTGCCGGTGAGATATTCCTTTATGTGGCAATCGTGATTTTCGGGTTTGCCGGCAACGTTAAATACGGGGAGTGTCATTTATACACCTCCTATGACGGCGCTGATGGTTTTCCTGAAGTTCTGACACATACACAGGTGGCCGGAAAGGGCCAGGCGCACATCGTCTTCGGTCGGGTTGGAGTTTGCCTTGAGCAAGCCCTCAGCCGCCATAAGGAAGCCCGGGGTGCAGTAGCCGCACTGTACGGCTTCCTTGTCATAGAACTTCTGCTGGATGGGGGAGAGGGTAATGCCGTCCGACAAACCCTCAACGGTGGTGACCTTTTTGCCATCAGCTTCACAGGCCAGCATCACGCAGCTATAGATGGCTACATCATCCACCAGGATGGTGCAAGCGCCACACTGACCCATATCGCAACCGATCTTAGTGCCGAAGAGTCCGAGCTCCTCGCGCAGTATCCAGGCCAAGGAGAGGTGGTTAGGAACCGTTAGGTTGTAGGCACGACCGTTGACGGTGAGGTTGATGCGGCTCTTATCGCCCAAAGAGGGGTCATCTGGGGTGACGGTTACTACGGAGGTTGACCCAGGCTGGGTAATGGTGGTGGTACCTGCCGGAACGGTAACGGTGCCTACGGTTTGAGTCACGGTGGTAGTGACAGTATTGCCCGCCACGGTGGTGGTGTCGTTGTTGCAGGCACTGGCCAAGGCGATGGAGCCGATGGTGGCGCCGCCTACGATAAGGCCGGCGTCTTTAAGAAATTCTCTACGGGAGAGATGAGGTTTCTTTACTTCCTTTTCTTCTGACATTCAATCCTCCTGAATTATTTTAGCCGGAGATTGGAACGATTTCTGAGAGTTCTTTCACCTCCTATGTTTGAAATCAAACGTTCAACCGCCGTCTGGCCGAAATGTACCGTACTGTGCCTGAAAAGATAGGCGGCGATTTTACCCTAGATAAAAAGCCGATACGGCGGGCATTTGGCATATGGTCGCTCTTACTTAGATGGCTCACGGATAGGGTGGGCGGCATTTGGGCGAAAGGGGATTTTTCGCTGGCACATTGTAATTAACCCTTTGTATTAACAGCGTGCAACAACAAACCTCTAGTGTATTATGATAAATGCTAGTGGCGTTGTCAACAGCCACATAGGGGAATAAAGTTCCAATGCGGATAAGCCGTCCGTTATGTAGCTACACGAATCGCCTCGTAGCTCTGCTACAAGAAGTAAATCCAGTTAAGCTACCGTGGGTTATTTGCTACCCTTGTCTTCAAAGGTGGCTGCTAGTTCCTCCAGAAGCCTTTTCTGCTCCCGGGAGAGCTTTTCCGGGACGACTATGGTGAGGCGTACAATTTCGTCGCCCTTGCCCGAGCGGCGGAAGTATGGCACGCCCTTGCCTTTTAGGGTGAAGACGGCTCCGTTCTGACTGCCAGCAGGTATTTTAAGCGAAGTATCGCCATAGAGCGTGGGCACACTCACCTCAGTCCCCAGCGCTGCCTGGGTGATGTTGATTCTGAGGTTATAGATGATATTGGCATCCTCGCGCTGGAAGACCTCGTGGGGTTTAATCTTGAGGTCGACCAGAAGGTTGCCGGCTGTGCCGCCGCGCTCACCCACATCACCTTGGCTGGTGAGTTGGACGCGGGTGCCCTCGTCTACTCCGGCAGGGATGGTCACGGCGATCTGCCTCTCAAAGCTTTCGCGACCAGTGCCTCGGCAATGTGGGCAGGGCTCGCTGATAACCTTGCCTTCTCCCCGGCAGCGCGGGCAAGTGACGACATTGGTGAAGCGTCCGAAGATACTCTGTTGAACGCGTCGTGCCCGCCCTGTGCCGTTGCATTCGGTGCAATTTGCTGGCTGAGTGCCGGGCTTTGCCCCGCTACCTTTGCACTCGGAACAGTACTCGGTGCGGCGGATGCGGATTTCTTTCTCAGCCCCAAGGGCGGCCTCTTCAAAGCCTAACTTGAGCTCATAGCTTAAGTCGGCACCGCGCTGTGGGTTACGGCTCGTCTGGCCGCTCATGCCGCCGAAGAAAGATTCGAAGATCTCACCGAAACCGCCAAAGCCGAAGTCCTCAAAGCCGCCTGTGCCCCCGAAAGACGCTCCGCTTATTCCGGCATGGCCGAAGCGGTCATAGGCCGAGCGCTTTTCAGGGTCGCCCAGCACCTGATAGGCCTCGTTGATCTCCTTGAATTGATCCGCAGCCTTGGCGTCATGGTTTTTATCGGGATGGTACTGGAAAGCGAGCTTGCGGAACGCTTTCTTGATTTCTTCGTCACTGGCGTTCCGCCCCACCCCCAACACATCGTAATAATCTCGCTTGGCGTTCATGGTTGACTCTTTTTAGGTTTTAAGCTGTGAGTTTCGTATGGCAGACTGAGTACCTGGCTCGCCGCTCGTAGCTCACGGCCATGATTCAGATATAAGAGGGCCAGGAGTTCATCCCGGCCCTCTCGGTCGCATTATATCACACCCGTGGGAGCTGAGCTAAACCTCGCGGAACTCGCCCTCAACAGTGCCCTCGTCCGGGGGTTTCGGAGGTTCTTCTCCGCCGGAGGAACTGTCTTGGGGGCCTGCGCCGCCGGGCGGAGGGCTTTGCTGGTAGACCGCTGAGCCTATCTTTTGCATGGCCTCCGTAAGCTCTGAGCTTGCGCGCTTGATGGCCTCGGTGTCCGCCCCCTGCAGGGCACTTCGGACGGCACCGATCTTGCTTTCAACCTCGGTATTGAGGTCGGCGCCGACCTTGTCCTTGTTATCCCGTAGCATCTTCTCTGCCTGGTAGGCCATGGTGTCGGCATTGTTGCGCACTTCGGCTTCGTCCTTGCGACGGGCATCCTCAGAAGCGTGAGCCTCGGCCTCTTTCTGCATCTTGGCGACGTCTTCTTTGGAGAGGCCTGAGGAGGCAGTGATGGTGATCTTCTGTTCCTTGCCCGTGCCTTTGTCGCGTGCCCTGACCGACAGGATGCCGTTGGCATCAATGTCAAAGGCTACCTCAATCTGGGGCAGACCTCGGGGAGCGGGTAGGATGCCGTCTAGGATAAAGCGGCCTAAGGTACGGTTATCGGCGGCCATGGGGCGCTCACCCTGGAGGACATGGATTTCAACCGAGGGTTGGTTGTCGGCGGCAGTGGAGAATACTTGGCTCTTGGAGGTGGGGATGGTGGTGTTGCGCGTGATGAGCGGTGTAGCCACACCGCCTAGGGTTTCTATGCCCAAGGTAAGCGGCGTCACGTCCAATAACAAGACGTCCTTAACCTCACCCTTGAGGACGCCGGCTTGGATAGCGGCGCCGATGGCCACCACCTCGTCTGGGTTGACGCCTTTGTTGGGCTCCCTGCCGAAGAATTCTTTTACTTTCTGTTGCACGAGGGGCATACGGGTTTGGCCGCCTACCAGGACAACCTCATCGATCTTGGCGGCGGTAATACCTGCATCCTCCACGGCCCGACGGCAGGGCTCTAGGGTCTTATCCACCAGATCCATGACGAGCTGCTCAAGCTTGCTACGTGTGAGGTTGATAGTAAGATGCTTGGGGCCCGAGGCATCGGCGGTGATGAATGGCAGGTTGACCTCTGTCTGTTGCACGGTGGAAAGCTCAATCTTGGCCTTTTCGGCAGCTTCCTTGAGACGTTGCATGGCCATCTTGTCGTTGCGGAGGTCGATACCTTGATCCCGCTTGAATTCGTCGGCCAGCCAGTCCATGATGCGCTGGTCGAAGTCGTCCCCACCCAGATGGGTATCCCCGGCGGTGGATTTGACTTGGAAAGTACCATCTCCCAGTTCCAGGACGGAGATGTCAAAGGTGCCGCCGCCCAGATCGTAGACGGCCACCGTCTCCTCTTTCTTTTTATCCAAACCATAGGCCAGAGCGGCCGCCGTCGGCTCATTTATGATGCGTAGTACGTTGAGACCGGCAATCTGCCCGGCATCTTTGGTGGCCTGGCGCTGAGCGTCATTGAAGTAAGCAGGGACGGTGATAACGGCCTCGGTGACTGGCTCGCCCAAATATGCTTCGGCATCCGCTTTGAGTTTCTGGAGTATCATGGCCGAGATTTCGGGCGGGCTGTATTCCTTGTCACCCATTGCCACACGCACCTCGCTGTTGGAGCCGCGGGTCACTTTGTAAGGCCTGCGCTTGGCGTCCTCTTGCACCGAAAGCTCGCGTCCCGCCGGCTCGTCCCACTTGCGTCCCATAAAGCGCTTGATAAGAAAGACGGTATTTTCCGGGTTGACGATGGCCTGGCGGCGAGCTACCTGTCCCACTAGGCGCTCGCCCGTCTTGGAAATGGCTACGTACGAAGGGGTGAGATTGCCGCCCTCCGCTGAGGGGATGACTGCGGGCTCGCCGGCCTGCATGACGGCGATTTCGCTGAAAGTGGTGCCCAGGTCTATACCGACTGCTTTTGCCACTTGATGTTCCTCCTTACATATTTCATAGATTATTGTGTATTTCAGAAGCGTTGCCATGTTATGGCGTAGCTCATGATTTTAGATCACGCGATGATCTCTTGTGCCGGCTCGCTTGAGCCTACGGCCACCCGCGATGGCCGGAGCACGCGGTCCTTGAAGCGGTAGCCCTTGTCGTGCTCGGCAATGACCATACCCTCCGGTCCCGGCA
>JGI24702J35022_10001467_pt1 | contig 14658 bp, 11 predicted proteins | sample TergutTh196P4_FD_35022 | JGI IMG/M metagenome (IMG submission 35022)
ATATTGTCGTTATGTTTGCTGCAAATGGCTTGTTGAAGTGATACATACAGATGCTGGAACGGGGGCCCATTAGGGTAGCATCGGTGTGGATCCGGAAATGCCACGCCGAGGCGTGCGTAGGATAATGCCACAGCCGCCAGCTACCCGAATGGGCGGATTCCAGCATCTGTATGTTTTCACAATACCATTTGCAGCAAACAAACCGACAAATTATTGTTTAACTACTGGTTCATCATTTTCAGCGATGCCTGGATCCAGTCCATTGACTCGGCAGGATATTTATCCCTTATGGCCAGGAACTCAAAAAGGGCTTCCCGGGGACGACGCAGAAAATAATAACACTGACCAAGATAAAATCTCGCTCGTTCTGTAACTTCAGGTTTCCTGGGAAGGGCCAGAAACCGGATGAGTCCTTCCTTTGCGGCTTCCCAGTTTTTGCCGGCAAAATTTCCATTAACAACAGAACTTAGGGCGAATTCTTCAACTTCCTGGGGGGATGTTTCCATATCTCTTGCAAATACTCTGGGGTTTTTTAATGCAGATTCCTGCTGGGCCGGGACAGAAAGGAGGGGAGGTCCCAGGACCTTGGCTGCCAGGGGACTGAGTTCCATGGGGTTTGGTATCTCATTATATGCGCTGACTCCGGGAACTGCCGCCTGTATGGACATTTGCGGCAGCGGCATAGCTCTGATATCCCGGCTCTGGGGTCTGCCTTCCACACCGGTTCCAACCGGTGATATTTCAATCGGATTTTGAGTTACATTGCGGCCGGGTATTATTTCTACAGATCCACGGATTAGGTCATCCTCAGAAATTACAGCATAATAATAAGGTATGCCCGGGACAGGGTAATCTGTAAAGGGAGAACTTGTTTTTGTCTGAATTATTACAGCTCCCAGGAGATCCTGAGTTCCGGTTATTGGTCTTGTACTGCGGTAAAGGGTAGCGCTTTTTACATTCCCTTCCAAAAAAGTGATTATTATCCTGTCACTCTGAACCCTGGCTTCCAGCGATGTAATTCCTGTCTGGAAGAAAACGGATCTTTCTGCCGGTGCTGGTATTACTGCCGGAAAAAAAACAGATGGAACTGTATTGTTGATCGATGCCTTAATGCTTATGGTGTTTGTAAACCCGATTGGAATGTCGTAGATCCGGCCTGTCTCTGCGCTTGCCGCAACAAAATAATAAACAATTCCATCAGTTTCGATTTCATCTATGTAGGAAAGGGCACCATAGGGGATTTCAACATGTCTGGCTTCCGGAAACGGGCCCATTCCATCGAATGGAAGGCTGGAACGGTAAATATAAACAGGTCCACGGGCATCCGGTGAATCCACCCAGGAAAGACGGACGAGGTTATTCCTTATTTCTCCCTGAAGTCCTGAGACAAAGGGGGTATAATCCGTAGTTCCCGTCTGCCCTTGTCCCGGATATATAGGTTCCGGCAGAACTTGTGCCGCAAGGGGCAGTGTCAAAACTGCAATAACCGGAATTATCCATACAAGGCGTTTTATCCTCATATAATAATTGTAAACTCTATTGAATTGGTCGTCCAGCTGGAATAAATACGCACTTCTCTGTCTTGATCCCTCGCTGTCGTGACCTTTACAAATTCCAAATTTCTACTTAATCTATGTTTATGTTCGTGTCTGTTGCGGTGGACGCAGGGTCTGAGGATCGGGCCCGGGAGCTTACGGATCTTTTAGGCCAATACGGGTTTCAGAGGATTCAACGGGGACTCTGGGAATCTGCAATGATTTCTCCTGCTACTCTGGATAGGCTTAAGCGGGATATTGACAGGGCAGCCGATGGTTTTGACAAGATCCGGTTTTTCCAGTTCCCCATGGAAGGAGCTCTGGTATTAAGTTCACTCCGGGATAAAAGGTGGCGCCGTGTTGCGATAAGGGATGCCGAAACTGTCTCTCCAAAACCTGATCAGGTTCAGCCTGCAGTCCCGAAAAATTTGACAAGAAGAAAATGAGCGGAGGGTAATATGCTGCTTAATGAATTGGGAGCTCCCGTTGCGGAACTAAAAAGACAAATCTTGGATACCTGGAGGCGTCTTTGAAGAGGGTGGATTCGCTGGACGTATAGCCACCCTGGAGGCTGATACCGGGGAAACCGGGTTCTGGAACGACAGCGCCCGGGCTGAAAAGGTCCTGGGGGAACTCAAAGGGTTAAAAAATCGTTATGAGCCCTGGGTTAAACTTCAAAGAGAAATGGAAGACCTTGAAACCCTCTATGAACTCGCCGCGGAAGAAAAGGATGAGTCCCAAAGCTTCGAGATTGAGTCTATACTGAAGGATCTTCGGAGCCGTTACGAAAAACAGAATATTCTGGAATTGATGAGCGGAGAAGTAGATCGTAACGGTTGTTTTCTCACGGTACATTCCGGCGCCGGCGGTACAGAAGCCTGTGATTGGACTCAGATGCTATACCGAATGTACCTCCGCTGGGCTGAACGCAGGGGCTTTTCCATGGAAGAGGAAGATCGCCTGGAAGCTGAGGGAGGCATAAAGTCCGTTACCGTGAAAATTGAAGGGGACTTTGCCTATGGTTACCTGAAAGGTGAAAGCGGTGTACACCGGCTGGTGAGAATTTCTCCTTTTGACTCCAACGCAAGGCGGCATACTTCCTTTGCTTCTGTTTATGTGTTTCCGGTTATTGATGATTCCATCGAAGTGGAAATACGGCCTGAAGATCTCAGGGTGGACACTTATCGATCAGGGGGTGCAGGCGGTCAGCATGTAAATAAAACCGACAGCGCCGTCAGGCTTACCCATCTTCCAACGGGGATCGTAGTTGCCTGTCAGAACGAAAGAAGTCAGATTAAAAACCGGACCATTGCCATGAGCATACTCAAGGCCAGGTTATACGAACATATCAGGCAGGAAAAGGAAAAGGAAAATGAGAAATTCGCCCAGGAGAAAAAGGATATTTCCTGGGGTATGCAGATCCGTTCCTACGTATTTCAGCCATATACAATGGTAAAAGACGCAAGAACCAGAACGGAAACCGGCAATATACAGGCAGTCATGGACGGGGAGATTGATCCCTTCATTGAGGAGTATCTTCGCTTTGCCTGGGAAAGCAATTCCATTAACCGCTAAAGGAACATGGGAATGAAAAGAGATTTCGGAATTTTTTCCGTAATTTTTATTCGTGCTGAGGGGTTGTTGATTCTCTTGCTGCTCTGCTTCGGACAGGGGCTTTTCGCTTCCGGCCGAAAAGCAGTTCAGGAAGAAATTGTGCCGGTAAATACAGAATATGTTTTTTGCATTACAGCCCCCGATGTTTCCGCCTTGTCTTTATCCCGGCAGATAACGGGAGACACGGTGGTAAGGAGTCTTGCGGGCAGTTTGTCGAATTTGAGTTTCCGTTTCAGGGGAGAAGAAGAAGCAGCCTATTACCGGGATTATGCCTGGGCAAGATCGCGTTCTGAAGCCGCCGGGGTTTTGGCAGCCAAGCGGAACGAAAGGGATCTCCTGATTTACAGGGGAGACCCTTCATGGAGGTACAGAAAAAATCTTAAATCCATTGATGAGGCTATTTTAGGTCTTGAAGCCGATCTTGAAAAACTGGAAGCTCTTGCCCCTGTGGCGGAGGCAAAACCATCATTCACCCTTACCGCAGAAAACAGGAACGGAACTTATCCTGCACCGCCTGTACCGGGCGGCGAATACCGGTTCTGTACCGATAGAAATGCCGATGCCTTTCTTGCCATGGCCATATCAGAGTACCACGGCAGAATGTACCTTGACATAAGGATGTATACTCTCCATACCCGCTCTTATAGTTTTGAGGACAGCGTACTTTTTTCTTCAGAGGATCTGAATGAAGCGATGGATGAAATTTCAGTCCGCCTGGCTGCTGCGGTTTCTGAGACTTTTCAGTCGGCAATCGTGGTACATGCCGAACCGCCGGATGCAATGATCCTGATAAACGGCGCTCTTGCGGGATTGGGTGAAATGGAAAAACAGATCCGTCTGCCGGGCAATGTGGATATATCAATAGTTGCAGATAATCACGTTCCTGTTTCGTTTCCCCTGGAACTTAACTCTGGAGAACTGGCGGAACTTTTTATTGAATTAACTCCGCTTGGGGTTTCTGCCTTTGAAGCAGTGGTTCCCAATAATCCGGGCTCCAGAGTTTATCTTGGAAGTCTCTATCTTGGAGAGACGCCGTTTACCCTGGAGATTCCCAGAAATGAATTTTCCTATATAAGTGTTGAAACTTCTTCCGGCGAAATTGGTTCTGTGGTTTACAGGGACAATAATCTGGTAAAGGGAAGCGCCCAATTCACAGGACAGCCAGGCGGCGCAAGGGAGGCGGTATTTAATACAAAGATCCCGGTTTCGCCGGAAGAAAAACGGGTAGACAGGGCCCGCAGGGGTTTTTACGGCGCCTATGGAGCGTTCTGGATAATTCTGCCGCTGGCCTCTCTTGCAGCCAATTATGCCAAAAATTATTTATATACAAATGAATATAAACCTCTTTGGCTGACAGTTCGTATTGGCGCCAATGTGGCATGGGGTTCTGCTTTGGGCGTAACACTTTTTCAGGTTTTCCGCTACCTTTACGTATCCAGGGCTGATGCTACTCCAATCGTAAAAGTACCCAGAAAGGAGACCTCGCCATGAGTTCCTTTGCGGAGAAGCTCAAATATTTTTTTGGAATTCGGCCTACGCTTTCCGAAGAAGTATTTGATGAATTGACGGATCTCCTGGTGGAAGGAGATTTTGGCGCTTTTGGGGCGTCGAAGCTGGCAGACAGGCTCAGGGAGCATTGCAAAAAAGAAGGTGTCACCGATGGCGAAGGGGCACGAAAAATGCTGGCAAAACTCCTTGAAGAAATTTTGCTTAAGGTGGGGCCTGCTTCAGGAGAAACAGAATTTTTTAAGAGCGGGAAAGNTNGCTATTCTTCTGCTTCTTGGGGTGAATGGCGTTGGTAAAACCACTACCGCGGCTAAACTGGCTCAACGGTTCAGATCTTTGGACAAGCGCAGGCCCATACTCGCCGCAGGCGATACTTTCCGCGCTGCGGCAATAGATCAGATTAAAATACACGGAGATCGTCTTGGAATCAGGGTTATTGCCCATCAGCATGGCGGAGATCCCGCAGCGGTGATTTATGATGCAGTAGAAGCTGCCCATGCCGGGGCAGGGGATCTTATAATAGCCGATACCGCGGGAAGGATGCATACCAAATCAGCCCTGATCGAGGAGCTTAAAAAAATCAACAGGGTAGTAGAATCCCGGGCGTCAGGATGCGACTATATTAAGTATCTGGTACTGGACGCCACCACGGGAAGAAACGCCATAGCCCAGGCGGAAATATTCAAAGAGGCTGTTTCTCCTAGTGGGGTTATTCTTGCTAAATATGATTCAAGTGCCCGGGGGGGGACGGTCTTTTCCCTGGCAGAAGATCTGAAGCTCCCGGTGGTCTTTTTATGCACCGGTGAAAAATACGGGGACATAGTTCCCTTTAACCCTGTGCAATATGCCAAAGAATTCGTTGGCCTTGCTTAGGCGCTTCGCCCTTCTGATAATTGCCGGCGCTTTTTTTTGCGCCGGAAATTTCCTGCCGGCGGAGGAGCTCCTTACTGCTGATGAGAGCTCTATACCTCAAAGCAGCGGAGAAATTCTTTGGTACCGTTCCAATTCGTCCGGGCTGGCTCTGGAACGGCTCCCCTCCCGTCTTGCAGCTCTGCGGAATGAGTACTCCCTGTCCATTGAGCGGTTTAATAATATGGAAATTCTGAGTGTATTGCCGGGCATACTTCTGCCCTACTATGAGTATTTATTCAGTGTAGAATTACGGATCATCTATGAAAATGGCAAAGAGTACCGCCGTCAATGGATATTCAGGGATAACAAGGGATATGCCCGGCTTACAGCTTCCGGAAACAACGGTTTTTTTAACAGGGGAGAGGAATCCCCCGACGGCACTCTGGAGGAAACCCGGTCACATGAAGAGCAATTAAATGACTTGCCGGATGACCCGGTAAATGTCCCGGTGAATGACAATGCAGATGATTCGGTTGATGATTCTGTAAATGATCCGGCAGTTTCCGGCTTCATCGAAATAAGGGACAGCGATGGCCGCATTACAAAGGAACTTAGTTTTGACGGGGATCTTTCGGAATGGGAGTACCGCTATCTGTATAATGGTAATTTTCTGCTGAAATCCGAGACTTTGTATGGAGAGACCTCCGGTTCACCTCTTCCCGTAAATAACGACGAAGAAGCGCCGGATGATTCCCGGCAGATGGCTTTGGTATACACCGATAATTATCGTTATAGCCGCTCAGGTTCTCTCAGGGCCATTGACCGGTTAATTCATGAGGGAGCAGGGGATAAAATAAGGATTGGCTTTCCCAGGATTGGACCGGGGCTGTCCTCTGGCATGGATTTAATGGATCCCGGTATTGTCTATGTTTCCGAATTCCTGTCGGATATCAATATTTCCGGAGGTGTAAAAGTAAACTATACCTTTGACAGCAGAGGGAGGATCCTTACAGAAGTCTGGAAGGACGCCGATGATGAATATTTGGGTGAATATCGTAATGTCTGGGCGGGAGATAAGCTGGAATCCGTTTTATGGAAATCTTTGGATGATGAAAGGCTGGTAGAGTATGAATATGACAGCGGCGGGAACCGTATTGTCGAAAGGAATTTCAGGCATGGTGTACTCGAACGAAGTGTTATAAGCCGGAACGGTAAAGAGACTGAAGAAATATATATGGGCGGGAGGCTTGTTCTCCGCGCATATTGGGAGAATGGCATTAAGATTTCGGAAGAGAGGGTAACTCGGCCAGGAAGGGAGATGCAGAGGTGAAAAGCAAACGCTGGATAGGTTTTGTTGCAGCCCGTTATGTTTCCCGGGGCCGCGGCGCCTCTCCCTCGCCGGTATTTTCCGTACTGGGAATTGCTACAGGGGTACTTGCCCTTACGGTTATTATCGCCGTGATGAACGGTTTTCAGCTTGGGTTTATAGAGAGTATTCTGGAAATTTCTTCCTGTCATTTAAGGCTTGAAGGTATTCAGCCTGATGAAGCAGCCGGACTCAGTGAGAAGCTCTCTTCCATACCGGGAGTTCTTTCTGTTCTGCCCTTCAGAGAGCTTAACGTTCTGCTCCGGGGTAATATGGCGAGTCCCCGCGGCGCTCTTATCAGGGGGGTGCCTGCCAATGCCCTGGAAATGGATCCCGGTCTTGCCGAAAAACTCGAAATCGAGGAAGGTTTTTTTGATCTTGACGATCCCGCGAATATTGTACTTGGAGCGGAGCTTGCCCGTTTCCTTTCGGTCCGGGTAGGAGATGAGGTTAACCTTCTTTCAATCACCGGGGGCTTTGCCGACGATACGGACAGGAACCAGGTTTATTCGATTGCGGGAATATTCCGTTCCGGCTTTTATGAATACGATCTGGGTTGGGGTTTTGTTAATATCGAAACAGCTGCGGAATTGTCCAATATCCCGGCGGACCTTAAAGTTTCGGAAGAACCTTCCGCAGAGGTGCCGGAGAACATAAAAGGGGATGTACAGCCGCCCCCGGTTCTTGGGATCAAATTAAAAAACCGCTGGCAGGACCGGCAGATAATGTACGAGATGGAAAAGATCCTGGCAGAAAGATTACTGGGGGAAGGGGTTACCCTTACGTCCTGGCGGGAATATAACCGGGCTTTTTTTGGCGCCCTTAGAACAGAAAAACTAATGATGTTTATACTGGTGGGACTTATTTTTATTGTGGTGGGGCTCAATATTTTTCAGGCCCAGCGGAGGGCGGTTCTTGAGCGGCGGGAAGAAATCGGTCTTCTCCGGGCCATCGGAGCTTCGGACACTGCGGTTCGGCTGATTTTTGTATGGGATGGAATAATCATCGGTTTTACCGGGGCCAGCCTGGGTCTTGTTTTGGGTCTCTTTGTTGCCTTTCACATCCCCGCTTTTTTCTCTTTCCTTGAAGGAGCGGTTAACGTTTTCATTTCCCTGGCCAATACACTTGTAAACGATCTTGGGGGAAATGCCGGAGCAGGAGAATTTGCAGTGTTTTCCCCCCAGATCTTCTATATAAAGGAAATTCCTTCCAGGGTAATACCCCAGGAAATGGTTTTGATCTTTTTATTCGGGTTTTTCTCGGCTCTTCTGGCTGCCTGGTTTGCATCCGGGAAAGTGTCCGGTACAAAGCCCGCGGAGGTTTTACGTTATGAATGAGACAGGAAATTCGGCTGGACCGGCGGAAATCTCCTATGGGGTTATGCAGACAGCCGGAACCGGCGTTAATGCCCAGCCGCTGGTGCGTGTAAGAAGCCTTGTTAAAACATTTGTCTCAGGAACGGAGATCCTTCATATATTGCGCGGCATTAGTTTTAATATAAAGACCGGAAGTACTGTCGCGGTATCGGGCCAGAGCGGCAGCGGAAAAACTACCCTATTGAATATAATAGGAGGTCTGGATCGTTTTGATTCCGGAATTGTTGAAGTTGCAGGCCAGGACATTTCCAATCTTTCGGAAAGCGGCCTTTCAGCCTACCGGCAGCGCAGAATAGGATTCATATTTCAGTTCCATTATCTTTTGAAGGATTTTACCGCCATGGAAAATGTTATGCTCCCCGCCTACATGACCGGTATGCGCAAGAAAGATGCCATGGAAAAAGCCAGGATACTTCTGGGGGACATGATGCTTACCAGGCGGCTGGGTCATTTCCCGTCACAGCTGTCAGGTGGTGAACGTCAGCGGGTGGCGGTGGCCAGGGCAATGGTAAACGATCCCGACATAATACTTGCGGATGAACCTACAGGAAACCTTGACCCCAGGAACAGCGCAGTAGTTGCGGAGCTTCTCTTTGCAGGTGCGGAGAAGTGGGGCAAGACACTTGTTGTAGTTACCCACGATGAAGGCGTAGCAGGCAGGGCGAAGATACATTATACCCTTGAAAACGGACTCTTCGGAGCCATAGGATCAAGCGGCCGTGTCGAATCCAGCGGCCATGCCGGATCCAGCGGCCATGCCGGATCCAGCGGCCATGCCGGATCCAGTAAAGCCGGCGAAGGAACCCGCCATTGAAATCCGGCTCAGCTTTTTTTATCGCCTTCCGTTATCTTCTTGGGCGGGCCCGCGAGGGAGGGCGTTATCTGCTGGGCGCTGCCGCAGGGATTGCCCTCAGTCTTGTCCCAATTGTGGTTACACTTATAGTGGCCGATGGCATGATCCGGGGAATAACCGATCGTTATCTGGAACTTGGAACAGGCCATTTGCAGATTTTTAATTATGAAAATTCACAGGACCCCGAAGCTGCAATACCATATCTTGAAGGGTTACCGGGTATACGGGGTATATGGTCAGAACGTCACGGTCTTGGCGTGATTCTTGGCGCCTTCGGATCAAGAGGCGCTACAATCAGGGCTGTGGATAAATCCTTTTGGGATGATGAAGGTTCGCGGAAATATCTGAAAACCCTTTCAGGTGAGGCAATTCCCGAAACAGACAGGGATGTACTTTTGGGGGAAGAGCTGGCTAAATCCATTGGCGCCACTGCTGGCAGCACCGTGAGGATTATGACCATCCGCACATCCCAGACGGGAAGATCGATTCCCAGAGTGATGTCTTTTACAGTCCGGGGTATAGTAAGTTCCGGATACAGGGAGCTGGATTCCCTTTGGTGCATAATGACTCTGGACGCCGGGAAGCAGGCGCTGCCCGGGCCCAGTGGTTCCTACCTCATGGTTAAAATTGACGACCCCTATGAAGGTGCGGAAGCCATGGCCCGGTATCTTTACAGTATTCTAGGCTCCGGTTTCGGTGTCTTCACCTGGAAAACCCTTCAGTATTCCCAGTACAGTTCTTATGAATCTACCCGGCAGCTTCTGCTTTTTATAATGGCTCTGATTGTATTGGTGGCGGCAGTAAATGTTTCATCAGCCACGTCAATGCTGGTGATAGAACGCCAGAGGGATATCGCGGTTCTAAAGGTTTCCGGGGCGAGGCCCTCTTTTACCAGCGGCATTTTTCTATGGGGTGCTTTTCTCACAGGTTTTGCCGGATCTATTATAGGTATTGCCGCTGGGCTTGCAATAGGCTGTTCGGTGAATGGTCTGATACACGCACTGGAAACTGTGCTGAACTTCTTTTCAGGACTATTTAACGGCAGTACAATAAAAATTCTGGACTCAAGTTATTATCTGGAAATTATACCGGTCATTGTAAACTGGTGGGCGATTTTCCTTATTGCAGTCTTTACGGTTTTAAGCTCTGTTTTTGCATCGTGGCTTCCGGCCAGACGGGCAGGAAAGATAAAACCTGTAGAAATATTAAGGAAATATTAGTTACATCTTGCATTTATTTGGGGGGCCAGGCCTCTTGCCGCATGGTTTTTCATTCACTGTAGCCGGTTCAGTCTATTATATTTTTTTCTATGCAGCTGATGAGCTGCAGGGCATCAAAAGGTTTGCTGATACAGGCTACCGCTTCCATAACGCGGCATTTTTCCGCTTCCGCCGGATCGGCAGTTTCGCTCAGGAGAATAACCGGAATATCCCTTGTTTTTGATTTTGACTTGAGGAGTTTTATGGCATTATAACCGTCCATTTCCGGCATGTTGATATCCAGAAGGATCAGTTCGGGGCGGTTGTTTTCCAAAAGCATGAACAGTTTTGACGCTGAAGGTACTGTGGCAAGAGTGTATTTTTCTGAAAGTATATTTTTGCCTGTTCTCAGGTTTTCGGGATTATCATCTACCAGAATAAGAAGCTTTTTTTCGGTTTCGGCATTTCTGCCCTGCTTTTCCTTGGGTATCCAGCGATCAAGTATTTCGTCCAGCTGGGCAACATCTATGGGCTTGCCAAGGAAATCATTAAAGCCCTTTTCCAGAAACATTTCCCTCATTCCGGATATGGCGTTGGCCGTTAATGCCACAATCGGGATCCTGGTTTCCTGCATATATCTGGTTCCCTGCTCCCATGCCCTGATTGCGGCGGTCGCCTCGATACCGTCCATTTCCGGCATCATATGATCCATCAGAATAAGGTCATACTTATTCTGCTTCACCATTTCTATGGCTTCCGCACCGCTAAGGCAGGTGTCTACTTGCGCCTGATACTGCGCCAAAAGTCCCTTGGCAACTTTCAGATTTGTGGCAATATCATCTACAACAAGAAGCCGGGCATAGGGAAATGTAAAACGAACCATACTGTAATTTCCTGAATTATTGATATATCCTTTGCAATTATCATTACCGTTGAGGATATCCGCGACAGACAATGAATTGAGCGGCAGGGAAAGGAAGTGCATATTTGGAATATATGCTTCGGTTCCCCATTCCGCCATCAAAGCCAGGGGCGGCCTTTCTTCATACGGAATGCTGTTTATTATCGGCTTTAGCCTTTCATATAGACCGTAGCCTGAAAATACCATGGACCATTTTTCCAGGTTTAGGGCCTCTATATAGTCTTCTTCCCTTATTACAAGTGTATAACGAACTCCCAGATTTTCCAGAGTCCAGCAAAGCGATTGGGCATAAACACTGCGGCACTCGTAGATCAGTACCTTCTTTTGAGCCGCGTCCTTGACAGCCGCAAAAGGTTCAGTGGAATGAATACCCTGGGGCAGAAGAACCGTAAAGGTACTGCCCATGCCGTATACGCTTTCCATTTTGATGTCGCCGCCCATGGCTATCGAGAGGCGCCTTGTAATGGCCAGACCAAGGCCCGTGCCTTCGATCCCGCTTTTTTTCATATCTACCTGGATAAAGTCTCCAAAGAGTTTCTTTTGATCTTCCGCTCTTACGCCATGCCCGGTATCTATAACCGATATCCTGAGCCAGACCTTCTTTTCCTCCTGTCTGTCTTCTCTAATTATTATTCCTATTTGTCCCCTGTCGGTGTATTTTACGGCATTGGACAGGAGATTGAGCAGTATCTGCCGCATTCTGACTTCATCACCGATAAGGCCATTGGGGATATTTGCATCAATGTTGGTATAAAAACGTATGGGCTTTTCCACGAGCCTCATTCTGATTATGCTTACCACGTCGTTAACAAGGGATGAGAGCTGGTATTTTACAGGTGCTATCTCCAGCCTGCCTGCTTCAATTTTTGAAAAATCCAGGATATCGTTTATGATGGAGATAAGGTTGGAAGATGCTCTCTTGATGTCCTGAACCAGCATACGGGATTCCTCGGTTTGATCTCCCCGGAGAAGCAGTTCAGTCATGCCTGTTATGGCATTCATTGGGGTCCGGATCTCGTGGCTCATCTTTGCAAGGAAATCACTTTTTGCCAGTGAAGCAGCTTCAGCCTTCCGGTTTGCTTCCAGCAGCAGCATATTCTGTTCAGCCATGGTACTTTCCGAACGGGCACTGAGTATATTCATCACCAGGAACATAAGCAATATCAGGAACAGCATGCTGAAAAATACTATGTTCAAGGCCCTGTTCAAAGCCAAAATACCGGGCAGAGGATAACTAACCACCAGGTACCACTCCATCTCGGGGATATAACTTATAAGATGCATGCTTTCACCGTAGATGAAACTCTCGCTTCCTTCGTTTGACAGCGTTTGCGCGATTCTTATCAATTCCTTCCCGTCATCGCCAAGATGGTCGTCAATATGTACTTTATCATGGACCAGGTTATAATCTATTGATGAAGTAATTTCATCATACTTATTGAATATGTATGGAGTTATGTTCTTGTCAAATTGTTTATATGCTGAAGCAACAAAATCCGAAAAATCGGTCAGATTTATGCCCGTACCCAGCATCCCTATGGGTTTTTTACCTCCTTCCGTTTCATCAAATACCGGGACATTTACCCAAAGGTTAATTTGATGTAAATCCGGGTTATAATTAATATTGAAATTATATTTTTCAGTCTGGTTCATTGTTAGATTGTACCAATAATTTTCGGGAAGTTCGGGATCAAGATAAAACCCACCGCTTCCTGTTGCATAGAATATTTTATCTACATCACTGACCCAGAAGATTATCTTATTATTAAAGTGCTCCTGATATATGTCAAATTCAGTTTGCACCAGCGAATGAAGTTCGGGATCATAGGGATTTAAAAAATATTCCCTGATAATCTGGGTATCTGCCATTTTAAGTACGAGCGATAGTTCGCTGTTTACCGTTGTTGCCAGGCGCAGCTTTATGGTTTCTGATGCAATGGCTAGCTGCTGTTGAATGTGGGAACGGTTTATTTGGCGTGCAGAAAAAATATATGCCGTTACCGAAAACAGGGAAATAAACAGAAAAAGGATACAGGAATAAAACATGAATGTTTTGCTGGCAGAATTTGCGGTTATTTTAAAAAGTTTTTTCCCCACTTTCTCAGCATCCCGGCAATATTTTTCGTTTGAAGTTAATTGACCTTTATTGACAAGCGAAGTGAGCGTCGCGGCCAAGTTTACCTGGCCATGACCGAACAAGCGCAGTCAAAATAAGGTTTAATACCCCGCGGCTTGCCGCGGTAAGCCGCCGTAGGCGGTGGGTACAGGGCTTGCCCTGCGGTATTAATACCTTTTATTATATCGTTTTTCCGTATTTTACACAATGGATATATTTGGGACCTTGATTACCGGACTGCGTCCCGGCCAGCATTTTAAGACTGGTTAAGGAATAATTAATTTAACCGGAATTCTCCTTCTTCCTTGCCCTTACAGGCCTTAATTCTTCTTCACTCACCTTCAATGGATCATCAATTCCGGGAGGCAGCTCCCGGCCCTCTTCCTTTTCCACATCCTCTTCCATGAAAAGTTCATCCTGGAGAGGTACAGGTTCGGATGTGACAACACCGGAGTTCTCGAACCGCGCGGAGATCATCTTGGAAACCCCGGATTCCTCCATGGTTACACCCAGGAGAGTCTTTGCACAGGCAACAGTCTTTTTGTTGTGGGTCACAATGATGAATTGGCTTGTATTTCCGAATTCCCTCAGGAGCTGGACGAAACGCCCGATATTTTCTTCGTCCAGGGCGGCGTCGATTTCGTCCAAAAGGCAGAAAGGCGATGGTTTTACCAGGTATGTGGCAAAAAGAAGGGCTACTGCAGTCATGGCCTTTTCTCCGCCGGAAAGCAGGTTGATGTTTTCCAGCTTTTTGCCCGGCGGCTGTGCAAAGATTTCTATTCCCGATTCCAGCACATGATTTAAATCCAGGAGGCGGAGTTCCGCCCTTCCGCCGCCGAAAAGCCGCCGGAACATATTGTGAAAATTCCTCTTGATCTTCTCGTAAGTAACCATGAAAAGTTCCGACGATTCCGTTCTTAGCTCGGTGGTTAGTTTTTCAAGGTCGGATTTTGCCTTGAAAAGATCCGCAAGCTGGCTGGAAAGAAAATCGTAACGTTCCCTGGTTTCGGCGAATTCCTCCGGCGCTGCAAGGTTTACGGCGCCCAGATCTTTTAAAGACTGCCTGCCCCTTGCCAGTTGTTCCCGCAGTTCACCTGTTCCGGTTGTAATGGTAAAGATTCTCTCCTCAAATTCCATTAGGTCCCGCGAATGGGTTTCGCGGAAATTATCCTGGATATTTTTTATTTCCGTTTCGATCTGAACCAGATCAAGGTGTATCTTTTCCAGAGCCTCCTGGGCTTTGGCCGCTCTGGTCATGCCTTTGCGTATGCTGTCCTGTTTCCCCGCCACATCCCCGTTCTTTACGTTGATGTCCTTTT
>JGI24702J35022_10001468_pt1 | contig 14648 bp, 11 predicted proteins | sample TergutTh196P4_FD_35022 | JGI IMG/M metagenome (IMG submission 35022)
AATTAAAATAAAAACTGAGGAAGAGGGACGGCTCTCCTCGTTCGCGAGCGAACGAGGAGAGCCGTCCCCTTGTGTTTTTTATTACAGCAACTCTTTTATCAGCGCGCCGCGATCTTTTTCTGACAGATATGCAAGAGGTATGTCAAATACGGTTTTTGCTCCGAAATTCCCTTCGCTTGCCATGCGAAAAGCCGCGCGCGCATACGCCGCCATCACGCTTCCCGTAAACTCCGGGTTTGAGCCGAGCCTCAAGGAAAACTCGATTGCCTGACTGTTTTCCCCAGTTGCCCCGCTGCGCAAAACCATTCCGCCATGAGGCATTTTTGAGTGTTTTGCCACAAACTCATCATGATCAATGAACGTTACCGATGTATCGTAATCGGCGAAATAGTCGGGCATACTTTTGATTTTAGATTCGATCTCTTCTGTGTCCGCGCCGGGGTTTGTTACGACGTAGCACTCCCTCAAGTGCCGTTGCCTGGCTCCAAGCTCTGGCCTTTCGCTGGAACGTGCCGCTTCTATTGCGCTTTCGATCGGGACGGTATACTGTACTGCGTCTCTAACGCCTTCGATTTGCCGGATGGCGTCGGAATGGCCTTGCGACACGCCACGCCCCCAGAATGTGTAGCTGGCGCCGTCAGGCAAAACTGCTTCGGAAAAGGCGCGTATCATCGAAAAAAGGCCGGGATCCCATCCGGAAGAGACTATCGCGGTCGTGTTTTTAGCCACCGCGTCGACCGCCGCAAGGTAGCCTGGGATTTTGGCGTGAGTATCGAAGCAATCGACCGTGTTGAAAAGCGCGGCGAATTGCGGGCCTTGGGTCATAAGATCAGCGGCTGAGCTACCGCAAAGCGCTAGGGCGTCTATTTTTCCGACCATTTTTTCAGCTTCTCTGATCGACAGTATTTGCGCCTCGCTATGCTTCGGTTTGAGCAATGCCGGATCGCGGCGCGTGAAAATAGCGCTAAGCTCCATATCCCGAGCAGCAACGACAGCTTTTTCCACACCTTTGCCGATATTCCCGTATCCGACTATGCCCACGCGAATCAAACCCTGGCTCATGCTAATTCCACCTTATAGTTCGTTTTCAAGAATTTGTTCCAACGTCTGACGCCTACGGATCAGTTTCAGATCACCGCTCGCCATATACAAGACTTCAGGCACTTGAGCATGCGAGTTATAATTGAACGGCGCCATCGAAGAGCAGTACGCCCCAACGCCCCCTATGACCGCGACGTCCCCGATTTCGGGTTCCGCCATGGCCCGCGTCATGGAATGACCGTCCGGGCAAAGGGTTTGGCAATCGCCGCTCTCACAGCATTTCCCGGCGACGACGGCCTCATAGCTGCCGCCGATTGAGCTAAATTCAGACGACATGACGTGCGCGTCGCCACTAGATATAATATATACCGGATGCCGTGAACCGTATAGAAGAGGCCTCGAGTTTATTTCCATGCCGCCGTCGATTATGATGAAATTAGAACGGGAGGTGCTTTTCTTGTCGATCACCCGCGTAACAGCATATCCGGAATTGGCTACTATGTATGTGCCAGGCTCGATCTCCATTTTCAGTTTTCGCCCTGTTTTTTCAAAGAAGCCCTCGATCTTCTCCTTTGCGTAGTTGCCGAGCAACGCTATGTCGGCGGACTCCTCGTCAGGCATTCGCGCTTCCTTGAGCCCACCGCCGAAACACACCGTTTCCGCGTCCGGAAAATATTCTTCTATAATGCTGAGTTCAAGGTCGATATTCTGGCGCCACATGTCAGAGTCGGCGCCCGAACCGATATGCGTGTGGATATGTCGAAATCTCAGGTTTCGTTTGTTCATGAGCTCCAACGCCGATCCAACATCCGAGAGATGCACGCCAAAACAAGCGTAGTCGTCGCCGGTGTTGCGGGTCGAACTCTCGCCGGAGCCTATGCCAGGATGTACCCTGATGCCCGGGTCTATTCCATGAGCGGCGGCAAAATCGGCAATAAGGCTCAGTTGGCGGAGTGAACAGGCATTGTATTTTAACCCTTGCAGCAGCAATTCTTCAAGTTTTGCTATCTGTTCNCCTTGTAGAATTTCTTGTGTAGTAAGCATAATCTTGTGATAGGGTACGCCGGCCATATGAGCGCGCAAAACCTCGTTGAGGGAACTGGCGTCCAGGTGTAGCCCAGCGCCGGTTATAAGCTTGAGCAACGTCCTGTTTGAATTCGCCTTCATCGCGTATCTCACGGTCATTCCAAACGCGCTTGGCATCTCAAGGCAATCTCGGCATCTCCTCAAGATAAGTTCCTCGTCGTAGATATAGACGGGCGTACCAAACAGATCAGCCGCCCTCACCGCCGTTGCCGCGTCGAATGAACTGAAATCATTAAGCTTTGTGTTTTCGCGTGTATCCAACAACTTTCCTGTCTCCTAATCCGTTACAGTTCAGAGGGTATCCAAAAACTCGCAATGGTTACAGGCTCTGCACACAAGTTTTGGCCATTTTACTAGTTTTCACCATTGTACTAGTGCGTTGGCTGTAACCAACCAGTGTTTTTGGATGCCAACTGAACTGTAACCCTAATTCTATAAGTCTATTCGCTCGCGTAGTTCTTAAAATAGTTTTGAACCAGCACTATTGGTGTGCCGCGGTCTCCGCTCCCTGATACGAGGTCACATAAACTCCCGACGAGATCATATATCCTACGCGGTGTCGTGCCCTCGGAAGCCATGTTTCCAACAAGACTACCCGGCTTGTTTTTTATACTCTCGCGAATGCTTTCTGTGAGAGCTTCACCGGAAAGCTCCGCAAATTCGTTGTCAGCGATGAATTTGATTTTGATTTCGTTTGGCGTGCCGCGCAGCCCGTCGGTAAATGCCGGCGACACGACTGGGTCGGCGAGCTCCCATATCCCGCCTACAGGATCCTTAAAACACCCGTCGCCGTATACCATGACCTCTAGCTTTGCGCCGGTTCGGTTGTAAAGCTCCGCTTGGAGGTTTGCGACGAATTCCTTCGTGTCCCTAGGAAATAGTTTGACAGTATCGTCGGTAGCCTTGTTAGAACCGAGCAGCCCATACTCGCTGTATCCGCTGCCGTCGACAGGTTCGCTCAGGATGTCGTCAAGACAAAGGCATCGTTCCGCGCCGGCTTTAACAATAAGCGACTGGGTTCGGCGCCGCGAATGAATGTCGCAGCACAGTACGTTTTTCGTATAATTCAATATATATCTTGGGTCATTCGAAAATACAATTTCGCAATTACCTCCGATTTGTTTGTAGTATTCGATATAATCGACCCCTGTGAAACTATGCACAGTTTCCATTCCAAAGATCGAACGGAACTGTGATTCCGTAAAGCTGTCGGAATAGGGGTTTGCGCCTTTTTCATCGCACAGCGATAGGTCGACGAGCTTGTTACCGACTTCGTCGCAAGGGTAAGACAACTGTATATACAGCTTGCCGCACCCTCCGACGATTCCGCGTAGGACGTTTGAGAAACGGTTCCTAGACAGAATCGGGAAAACGATACCGAGCTCGCCGCCGCCGAATTTGGCGCGTATATCTTTTGAAATCTGGCTAAGGCTTGCATAGTTGCCCTGGACACGACCAACGACGGCCTCAGTAACCCCGACAATGTCGCCGCCACTGAGCGAAAAGCCTTCGTTTTCCGCCGTTTCCATAAGGCTGTCACATATTTGCCCTATAATATCGTCGCCCTGCCTGAATATTGGCGTCGCGATACCTCTTGCAATAACTCCTGTGTTTCGCAATGCGCTATCCTCCAAGGATTTAGTTAATAGTATTTTAGTACGATGTGCGTCGATGTCAACCCAAGCTACAACAACCTTGCAGCGTCTTTGTCCATTACGACCGTTACGTCCGGGTGCAACAGAAGCAGGCACGCAGGGACGTCGGTGTGGACGAAGCCCTCGAAAAGTCTTTTCGCAATTGTCGCCTTGTTCGCACCGGTTATCATCAGCAGGATCTTCTTTGCTTTGAAAATTGCGCCAAAGCCCATCGTTAAGGCTTTTGACGGCTGGATATCGCCCTGGGCGAAAAAGCGGGAATTGGCCTCAAGGGTGCTTTCAGTCAAGTTTACCAGATTTGTGGACATTGAATATGATAGCGCAGGCTCGTTAAATCCTATATGCCCATTGAGGCCAATGCCAAGAAGTTGAAGGTCGATGCCGCCGGCAGCCTCGATCTCCGCGTCATATCGGGCACACTCGGCGGCTGGGTCATCCGCGTCGCCGCCAGGCAGCCGCGAGGATGAGAAGTTTACCTTGCTGAAAAGATTTTCGCGCATGAAATAGGCATAGCTCTGCGGATGGTCTTTGCTTATGGGATAGTATTCGTCGAGGTTAAATGATCGGGCTTTGGAAAAATCGATCTCGCCCGCCTGGTACCTCTTCACAAGCTCAGCGTAGAGTCCGAGCGGCGTGCTGCCAGTCGCCAGGCCAAAAACGCTGTCGGGCTTCTCCCTTAGTAGCTCTGCGAAAATATCCGCTGCGGCGATACTGGCGGCGCCATAGTTTTCAAGCACTAGTTTTTTCATTATTGATCAAACCTCCAAAAATCATTTCCAAGCAACGCTAGCTGTTGCAGGGCACATCTAATGACAGCAAATGATGTTCGTATGACTACGAGTCGAGATCGCGGATTGCAGCCTGCGCAGCTGAGAGGCGGGCTATCGGTACGCGGTAAGGTGAACATGAAACGTACGCCAACCCCGTTTTGTGACAGAACTCGACAGACGACGGATCGCCGCCATGCTCGCCGCAAATGCCGAGCTTTATGTCGGGGCGACTCTTTAGCGCAAGCCCGACAGCCATCTCAACCAGTTTGCCGACGCCTGCTACGTCGAGTCTAGCGAACGGGTCGGACTCAAGTATCTTCTTGGCATAATACTCGCTTAAGAATTTCCCTGCGTCGTCTCGCGAGAAACCGTACGTCATTTGAGTCAAATCGTTTGTGCCAAACGAGAAAAACTCGGATTCCGTCGCTATTTCGCCGGCAGTCAGACACGCGCGTGGGATTTCGATCATCGTGCCAACAAGGTACTTAAGGTCGCTCCCGGCTTGCGCGATGATTTCATTGGCTGTTTTGACGACAATGTTCTTGACGAAAATAAATTCTTTAACTTCTCCGACAAGCGGGATCATTATCTCTGGAACAAGATCCCATTCAGGATGGGCTTTTTTGACGTTTATCGCGGCTTTAATGACCGCCCTTGTTTGCATAGCTGCTATTTCGGGATATGTTATGGCGAGGCGGCAACCGCGGTGTCCCATCATCGGGTTGAATTCATGCAGCGAGGCTATGATGGACTTTATTTCAGCTACGGTTTTGCCCTGTGCGTTCGCCAAAGCTTCGATGTCGTGTTCTTCGGTGGGGAGGAACTCATGCAGCGGCGGGTCTAGGAACCGGATCGTTACAGGCATCCCTTCCATTGCTATGTAAATGCCCTCGAAATCCGACTGTTGCATTGGCTCAAGTTTTGCAAGTGCAGCCTCACGCTGCTCCACTGTTTCCGCACATATCATCTCGCGGATAGCCGGGATGCGCTCAGCATCGAAGAACATGTGTTCCGTGCGCGTCAGACCTATTCCTTCCGCACCAAAAACCCGAGCCGCAGTGGCATCTTTTGGCGTATCGGCGTTAGTCCTGACCCTAAGTTTCCTGTACTTGTCGGACCATCCCATTATGCGGCTGAACTCGCCTCCGATCGTAGCATCCATCGTGTCGATTTCTTCGCCGTATATATTGCCTGTTGTGCCATCGAGGCTGATCCAATCGCCTTCTTTATACAACTTTCCCCCAAGCTCGAACTGCTTGTTTTCTTCATCCATCTTTATTGAGCCGCATCCAGCTACGCAGCACGCGCCCATGCCGCGCGCCACGACGGCCGCGTGCGAGGTCATACCGCCACGCACAGTTAATATGCCCTGCGCCGCTGCCATGCCCTCAATATCCTCAGGCGAAGTCTCCAACCTGACAAGGATGACCTTTTCTCCACTCTCCGACCATTTCTTCGCCTCCTCCGCTGTGAACACGGCGCGCCCTGTCGCCGCTCCGGGGGAAGCGGCCAAACCCGCGCCGATAGGTGAGGCGGCTTTCAACGCAGCCGGGTCGAACTGTGGGTGCAACAGGGCGTCGAGGGCTTTCGCGTCGATCATCAAAACAGCTTCCTTGTCAGTTATAGCACCCTCGTCAACAAGGTCGCATGCAATCTTCAGCGCCGCCGCCGCTGTACGTTTACCGTTGCGCGTCTGAAGCATGAAAAGCTTCTTGTCTTCTATTGTGAATTCCATATCTTGCATGTCGTGGTAATGGTCTTCAAGCGTGTCGCAGATTTTGACAAACTCTTCGTACGCGCTCGGCATAACATCGCGAAGTTGGCCGATGGTCTGCGGTGTGCGTATACCCGCCACGACGTCTTCGCCTTGCGCGTTCATTAGGAATTCGCCGAAAAGTTTCTTTTCGCCGGTTGCGGGGTTGCGCGTGAAAGCGACGCCTGTACCAGACGTATCGCCAAGATTGCCGAACACCATTTCCTGAACGTTGACTGCCGTCCCCCAATCGCCGGGTATGTCGTTCATGCGGCGGTAAGAAATAGCTCGTGGGTTGTTCCACGAACGGAACACAGCCTGAACCGCGCCCATGAGTTGCTCTTTTGGAGCATCCGGGAAATCGGCGCCGATTTTCGCTTTATATTCATCTTTGAAGCTATGGGCCAGTTCCTTTAGGTCAGCCGCCGTCAGCGCGGTATCTTCGGATACGCCCCTATCTTCTTTCATCTTATCGATCAGTTCTTCAAAATACTTCTTTCCGACCTCCATGACNACGTCGGAATACATCTGGATGAACCTGCGGTAGCAGTCGTATGCCCAGCGCGGGTTGCCGCTCTTTTCGGCTATGACCTCGACTACTCGCTCGTTGAGGCCTAGGTTGAGGATTGTATCCATCATGCCCGGCATAGACGCGCGCGAACCCGAGCGTACAGATACAAGGAGCGGGTTTTCATGGTCGCCGAATTTTTTGCCAGTCATCGTCTCAAGCTTATCAATATACTGCATGATCTCGCTTTGAATCGCTTCACTTATGACCTCGCCATCGTCGTAATACTTCGTACATGCTTCAGTTGTGACAGTAAATCCTTGCGGGACCGGCAAACCAAGATTTGTCATTTCGGCTAGGTTTGCCCCCTTTCCGCCGAGCAGGGCTTTCATAGTCCCGTTCCCTTCGGAAAACAGATAAACATACTTGCTGCGCATATAATACCCTCCTGATAATAAAATAATGTTAAACTCAGCTCTGTAAGCGCGATTTTCACATTATAACACGGATTATGGTAATGTGAATATATTTTTTACATAATAATCAAATCTTCTGATTACTTACACGCAATTTTACGCTCAATTTTAGGTTGCGGATACTATCTGCCATATGATATACTCAATACGTGCTTTAGTTTGTGCAAAAATTTGAAAAAATAAGCAATAATAGCAATTGGGAATAACTCGATATACATGAACTAAATAATGACAATAAATCTGGAGTAAAGAGAGGTAAATTAAAATGGCAAGATTTTGTCAAAGCTGCGGAGAGCAGGTCGGAGGCGCCACGAAATTCTGTGTCAAATGCGGAGCGAAGCTCGGGCAACAGCTCGACGTGCAGCCGCAAGTGCCGCAACAACCGCCACGGTATGAGCCACCGCAATCTCTGCAGTACGAGTCGCCGCAATCTCCGCAGTACGAGCCGCAACAATCGGCTCAAAACCAGCAACCGACGCCTCCCCAGTACGCCCCGTCACACCCCTATCAGCAGTATCCGCAGGACAAACCACCAGCTCTGCAAAAAAAGAAGAGACGTATCCCTATAGTGGTATTAGTTCTACTCGGAGTAGTGGTGTTTTGCGCAGCGATCGTCGGCGCGATACTACTGTTTACGAAAAATATTGCCAACCAAGTCAACCAAGACTTCATATCGATAGGCAATGATAGGGTTCCATCGGTGAAATATATCCTTGGCGAAAATCGCGCGATAACAGGTATTAACTCAAGCATTGAAAATGGGGTCTCAAAAAAGGAAATTCAATATAGCGTGCCCGAAAACCAACAAGAAGATATGACAACATACATAATAGCCCTTCGTGAGGACTACGGGTACAAACACATCAACGACTACGATTTTTCCGAATCAGTCGGGGTTGATATAGAACTCGCGAAAGAATCTGACGAGGACGGATATATTGTCACAGTACGTGTAGACTATAACCGCGTAGGGTATACAATAACCATTACACGAGAGCAAGGAGCCCTAAGGGTTATAGAAGATAACCTGGAAGTCGGATCTACGCCCTCCACACCGGATGACACAGTTATCACGCCAGAAACGAAGGCGCCGGAACCAACGCCCACTCAAACACCCCCGGAAGTAACAACGCAACTACCTCTACCTACGGATTCGCTACTTGGCCAATATCTCGACACAATGACTGCTGACTCATTCTATTTAAGCGTCCATATCCGATCCGGTTGGGGTGAGCAAGACGATGAAGAGGATTCCTATGCCGGCCTTGACTTGACATGCGAGATTGCCAAGGAAGGAAGTATGATGGCCATGGTTCTTGAAGATTTCAGTATGCGCGTTATCTACAAAGATGACAAGTCCTATACTGTTATGCCAAGCGTAGAAACTGTTGTAGTATCAGACTACGCAAGCGGGTTTGGGATCGAAGACCTTATTCCAGAAACTGACGGACTCTCATTTCTCGGGACAGGCACAGGCGAGATGCTTGGCAGAACTCTGCCTTACGAAGCATATCATTCGGATCAGGATTTGGGAGAAGAAACAAGACTTTATTCGGAAGACGGGGTGCTGGTTGGTTTGCAGCAGATTGTTGGGGGACAGGTATCGGTGACGATGGAAATCTTTGAACTTAGTGTAAACGTACCTCCCGGCATATTTGATATTCCAGAAAGCTATACAGTCATAGAGGGATGACATATCTGCAGTTATAAAAAGCGAGTGACGCCACTCGCTTTTTATAAACGGTTGCCCGAGTTTTCATTTTCCTACGCAAAAACGCTCAAATATCCGCGTCATAACGTCCTCGCGCATGACCTTGCCTGTCGCAAGGCCAATCGCCGTCAACGCGGCTTCAATATCGGTAAGTATGGCGTCGGGCGTGACTGACGCCCTTACCGATGCTAACGCCAAATCCACGCTATCGATAGCGCGCGAGATCGCTTCCGACTGACGCGCATTCGTAATGATTTCACCTGTAGCGACAACCTCGGGTTCAGGGAACATTCTCCTTATTTCCGCGTCTAATACTTCAAGTCCCGCACCTGTGAGGGCGGAAACCCGAAAATACCCAATGCCAAGCCTTGTCAGTTCGTCCAGATCAAGGGCATTGGGCAGATCTGACTTATTTACTGCGGCAATCTTCGGCACATCTGCGGGTATGGAGCGTAGCGCTTCAAAATCCTCGTTCCATAATGGCTCAGAGCCGTCAAGCACCAGGACAACGAATCCAGCGCCGTACATAGCGCCGCGCGCGCGCTCGACCCCAAGCTTTTCGACTGTACTGTCAGTTTTTCTCAGTCCTGCCGTATCGATAAGCCGCAAAACAACGCCTCCGAAAAATATTTTTTCTTCGATGGTATCACGCGTAGTCCCAGGCAGGTCGGTCACAATTGCTCGGTCATAACCTAAAAGCGCGTTAAGAAGCGATGATTTGCCTGTATTCGGACGCCCGATGATAGCTGTAGGGATGCCGTCGCGCAAAACCCTGCCCCTTTCATACGTGGCGAGCATTCGGTTAAGCTCTTGTTTTGCGTTGAGTAGCGTGGAAACATATCCTTGCGTTTTAAAATCGTCTATGTCCTCGTCAGGATAGTCAACAACGGCGTGGAAATGCGCCACAATGTCAAGCAGCGACGAATAAATAGTTTCCAGACGCAGACCAACCGCGCCTCGAAGCTGCCCTGCCGCGTTCCAGACTGCCATTGGAGTCTCCGCCTCAATAAGGTCAATCACTGCTTCAGCTTGCGTAAGATCCATACGCCCGTTGAGAAAAGCCCGTTTAGAAAACTCGCCTGGCAACGCCTGGCGGACACCGTTCGAAAAGAGCGCGCGCAACGCTTCGGATAAAACCATAGGCGAACCATGGCAATGAAACTCGACCATGTCTTCGCCAGTGTAACTACCCGGCCCGCGCGAGACCACGCACAGGCACAGGTCGATAAGTCTACCGTTGGCGCACCTAAGCTCGCCATAATACATGCGCCTGTCCTCGGCGTCGGCGAGTCTTTGTCCGTTAATGGCTCTAAACACACTGTCAGCCGCCGCGACCGCGCCGCCGCCGCTGATTCTTATGATCCCGATCGCCGATATGCCCCCGCCAGTCGCTATTGCCGCTATAGTATCGGACAAACACTCACCCCCAAAATATCTTCATATGAATATTCAAAAATAGATTATAATGCATTATAATAGAAGCAAGACGCGAACGCAATAGCTGGAGTGATTAAAGATGATTAAGATACTGATTGTCGAAGACGAAAAGCCGATATCGGATCTGCTCAGGATGAGCCTAACAAAAGCGGGCTATAACTGCGCTTGCGCGTTCGACGGACTTGTAGCCGCCGATATCCTTGAAAAAGAGAGGTTCGACCTCATTTTGCTAGACATCATGCTTCCAGGCGCGAACGGATACGAACTGATGGAGTACATACAGCCAATGGAGATCCCTGTAATATTCCTAACTGCAAAAGGCATGGTCGAGGATAAAGTCCGGGGGCTTCGCATGGGCGCGGACGACTATATCGTCAAGCCGTTCGAGATAATAGAGATGCTTGCGCGAGTGGAAACAGTTCTGCGCCGATACCACAAACTGGACCGCATGATCGAAATAGCAGGGCTGAGCATAGATACGCGCTCCATGATAGTAAAGCGGGACGGCGAGGAAATATCGCTTACGCGCAAAGAGTACGATTTGCTCCTGCTGTTCGCCCGGAATCCGGGCACTGCGCTATATCGCGACACAATTTACGACCGGGTCTGGGGCGGCGACTATTTTGGTGACAGCCGCACTATAGACCTGCACGTCCAGCGTGTGAGAAAAAAAGTCGGCTGGGAAGACAAACTCCAGTCAGTCTATAAGGTGGGGTATCGCCTCGAGGCATGACGAGCGATAATCTGTGAAGTCTAGGGGGTACGGCGGCACCATGCGGTTTAGGACGAAAATGATGATAACGTTCACGATCATGCTGGCGCTAGCATTCGGTATTGGCGGTAGCGCGCTCATAACAGCCTCGACAAACAGCGCCCTCGAACAGTCGCGTGAAGCTGCGGCAAGCTCGCATAGGCTGATACTGTACACCCTATCCGCAGTCAGCGGACAATCGAGGAACATCCAGCCGGGTAGGGAATACGACGCGCTTGTCGACGCGGTCACGCGCCTTGATGAACAAAGCGGGCACAATTGGCTGGCCTTGCGTTTGTCGGACGACAAGGACGTTATTTACGCAAGCCGAATGCCAGGGAATTTCAGCGACAGCCTCATAAGGAGCATAAGAAAAGACCAGTTCGCAATGCTGGCGTTTCGCGGCGAGAACGGAGCATACCTCATACAAATCGCCGGTCAATTCGAATTCAGCGCCAGGACGCTGTATTTCGAGAGCGTATACGACATTAGCCTGGTCTATGCCGCCAGGCAGCGCCAACAGGCAATTTACAGGCAACTTTTTATAGTTGTCACAATAATGGGCGCGGCTATATCGTGGTTACTATCAGTTTGGATGACTTCCCCTCTCAGACGCTTATCAAGAGCCGCTCAGAGCATAGCGTCCGGCAATATGAGTTGCCGAACCCCACTGGGTGGTAAGGACGAGATAGGCGTATTGGCGTCCGATTTCAACAATATGGCAGATCGGCTAGAACAGAACATAAACGATATGAAAGACGCGATGCGGCGCCAGGAAGAATTCATGGGCGGGTTCGCCCACGAACTCAAGACACCGATGACGTCGATAATCGGTTATGCGGATCTGCTGCGCGGTCACGCGATGTCTGACGACGACAAAAGAGACGCGGCGAATTACATCTTCATGGAGGGGCGCAGACTGGAAGTACTCTCGCTAAAGCTGCTAGATTTGATTGTCCTGAAAAAACGCGAGTTTACATTCCTTCCAATCAGCATATTAACTATCGTCGAAGACGCGGCAAGACTGCTCAAGCCTGTGCTCCTCAAGAGAAACGTGCAATTATCGTACGATTGCGACGGCGGGGTGTGCCAGATCGAACCGGATCTTTTTATGTCCCTTCTGCTTAACCTTATCGACAACGCCCGCAAAGCGATCGACGGGGGCGGCGAGATAACGATCAGGTCCAAAACAAGAGAGGGGATGTGCGAAATAAGCGTTACTGACAACGGCAGAGGGATACCAGAGGAAGAACTAAGCAAAATCAAAGACGCCTTTTACCGTGTGGACAAGTCGCGTTCGCGCTCGCAAGGAGGAGCCGGGATGGGCTTGAGATTATGCGACGAAATAGCCGCCCTGCACGGCGGGGAAATCGAGTTTGAAAGCGAACCGGGTAGGGGTACAACCGCCACAGTAAGGCTGAAAGCTGAACAGTGAGGCCAAGTATAGATACCGCGAGTAATAGATTGAGTTGTGGCTTGAGCCAACAGGAGAATTATGAAGTTTTGGCACTATATTATACTAATAATGGCGGCTTTGTTGTTACTGGGTTTCTTTTTTCTGCCGAACGCGGTTGCGGAGGTTTCAGACTCAAGAAGTCTCGGCAACCTTGTTATGATAGATTCGCAAAGGATCAGTTTTGACTCTACATCCGAGCTATCGCTACCCGAACGCATCGCGCTCGCGGCTAATCCAAAAGCGGGGGTACTGCCTGTAGAAACTGGGAACGCAATGGATGACGGTATGGCCAAGGAAACAATAGGATTGGAACTTTTGCGATTCTTCAAAGACAGCCTGTTTCAGTTCGATTTCAACGAATACGACGTGGAAGAAGGAGCGGCAATGCTGATAGTAGACGCCGACCTCCCGTCGCGTAATTTGATTGTTTGGGAGTTTGTGATCATTGACCGCGCGGAAAATAAAATAACCGTTACGCTCGATGACGAAACGGGAATAATACTCAGATTGATATACAGGCTGGGGAACCAGGACAATACATTGATCGGAGAAGAAGAAGCTGGATCTCCAGGTGATGAGTTTTACTCAATGACACAAAGGCTGGTAGAAATGATGAAAGACTATTATGAACTGCCTATTACGCTCGCGGACTATCAGTTCAGAGGCAGAATCGCGTTTTACAGGGCGGACCTCTTTAGCGGAGGCCGCGCCATACCGATGTACGGCGCCGTAAGGCCAGCCAGCTTCACAATGAACGAGCGGGTCTGAAGCTGTCACGCTGTGCCGGAATATCAGCAGAAGGTCTTAAAAACTCCTAAGGGGATCCTAAGACCCAATTTGATCCAAATCATACGGTGTAGACTGGTAGACATAGTAATTTAACCAGTTTGAATACATGAGTTGGGCATGTGCGCGCCAGTAAATGGACGGTGTCGCGGAGGGATCGTCGCCTGGGAAATAGTTTTGTGGGATGTCGATTGGCAAGCCTTTTTTAATATCACGGAAGTATTCAAGCGCAAGTGTATCCGCGTCATATTCCGGATGGCCTGTAATAAACACTCGGTGGTTGTCTATGGATTTCACGGCGAAAACTCCCGCTTCGTCTGATACCGATAACAGCTCTAGGCTGGGTACAGCGAGAATGTCGGAATCCAAAACCCCTGTGTAGCGCGAGTGCGGCATAAAGAATTCGTCGTCAAAACCGCGGAAAAACGGTGACTGCGGTTTTAACACTTTGTGCCGGAAGACGCCAAAGAGTTTTGAGTCAAGCGGATACTTACGTATCCCGTAGTGGTAGTACAGGGCGGCTTGGGCGCCCCAGCAGATATGCAATGTGGAATGAACGTTCCGCGTCGTCCATTCCATTATGTCGCACAACTCTCCCCAGTAGTCGACGTCCTCGAATTCCAGGTTTTCAACAGGTGCACCTGTGATGATCATGCCGTCGAAGTGTTGGTTGCGCACGCTGTCAAACGAGGTATAAAATGACGAGAGGTGTTCCGCGTCAACGTTTTTCGAATCATGGCTGATGGTACGCAAGAATTCGACCTCTATCTGCAGCGGGGTGTTTGAAAGTTTCCTCAAAAGCTGCGTCTCAGTGATGATTTTTGTGGGCATAAGGTTGAGTATGAGCAGACGCAAGGGCCTGATATCCTGATGTATCGCGCGTAACTCAGTCATAACAAATATATTCTCGTTTTCAAGGATATTAGCCGATGGCAACTGATCGGGGATTTTAATAGGCATAACAGGCTCCTTAATGAGGAAAATAAAACAGTGAGTATGTCGTATAGTATGTCGTATTATAAATTGTGGGTATCCAAAAAGCAATTGAAAAATAAATTATAAAAAAGGTATTGACACAGGGTATGCATCCATGTTATCATTTCGTTCTGCCATGGGAAGCCTCATAGCTTTCCAGGGTTAGCCGCGAGGGCGGATGCACCTTGTAAATTAAACAATGTAAGCAAAAGCGCACCAAGGCCAAAAGACGGCTGGCAGGAG
>JGI24702J35022_10001470_pt1 | contig 14633 bp, 4 predicted proteins | sample TergutTh196P4_FD_35022 | JGI IMG/M metagenome (IMG submission 35022)
TATATTCAACAATTAAAGAATGTGCAGTTTATTTTTTGCGGAAGTAATAAATCGATGATGACAGAAATGTTTAGCAATGCTAAACGTCCTTTTTTTGCAAGTACGCGCCTTCTAAACTTAGATAAGATTAAAAATGCTGAATATGAGAAATTTATCAGAAAACACTTTGAGTCAAATAAAAGGCAAATTAAGGATGACGCATTGGCAGTTATTCTGCAATGGACAAAATCGCATACTTTTTATACTCAGAATTTGTGCAACTACATTTTCTCTACGAAAACGAATATAGTTGACATTGAAATAGTTAAGAATGCACAATCCAATATTTTAAAAGAAAATGAATCCTTTTTTTATCAATACCGGCAATTACTGACCTCAGCCCAATGGAATTATCTGATTGCGATTGCGAAAGAGAATGAAGTTTCGCAAATAACAGCTCAAAAATTTATTTCGAAATACAATATTGGCACACCTGCAAACTCACGGCGAATACTCAAGTCATTACTTGAAAAAGAATTGGTCTTGGAAAATTTGACACAAGAAACGAACATTTATCAAATTTATGACGTCTTTTTTTCAAGATGGTTAGAAGTTAAATATTAGAATATCAATGAAAAAGTCATTTATATCGTAAAGACAATACGTTAAAATTCATCCCGATTGAAACGGACGCTAACGGCGAAAACGAATATGAAGGACAACCACGTTATATCCCTATTGAAACGGTTAGCGATCTATACGTTTTCGGTTCACTACAGGCAAATAGCGCTTTGTATAATTTTATCGGTAAAAATGATGTTTCTGTACATTTTTTTATTATTACGAAAACTACACCAGCTCTTTTATGCCGCGGGACTTCCTGTTGTCAGGCAGAATGTTGCTTGCGCAAACTTCTGCTAATCAGGAAAATAAAAACTTTTGACTATCACTTATCACTTGTCAATTTATATGATGAAAGATTGATTGAAACCTTCAAACCTTTTAAGATGTATTGGTAACTAATTAGACAATAGGAGCAATGTATGTGATTTTAGTATATGATGTAGGCGAAAAACAAGTAGGTAAAATGCCGAAAATACCTGCACTGGATACAAAATTCCGTTTTTGAAGTGAAATTACGGATGTCAAACTCAATGAATTAAAACATATCGCTAAGAGAATTATTGAATAAGATACCGATAGCATCATAATTTTCAAGAGTCGTGAAAAAAATAAAGAAATTTTAGGCGCTGAACGAAGCAGTACCGATATTTTTTGTAGCTTTGTGATGTCGATGAACGATTTTTTCATGAAAAAATCATCAAGTAATAATCAATAGGTTCTTTGACATGTTGAAAATTAGCACAATACATTAGTTGTCGATGCCCCAGTAAAAAAATACTTTTACACATCGACAACTTTTTCCAAAAAAAAATGCTACATTTGCAGACGTAAATAATTGAAAATAAGCAGTTGTTTTATTGTTAGTAAAACGGCTGATAATCGTACCTCGAAGGAATTGAAACATACTAAAAGGAGAGGGCGTAGTAGCCGGAGTAGCTGATAATCGTACCTCGAAGGAATTGAAACGAATCTTCAGGTTTGAATTTTTCTACATACTCAACTGATAATCGTACCTCGAAGGAATTGAAACGTTATACGGGCTTTCAGAAGCTCTGAACCGTTTTCCTGATAATCGTACCTCGAAGGAATTGAAACTCGGATAGCCATTTCCCCCTTTTTTCATTAACTAAAACTGATAATCGTACCTCGAAGGAATTGAAACTCGGAAACCACTGTATCGAATCATTTGACCCCGACCCTGATAATCGTACCTCGAAGGAATTGAAACCGTGCCTGGTTGGTCGGTTTTTCCAAAATCGATTAGACTGATAATCGTACCTCGAAGGAATTGAAACTCCCGGGGCTGGGATCAACGTACTACGCTGGATGTATCTGATAATCGTACCTCGAAGGAATTGAAACAACGTTTTTACACTATTTAACAAACGAAATATTTCTGATAATCGTACCTCGAAGGAATTGAAACCGTAAAGGTTTCGGAACTGGTAAAGTGGTATATTGACTGATAATCGTACCTCGAAGGAATTGAAACATGGAAGTAGAAGCGCTGATAGAAGAACTTGAAAATCTGATAATCGTACCTCGAAGGAATTGAAACCGTATCAATAACAAGCGTATCCACAACGCGAGGTCGCCTGATAATCGTACCTCGAAGGAATTGAAACCAATAAATTATGTTCCGGGCAAAATGAAACTCAGTGCCTGATAATCGTACCTCGAAGGAATTGAAACTGGGTTTCAAAAAAGCGGTATCTTTATGTTGCTTTCTGATAATCGTACCTCGAAGGAATTGAAACGGAATATATGAGTTCCCCGCATTCGGGGCAAACGCTGATAATCGTACCTCGAAGGAATTGAAACATGGATACAATATATTGATGTTGTTTCCATAATTGACTGATAATCGTACCTCGAAGGAATTGAAACGCACTCTCACGATTAAGACCCCTATGAGGCGGTCTTCCTGATAATCGTACCTCGAAGGAATTGAAACTCATTAGCTATTTCTTTCATTCGATTTGGATTTCCTCTGATAATCGTACCTCGAAGGAATTGAAACATATGAACCTTTCCCGTTGCGCTTGATTTAATGCCCTCCTGATAATCGTACCTCGAAGGAATTGAAACAAAATAATCAAATCTATCTAAACGACCGAAGTGCCTCCTGATAATCGTACCTCGAAGGAATTGAAACGAATTAAATGATAAAGATAAAGATTTAATTCCTACTGATAATCGTACCTCGAAGGAATTGAAACTTTGCCTTTATAAGACGTTGATATTCAGTATTTGCTGATAATCGTACCTCGAAGGAATTGAAACTACCAACTTATTTGGAATGAATATTATCGCGATGAAACTGATAATCGTACCTCGAAGGAATTGAAACGATTTCTTGCGGAGAATTCCCTCTAAGGGTGAACCTGATAATCGTACCTCGAAGGAATTGAAACTTTCAACCTGACGACAATAAAACGACTTGCGAAAGCTGATAATCGTACCTCGAAGGAATTGAAACGTAACAACACCCCAAACACCTGACAAGAGCACGGTAACTGATAATCGTACCTCGAAGGAATTGAAACATACATCATACCTCGAAAAAAAGAGGAGGAAATAACTGATAATCGTACCTCGAAGGAATTGAAACTCGGATGTTCCATTTCCCTGAATACCACCCTTTTTTCAACTGATAATCGTACCTCGAAGGAATTGAAACCAAATATTTCGAAAATCACCCCGAACACATACTCGCTGATAATCGTACCTCGAAGGAATTGAAACTTTTTATGACATAAACAACCCTGATTGCGAAGCCCTGATAATCGTACCTCGAAGGAATTGAAACGAGCATGTCGAGCAGAAATATTATGACATACGCGACTGATAATCGTACCTCGAAGGAATTGAAACCCGAGACTTTTAAATGTTTCCGGCGACGCACGCAGCTGATAATCGTACCTCGAAGGAATTGAAACCGAATCTTCGAAAACATGAATTACAGATCTCTTGTTGCTGATAATCGTACCTCGAAGGAATTGAAACCTTCATGTAGTTAGAACGAAGATAATAATGAGTTTCGCTGATAATCGTACCTCGAAGGAATTGAAACAACATAAAGGATTATTTCCCATTACGCTACAATCAAACTGATAATCGTACCTCGAAGGAATTGAAACTCCATTGAACAAGTGGATCGCCGTTTCAATAGACGGCTGATAATCGTACCTCGAAGGAATTGAAACTCAAAAAGGGGGTGGTAGGTATGCGATATGTTATCTGATAATCGTACCTCGAAGGAATTGAAACGAAATTAAAAAAATAATTTCAGTATCGGAGACCCTACTGATAATCGTACCTCGAAGGAATTGAAACTTTCAAACACCTCTAAGGCGTGTTCTTCGTCTCGGAACTGATAATCGTACCTCGAAGGAATTGAAACGTTCGAATCCTGAATATAGCCAATTTCGGGTGAATCTGATAATCGTACCTCGAAGGAATTGAAACATGATAAATTTGTGCTTATATCATCTGTCTTTTGCCTGATAATCGTACCTCGAAGGAATTGAAACTGTCGTATCTTTTCCCACTTAACAAGCCTATTTTACTGATAATCGTACCTCGAAGGAATTGAAACGCAATAGCCGCAATGTTTTCTTTTTAACTTTTTCATACTGATAATCGTACCTCGAAGGAATTGAAACAATAAAACATTATCCGAGTCAACAGGTCGAAATCAACTGATAATCGTACCTCGAAGGAATTGAAACTAAAAAGATTTGATAAAATGAAAAGCGATTCAGACTGATAATCGTACCTCGAAGGAATTGAAACAATAATATCACCGATGACATCATCGTGAAAATCTTCCTGATAATCGTACCTCGAAGGAATTGAAACCTATGATGCCGAAAGACGTAGACATAGAGAAACGGAACTGATAATCGTACCTCGAAGGAATTGAAACATAGAAATGACGGATAATATTAATTTTATACAACAACTGATAATCGTACCTCGAAGGAATTGAAACTGAATGATATGCTCTGAACGCATATTTGCCGTATCTGATAATCGTACCTCGAAGGAATTGAAACATGATAAATTTGTGCTTATATCATCTGTCTTTTGATTCTGATAATCGTACCTCGAAGGAATTGAAACGATTATAATATTCCTTAGCTTCCATCCGCTATCAACTGATAATCGTACCTCGAAGGAATTGAAACATTTGAAATAAATATTATGGCCTCACTATCAATTACTGATAATCGTACCTCGAAGGAATTGAAACAACGTTTTTACACTATTTAACAAACGAAATATTTACTGATAATCGTACCTCGAAGGAATTGAAACTCAAAAAGGGGGTGGTAGGTATGCGATATGTTATACTGATAATCGTACCTCGAAGGAATTGAAACATGGATACAATATATTGATGTTTCCATAATTGAAACTGATAATCGTACCTCGAAGGAATTGAAACATTTAACGGGATATTATACTATTCCGGAGGCGGAGTCTGATAATCGTACCTCGAAGGAATTGAAACAAGGACAAAACGATGAAAGGGCGGCGAAGGAGTTTGACTGATAATCGTACCTCGAAGGAATTGAAACCATTCAAGATCGAGAAGTCTAATGAAGCGTGGAAGGTCTGATAATCGTACCTCGAAGGAATTGAAACCGTAAAGGTTTCGGAACTGGTAAAGTGGTATATTGAACTGATAATCGTACCTCGAAGGAATTGAAACCTTGGACGGGCAATGCGCCGACTATTGAGACGCTGAACTGATAATCGTACCTCGAAGGAATTGAAACATACGGGTCCGTCGAACATCGTACCGCCTGCGCCCTGATAATCGTACCTCGAAGGAATTGAAACAGCGTACTGTAATGATTTTTCGGCACAAAATTTCCTGATAATCGTACCTCGAAGGAATTGAAACTTCATCCTGACTTTTCGTTTTGACATGTCCTTCGGACTGATAATCGTACCTCGAAGGAATTGAAACAAAGGAAACCTCGACGATCTGATAGAGGGCATCGCACTGATAATCGTACCTCGAAGGAATTGAAACCTTATTTGAAAGAGGTGTGGAAAAATAGAGAAACGCCTGATAATCGTACCTCGAAGGAATTGAAACATCAAGCCAAGTTGGATTTTGAGGGTAGCGCTACGGCTGATAATCGTACCTCGAAGGAATTGAAACCAAAAATACGTAATATGTGCAATATTTTGGCACACCCTGATAATCGTACCTCGAAGGAATTGAAACTTATTAATTAGAGGTTGCGCACGACACGAATCAGCTGATAATCGTACCTCGAAGGAATTGAAACGTTGGTTTTAAGGCCGCTATGGTACGGGCAGGTAAACTGATAATCGTACCTCGAAGGAATTGAAACAGCGATGGTATTCATTATCGAAGAAGGCTATCATTCCCTGATAATCGTACCTCGAAGGAATTGAAACCGGTTCTTAAAGAAGGCGAATCCCCGTTCTGGCATGGCCTGATAATCGTACCTCGAAGGAATTGAAACTTGGAAATAATCAACAGGTATAAAAACGACGACGATTCTGATAATCGTACCTCGAAGGAATTGAAACGCCCTAAGAATGAATACTCCTTGCCCGCCTGCGTCTGATAATCGTACCTCGAAGGAATTGAAACTATGCTTGGTCGAAACACCATCGACATGAAAATGTGGCTGATAATCGTACCTCGAAGGAATTGAAACAACGAACCGACATGCGTGTCGCCAGACACCTGTGAACTGATAATCGTACCTCGAAGGAATTGAAACTGTACCCCTGAACCCCTATACATAATATCGTCTGCTGATAATCGTACCTCGAAGGAATTGAAACTATGTAGAAAGGTCGCATCGGACGCTTGACCAGGCTGATAATCGTACCTCGAAGGAATTGAAACTGGGTTTCAAAAAAGCGGTATCTTTATGTTGCTTTTCTGATAATCGTACCTCGAAGGAATTGAAACAGGATAGTACGACGCACCCAGACCCGGTATGCTTCTGATAATCGTACCTCGAAGGAATTGAAACAAGATATGATTAATTTTTCAAAAAACATCGGAACGTCCTGATAATCGTACCTCGAAGGAATTGAAACAAATCGATTAGACACAGCAAGGCGACGAGGCAAAACTGATAATCGTACCTCGAAGGAATTGAAACTGCTGCCGAGAAAGTTGCTCTATCCATATATCCGATGACTGATAATCGTACCTCGAAGGAATTGAAACTGAGTACACGAGTTCCCCGCATTCGGGGCAAACGACTGATAATCGTACCTCGAAGGAATTGAAACCGAGTAGCCGTCCGGGCGGCTATTTTGACAGAAACTGATAATCGTACCTCGAAGGAATTGAAACACTTTCGCGGCAGCATGGTTGCCGCGAAAGTTATGACTGATAATCGTACCTCGAAGGAATTGAAACGTTCCATAGTCGTCAGGGTTCCACTCCCTGAACATCTGATAATCGTACCTCGAAGGAATTGAAACGTTTTTGCGCCGCCGGACATGAAAATTATACAACGTTCTGATAATCGTACCTCGAAGGAATTGAAACAACGTTTTTACACTATTTAACAAACGAAATATTTCTCTGATAATCGTACCTCGAAGGAATTGAAACATATTTTGGCACACCCCGAAAAATCGCCCTTCGCCCCTGATAATCGTACCTCGAAGGAATTGAAACTCCGGAACAGCCTCCGCCGCCACTTCGGGAGCATCGGCTGATAATCGTACCTCGAAGGAATTGAAACGCGAATAATACTTCAACACCCTCCCATACTTCGGACTGATAATCGTACCTCGAAGGAATTGAAACAACGGCAAAGCAGGAGAATACAGTCGATGGGCGTCTGATAATCGTACCTCGAAGGAATTGAAACTCAATGTAAACAGAAGTTAAACGACTTCCTTATGCTGATAATCGTACCTCGAAGGAATTGAAACGGGATCTCAGCCTTAATCCTCCTATACCTTTCTATCTGATAATCGTACCTCGAAGGAATTGAAACACCTTTAAGTTAAAAATGTTGTCAGCGCGCCCGGACTGATAATCGTACCTCGAAGGAATTGAAACTCAGATGATCCCTTTTTAGCTTCTGGATAAGTTTCTGATAATCGTACCTCGAAGGAATTGAAACAACGTTTTTACACTATTTAACAAACGAAATATTTACTGATAATCGTACCTCGAAGGAATTGAAACTCAGATGATCCCTTTTGACAATTTTAGCTTCTGGACTGATAATCGTACCTCGAAGGAATTGAAACATATAGTTCGCCATCCAACCCTTTCAGGTCGTCGCTACTGATAATCGTACCTCGAAGGAATTGAAACCGTAAAGGTTTCGGAACTGGTAAAGTGGTATATTCTGATAATCGTACCTCGAAGGAATTGAAACATGGATACAATATATTGATGTTGTTTCCATAATTGCTGATAATCGTACCTCGAAGGAATTGAAACTCGTTTTATTCAATGCAAAATTTTCCAACCCCGCCGCTGATAATCGTACCTCGAAGGAATTGAAACCTCAAAATGTCGTGGCAGCTCTGGGAGGGCGTCCCTGATAATCGTACCTCGAAGGAATTGAAACGCATGAAATACGCCGGTATAGGCTGGCCTTTCGTCACTGATAATCGTACCTCGAAGGAATTGAAACAACGTTTTTACACTATTTAACAAACGAAATATTTCTGATAATCGTACCTCGAAGGAATTGAAACTTACACTTATAATTCCAAATAGAAAACCATGTTCCCTGATAATCGTACCTCGAAGGAATTGAAACTTGGTAATCCAGGAAAAGGCAGTAAATCAAGTGGCTGATAATCGTACCTCGAAGGAATTGAAACATATCTAAAATGGAAGACGTTCGCCCAAAATTGACTGATAATCGTACCTCGAAGGAATTGAAACAAGGAATGGGGGCAAAAACAGCGCACGTAAAGGTTTCCTGATAATCGTACCTCGAAGGAATTGAAACATTTTGGGCGCAAACTGCTATTTTTGGATGCCAGCAGCTGATAATCGTACCTCGAAGGAATTGAAACTTTATTGGGCTTCATCGAAATATTACGCCTTGCGGCTGATAATCGTACCTCGAAGGAATTGAAACTATTCGGCAGCGTTACTTATCAGGAACGATTTGTAACTGATAATCGTACCTCGAAGGAATTGAAACAAGATATGATTATTAATTCAAAAATAAAAATATGGACTGATAATCGTACCTCGAAGGAATTGAAACCATTGCCGGATGCTGTTTCGGCGTACTTTCGCTCCTGATAATCGTACCTCGAAGGAATTGAAACCCAGTCCCATTTGCAGCGGGTGTTTAGGGTGTATTCTGATAATCGTACCTCGAAGGAATTGAAACAACCGACCCCTTCTTAACCTTCAAAATAACCGAAGACTGATAATCGTACCTCGAAGGAATTGAAACCCCGCAATAATGGCGTAAGAATCCCCATTCATTCACTGATAATCGTACCTCGAAGGAATTGAAACACACTCAACGTGACCGAGTTCACATCAATCATGCCTGATAATCGTACCTCGAAGGAATTGAAACCTCGCAAACGCAAGAAATAGATTTCTTGCGTTTTGCTGATAATCGTACCTCGAAGGAATTGAAACAGGGATGATCCGAACCGAATCCGTATGCGCGATGCTGATAATCGTACCTCGAAGGAATTGAAACGCGATCACAACCGGAGCGGATGAATATGACGAAACTGATAATCGTACCTCGAAGGAATTGAAACTCGCAAACAAGTTTCATATCGCCTTTATGCAATACTGATAATCGTACCTCGAAGGAATTGAAACTACTGAGTTACCTGCAAGAAGACGGACGTGTGCGTGCTGATAATCGTACCTCGAAGGAATTGAAACCTGCCTCTTTTAGAAGAAATTGGCGGTGCGTTTCGCTGATAATCGTACCTCGAAGGAATTGAAACATTTAATAAATTATCCATAATCGTTTTTTTTGCGCTGATAATCGTACCTCGAAGGAATTGAAACCTTCGCCAAACTCATCGCCCCTTCGCCCTTTCGCCCCTGATAATCGTACCTCGAAGGAATTGAAACGGCGCTCTCACGACGTTTAACTTAGAGGTTGCGCACCTGATAATCGTACCTCGAAGGAATTGAAACCAAATTTTGTGTTCACAGACAATCGAATCATCCTTAGCTGATAATCGTACCTCGAAGGAATTGAAACATGGACAAAACAGCCATAAACAAAGCGTGGTTGAAACTGATAATCGTACCTCGAAGGAATTGAAACTATCGAAGTACTAAGGGATAGTTTCGGGCGTAGTCCTGATAATCGTACCTCGAAGGAATTGAAACCCGGAACGGATTGCATTGCAGGCACGGCGCCAGCTTCTGATAATCGTACCTCGAAGGAATTGAAACTACGTATCGCGCGCGTATGATTCTACAAGCGAGGCGACTGATAATCGTACCTCGAAGGAATTGAAACGTTTTTCCTCCATTTATCATGAACTCAAATACGTAACTGATAATCGTACCTCGAAGGAATTGAAACCCAAGCGCCCGACGGCACAGTATTAAAGGAAGGAGACTGATAATCGTACCTCGAAGGAATTGAAACTCCGGTTATTCTCAGTTCCTTAGCGCTACATATAGACTGATAATCGTACCTCGAAGGAATTGAAACCGACGAATGGAAGACATAGACTTGTGTCAGATACGACTGATAATCGTACCTCGAAGGAATTGAAACGCCATTCTTGTAATTTAATTGCCTTTCTTAGATTGTCTGATAATCGTACCTCGAAGGAATTGAAACGATAAAAAAAGTTAAAAACCTCTGAGAACACGAACTGATAATCGTACCTCGAAGGAATTGAAACGTAGAGTTTATGACAAGTGCCCTTGCACGAAGTTTCTGATAATCGTACCTCGAAGGAATTGAAACAATCTGCAAGGGGTGTAGTTCCGGGTAGGTCTGGACTGATAATCGTACCTCGAAGGAATTGAAACCACAGTAATAATCAAACAGACATTCAATCAATCTGGACTGATAATCGTACCTCGAAGGAATTGAAACATGGTGTTGTTCCTGGAATGTCTGGCCGCGTTTGGGCTGATAATCGTACCTCGAAGGAATTGAAACATTTGGGGTTGTTTGCCGCTCCGGTGGGGGGTTCCTGATAATCGTACCTCGAAGGAATTGAAACTTTAATGACTGATATGGCAAGGTTAAATAGACGTTCTGATAATCGTACCTCGAAGGAATTGAAACTTTAAAGTCAAGTATTTCTATTGCAATGAACATGGAGCTGATAATCGTACCTCGAAGGAATTGAAACTTGGCAGACCTTGCAGGACATGCCGTAGCGGTACTGATAATCGTACCTCGAAGGAATTGAAACCGTGATACCCGTACTCGACATTTCCTATTTTCCACTGATAATCGTACCTCGAAGGAATTGAAACGTCATACAGCCTTACGCCGTCATCTATCAGACAGTACTGATAATCGTACCTCGAAGGAATTGAAACACTATTGAATCGCTTAAAGAAGGGCAAAGAATAACTGATAATCGTACCTCGAAGGAATTGAAACGACATAAAACAGAATCGTCATTCTTTCTGTATATTCTGATAATCGTACCTCGAAGGAATTGAAACTGAATAACTTCAACACGAGGCTTATAACAAAGGACTGATAATCGTACCTCGAAGGAATTGAAACCGATTCTGAAAGGGGTTGCTAAGTAGTTTATCCAACTGATAATCGTACCTCGAAGGAATTGAAACTGCAAAACCAATACACCCCAAACCCCAATAGAGCTTGCTGATAATCGTACCTCGAAGGAATTGAAACAATATTAACACATGGCGGCAGCCCCACAGTTTTTACTGATAATCGTACCTCGAAGGAATTGAAACAAAGTGACATAATTCGCCCCGCTTGGCGGTATAGTCCTGATAATCGTACCTCGAAGGAATTGAAACCATTATGTAGTTCTCGAAAAAGTCTTCAATCTTTCTGATAATCGTACCTCGAAGGAATTGAAACACAGCTAACCAACAGCGACATCAACAATCGCGCCCGCCTGATAATCGTACCTCGAAGGAATTGAAACGAATTATGTTTCGATTTGATTTATCAACTCCGTCCTGATAATCGTACCTCGAAGGAATTGAAACCAAATCAAAACCGCCATTGACCTCGTCCGCCAAAACTGATAATCGTACCTCGAAGGAATTGAAACATGGCGGGACGATTGTATGACAATATAATGAGCTAAACTGATAATCGTACCTCGAAGGAATTGAAACACCAAAAAAACATCGCACGATGTTACTCCTGCCGGACTGATAATCGTACCTCGAAGGAATTGAAACATATCTATTCGGCCTCTCTATGTCCCCAGACCGCCTGATAATCGTACCTCGAAGGAATTGAAACCAAATGACTCAAAGGATGCGATTCGCTTTAATTACTTATAATCGTACCTCGAAGGAATTGAAACTCCTGAAACATCTTTTAAGACCTCCTGAATGTCTATCCTGATAATCGTACCTCGAAGGAATTGAAACATCAAATTGTTGTATTTGCTCTCCGACTGCTGTTTCTGCTTCGGGTACGGGCAATACGGTGTCGGATTTCTGTATTTCTTTTACGACTGCTGTCACACCTGCGTAATCCTTATTTCTAAGGTTTTCTTTCCTTATACTTACTTTGTTGCTTACTTTTATCTTTTCTTTGACTGCTTGCTTTGCTTCCCAAGCGGATATAGCCGCTTCCACTTTAGCTTGTAATTCATCTCTGTACTCTTTAACGCGCCTGTTTACTTCTGCTTTGTCTGCTTCGCTTAATGTCTCGAAAAACTTAAGTCCAAGTTCTTTCATTACTTCGACGCGCTTATTCCGCGCTTTTTCTGATATAATGGCATTTGCTTTTGTTAATTTTTCCTTTTTGGCAGCCTCGATAATGCCTGGTATTTTTGATAGCAACTTGTCTCTATATTCCTCTACCTCTTCTTTTCGCATCCGTTCGTTGCGTTCGAGTCCATGCTTCAGTATTGCATAATTTTCGACGTCGCGCTCTGACTTGCCGGTCTTATCCATGATCGTTTTGATTGAATCTGTTAGGCGCTTGCCGACTGTGTTTTTGAATAATTCAAATTGCGCGTCGTTCTTTCCGGCGAGGGCGGTCACGTTTCGGTACATGTTGTCTGCTGATGAAATCTTGACGTCCAGCTTTCGCAACTCGTCAAGCAATGTGCGTATGGGGAGGTGCATGTCTTCCCAGTTTTCCCTGAACTTGAACCATACATCGCGCATCTTCTTGCCTATCTCGGCTCGGGCGATTTCGGCTTCAGTGGCTGTCGCGGCATCTACGTCGAATACGTCAGCGCCTTTCTTCGGGACAAACTGCATCCGTACTCCGGAATCGCCGGACAAGGACTTTGCCAAGCCCAATATGTCAATGTTGCCTTCGGAGATATTTTTTTCTGAAACGTTTGGATTCTTAAATAAAACAGGTATCTTTGCGCCCAAAAGGGATGCGCCAGAGTACGTTTCGGACGTAGGGAGTAGGGAACTCGAATTCTTCAATTCCATAACTCGCTGTGCGATACCTTTTTTTGTATTATAAAACGATTTAACCGTTAATTTTCCGCCTGAATTGCCATAAACCTCCATTAAGTTATACGTTCCGTCTGAATTGGCTTTCAAAAAAGCAAATAATTTCAACTTTGTCTTTTTGTCCTCTCCAAGATAAACGACATCGTCAGGGCTATAAATGACATCTACAATGTTTTTAATATCCGCATTTGTTAAAGGGATATTGTTGTTTGGGTCTTTCTCGTTTTTACCAAAATGATTATTGTAAATATGCACCAAATCAGAGGGATTCAATTCAAAAGTCGTTATATTTCTAAAATTAAGGCCTGATAAGGAACTAAGATATTTCTTTCCTTCATTGGTTAAACTTCCAATCCGAACAGACTTTCCTTTGAATTCTCCACTGACAGCTTTGTTGAATGCGTCCAGTACGTTATTTTTTACATCCGACAAATCATCATCGTTTTTATTTGATTCGTCCAAATACACTTGTGCACCGTCGAAGGCTTGGTTGATGAATATTTGGTCTTCGCGGGAGATGTCTTCGGTTTCGGCGGCGATGGATGCGCGGCGTTGTTCGGGGGACATGTTCATACGATTTGAGACGTTGCGGGCTTCGACTTCGCCAGCAAGTTTACGGTATTGTTCGTATGGGGTTGAGACTACTTCTTCGAGTGATTTTTTGAGGCTTATTTCTCTTAAACGGATGTTGGCCAACCTGTCTCTTACTCCGGGGAAGTCTTCTCTTAGTTTTCTAACCAATTCATAAAATAGTTTGCTTTCCTCCGGGTCGTATTTGTAAGACTCTTTTTCTCGCATCCCGTCAATCCGGTCGCTAAGTTCTTTGTACCCCTTGTTGTTTTTGTATATCTCGCTTCTTTCCTCTTCTATTTGTTTTAATCCCCTGCTTACGTCTTCCGGGATGTCTTTTTTGGTTCCGTATTTAGCGCTCATGTTAGATGGGTTTCCTCCACTGGCGAATCCCTCGATATCTTGAACGGCGTGTTGGATCTCGTGTCCTAAAAGTGGGCGAATGTTTTCTAATGATGATGCACGTATTTGTATTTCTGCTAAAATTCCTTCCTTAGCTGGAACGTAGACTCCGCTATTCGTGTTATTGTCGCGCACGACTACTAACAGGTCTATTTTTTTTAGTTCCGGGTATGCCTTGAATATGTCATCATCAATGTATTCCGAAAGATAGGTATAAGCCCGCATTGAATCGTCAGTGTATTTGCCTGCTGAATTTTTAACTTCATCTAAAAGCCTGTCAATGTTTACGTCCTGTATTTCGTAGCGCCATTTTCCGTCGGCGCCGCGTTCCCAGCCGGTAGCGAGTTTGATTGTTTTGGAGTCTTTGTTGGATTTTTCCATTTGGGCGGCGATGGCTTTATTATCAAGGCGCGTGTTAGCTTCCCTG
>JGI24702J35022_10001472_pt1 | contig 14625 bp, 6 predicted proteins | sample TergutTh196P4_FD_35022 | JGI IMG/M metagenome (IMG submission 35022)
ATACGCAAAATGCCCTTCATATCTGCGCAATTCATTCGTTGTTTACCGCCGGTTGTTTCAACCGAAAGGGTATGTACAAATTGTACCCACCCTTTGGCAAGTTCTTCATCGCGCTGCCGTAAACGGGTGATATATTGCTTGGGGTCTTTGCTGTCAGTTAAAATGGCAATAACATCTTCTACCACGAAATACCATTTGTCTTCCGCTTCACTCCAATTTGTTCGTACCTGTTTACTTTCAAAAAGCTGGATGTTGCTCATAGTCTTTTGTTTTTGATTAGTATTCGCGCATATAGTTGCAAAAAACATTCATTATGCAAATTTTCATTCTTTGACTTTGTTGCCATTAGGGTATGCTTTTCTTGAAGTGCAAAGGTATTCTTTACTTCGACATTACTCTTCCATTAGGATTTCGAGTATCCGGCAAGCGGCTTTGGCTACGGAGGTTCCGGGGCCGAAGATGGCTGCTACGCCGGATTTGTAGAGGAAGTCGTAGTCCTGTGCGGGTATCACACCGCCTGCTACTACCATGATGTCAGGTCGTCCGAGCGCTTTCAACGCTTCTATGACCTGCGGTATAAGCGTCTTATGACCTGCGGCCAAAGATGATACGCCTAATATGTGCACATCGTTTTCGACGGCCTGACGGGCCGCTTCTTCGGGTGTCTGGAACAATGGGCCGATGTCGACATCGAAGCCGCAATCGGCATAGCCTGTCGCTACTACTTTGGAGCCACGGTCGTGTCCGTCCTGACCCATTTTCGCTACCATGATACGGGGTTGACGCCCCTCTCTCGCGGCAAATCTCGCCGCCATATCGCAGGCTCTTCTGAAATCGCCGTCATTTTTTGTCTCTGATGAATACACTCCTGTGATTGTTCTGATTGTTGCTTTATAACGTCCTACTACCTGCTCGCAGGCGTCTGATATCTCTCCCAACGAAGCCCGAAGACCGGCTGCCTTGACAGCCAACGCTAAAAGATTACCCTGCTTCGTCTTCACGCTCTTCGTAATTTCTGCCAACGCCTGCTGCACAGCCGTCTCATCACGATTAGCGCGTAATGCCTGCAAACGGGCTATCTGCTGTTCGCGCACCGCTGTGTTGTCCACTTCGAGTATATCTATCGGGGCTTCTTTTTCTAACCTGTATTTATTTACGCCTACGATAGTCTGAATACCGGAATCGATACGTGCCTGCGTTCGGGCTGCCGCTTCTTCAATACGCATCTTCGGCAGACCTGTCTTAATGGCTTTTGCCATGCCGCCAATGCTTTCAATCTCCTGTATCAACGCCCAGGCTTTTTGCGCAAGCTCATGTGTCAGCGATTCGACATAATAGGAGCCGGCCCAAGGGTCAATCCCTTTACATACCTGCGTCTCTTCCTGAATATAAATCTGCGTGTTACGGGCAATACGCGCCGAGAAATCCGTCGGCAAAGCAATCGCTTCGTCTAATGCGTTGGTATGTAACGACTGCGTATGACCCAAAACAGCCGCCAACGCCTCAATACAGGTGCGCCCGACATTGTTAAAGGGGTCCTGCTCCGTCAGCGACCAACCGGAGGTCTGGCAGTGGGTGCGTAAAACTAACGACTTAGGGTTCTTTGCGCCAAAACCTTTGACAATCTTTGCCCATAACATACGCGCAGCACGCATCTTGGCAATCTCCATAAAATGATTGATCCCAATCGCCCAGAAAAATGAAATACGCGGTGCAAAAATATCAATGTCAATACCGGCATTCACACCCGTACGAAGGTATTCGATGCCATCGGCAAGTGTATAAGCCATCTCGAGATCGGCAGTTGCCCCCGCTTCCTGTATATGATAACCGGAAATGGATATCGAATTGAACTTGGGCATCTTCTGCGATGTGTATTCGAAAATATCGGCAATGATACGCATCGAAAAATCCGGCGGATAGATATATGTATTACGCACCATAAATTCTTTCAGGATATCGTTTTGTATCGTTCCGTTTAGCTCGTCAAGCCGGACGCCCTGTTCCAACCCCGCACTGATATAGAACGCAAGGACAGGAAGGACTGCACCGTTCATCGTCATCGAGACCGACATCTCATTCAAAGGGATACCATCAAACAACACTTTCATGTCTTCTACCGAACAAATAGAGACGCCGGCTTTTCCTACATCGCCTACCACGCGCACATTATCAGCATTATAGCCGCGATGTGTCGGCAGGTCGAAGGCAACCGAAAGCCCTTTCTGACCCGCAGCAAGGTTACGACGATAAAAAGCATTCGATTCTTCCGCTGTCGAAAACCCCGCATACTGCCGTATCGTCCAAGGGCGCATCGCATACATGCCACTATAAGGTCCTCGTAGATAGGGGGGAAGACCTGCCGCATAATGCAGATGCTCCATGCCTTCCAGATCGTCTTTCGTATAGACCGGTTTCACCCGTATCTGTTCAGGGGTCATAAAATCTGCCTCAACATCGTTTTTGACGGCTTTACTATCCGATAAACAAGTCTTTTTAACATCTATTTTCTGAAACATGCTGTTTTCAGCCCCCCTTTGCTTCCCTTCCGAACGTTCCATAAAAAAGTCTATCATAAGGGGTTTTTTATCATTATAGACAGTTGAAGGGGGTACAGAAATGCAAAAAAAGTTTTCATTAAACGCTTTTAATGTTTCCAACACATTGCTTTTCAAATGGATAAAATGCTCAATACCTGCGGCTTTCAGGTCGTCCATACACGCAGGCGCTCCTGCTACCACCAAGCGTTCTTTTCCCTTAGTCAACCGGTATGCTTCCGGTGCAAGTGTCGCATATTCGTCATCGCTCGAACAAAGCACAATGATATCTGCCTTTTTGTCACGGGCGGCTTGAACGCCTTCTTCTACCGTATCAAACCCTAAATTATCGATGATGTCATAACCTGCACATGCAAAGAAGTTGGATGAAAACTGCGAACGAGCCAGGCGCATGGCAAGATTTCCGATAGGCAACATAAACACTTTTGGTGTATTACCGCTCTTTTCCGTAGCCAACCGAAGAGCTTCAAATTCGGAAGCGCCGCGTGAAAAATTTAGTCTCGTTACAACATCCCTTTCTAACTTGCAATCACAGCCGCCATCCTGTCTCACCCCTTTATCCCTGTTTTTCCACACATCATCGGCTTTTTCAGAAAAGTTCGGGTATTGATTTGTTCCAAGCAAAATCTGACGGCGGGTAGCCAGCTTATTTTTGCGGGATTTATTCATTTCATTTACTTCCTGCTGTACTTCTCCTTTATTAGCGATAGCCGCGAAACCACCCCTATTTTCAACATCAAGGAACAATTGCCATGCAGTATCAGCTATTGAGTGCGTAAGTACTTCTATATAGTAGGAGCCGCCTGCCGGATCGACCGTTTTATCAAAATGACATTCTTCTTTTAGTAAAAGCTGTTGGTTACGTGCAATATGTTCCGAAAATTCATCAGGCTTCTTATAGGCGTAGTCGTAAGGCAACACCGTAATGGAATCTACGTCGGCAAGCGCTGCCGACATCGCTTCGGTTTGCGTACGAAGCATATTGACGTAAGCATCATAAACCGTCAGGCTCCATACCGATGTACGGGCATGCGCTTTCATCTTGCAGGAACAGGTACAAAACCCTTCTTTACCACAGTCCTCTCCGCAACATCCCTCCGGGCAATCGCAAGTCGGCTGATAGGCTTTTACGATTTCAGCCCATAACCAACGGACAGCACGAAACTTGGCGATTTCCAAAAAGTAATTGGATGTGATGCCGAAATTGAATTTTATTTTTTTAACTACTTTTTCGACCGGGATATCTGCTTGCAACAACTTTGATAAAATATCATTACCCCACGAAAGCGCGTAACCTGCTTCCTGCGTAACCGATGCGCCTGCATCATTCAGGTAACAGGCGTTTACGGCAAGCACACTGTAACCGGGCAATGCTTCGCCGACTTTTACGACCGCTACAGCATCATTAACCCATTCCGTATCAAGCGTAATACCTTTTACTAAGGGCTTTTTAAACAGGTCATATTCGATAGAGCCTTTACATGCAGACAAATCGGCATGAATCGTACGGTAATAATCTTCAAGCAAACCGATTAATACAACTGCTTGACGATTACAGGTTTTGAAATTCAACTCTGTTTTTTCCGGACAAATACCGTCGAGCAATAGCGTAATGTTTTCTTTGTTTATCTTATCACTCTTCAGATGAAATCCAAGCGATGTGACACCGCCCGTTGTTATTATTCGCTTTGCTTTTTCGTTGGCCTTTTTACAATCATCAACATCAATATCCTGTCGTATAAGCCATGAATTATGGTTTTTTGTCCCTCTATTGTAGGGGAATTGCCCCGGAAGCGAATCGATTTTCGCTATCTCTTCCATGTCTTCAGCGCAGTAAAAAGGATTCAGATCTATTCCTTCTCCGGTTTTCCATACCAACTTCTTCTCAAACGAAGCCCCTTTTAGATCGGAAATAATCTTCTCGGTCCACTTTTGAGCAGTTACGGGCGGAAACTCCGTGAATAGTTTTTCTTTTGCTTCTGCCATAAAAAAATACTTAATGATTATTTAGAATTAAATTAAAGAATAGCTTGCATACAAAAAAAGGAATCATATGCAATCATTGTCCTGTATAAATCCAAGACTCTTGTGGAATTTTTGTCTGATATATCTTAGCTTCATTCAGCGTAGAAAAAACTTCGGCATATACACGTATATGTCTATCCCTGACAAGTATACCGGTTTTAGCAGTATCAATTCCTTTCAGACTGTTTATATGCCGCTGTGCCTGTGACTTTGTATTAAAACTTCCTATTATCACATAATACTTCTTCCCTCCGATTGTACCGGCTGAGGAAGCAGGCGAACCGGTTGCTGGGGTTGGCGAAACAGTCGTCGTATTCGGCGAATCGGTTGCAGGGGTCGTATTCGGCGAATCGGTTGCAGGGGTTGGCAAGAATGTCGTATTCGGCGAATCGGTTGCAGGGGTTGACGAAGCAGTCGTCGTATTCGGCGAATCGGAAGAGGTTGTTACAGAATTATCTGTTTCAGATGGCGTCACTGCTAAAGATTCAGACATCTCAGTATTTTCCACATACATTACTTCATTTTTCATGAAAGCGCCCATACTAATTTCTTCGGCAGTTTTCTTGGGCATGATTTCACGCGGATCAAAACTGGCGGGATAAGAATCTTTATTAACATCGTTTACTGACGTAGGCGGAATAAAATAGAGCAGGATGGCAGCTGCCGAGGCGGCAACGATGCGTAAAAAGGTTCGTGTAACAGGAATACTGTAAATAACATTCTCTCCTCGATGGGTATTTTTTTCCGTTTCTGATTTCTTTACCGGCTCTGATGTTAGAAAAGAACGCATATCAAATGAATCACGTGCGGTTAACGGAAGGTAATTATAGACAGGCAACCCGTATGAATAGACACTGAACAATTCATCGCTATGTTTTGCCGGCATGAAAATAAGACGTCCTTCTTCTTTGAAAAACAAACCGATTGACCCTAACTGCAACTCGGAATATTCATCCAACACACCTTTCATTTCCGCAACATCATTTCTTACTAATGATTGGGCTTTTGCAAAGTCTAATGTATAACGTTGCATATACGATTCCGCCAAAAGTCCATCATTATGCGTCAATGTGGGATTGAAAATGATTTCCTTCCTTGAAGGCGTAAATAAATGGCCTTCTTCAAGGTACTCGGCTGGTATCGTTTGAAGTACAAAGCCCCCAAAATCAGGTATTATTACACAGTCATGCTGTAATAATAAAAACTCAATATGTTCGACAATCCGTTCCATTTACAAAATAAAAAATCACATACTGCCGTCAAACAGTCTGTTTTGAAATGCAAAGATACATATTTTTTTAATAAACAAATAAAAATGTATTTTTTTTTGCGAATTCAGCATAATAAACCGGGTACGCGGACTAACAACATTTCGAGAAGGTAATCAATCCGTATTGTCCGTATTATCCGAAGCGGCCGATGGGCCGATGTAAATATCTTTTATATCGGCGCCTGTTTCTTGAATACCCAACAGATGTAAAGAGAAAAAGTCGACCATGCGCCAATAGAAATACTCATTATAGTTGGCAAAACCATGCCGTTGGGTAGGCATGATAAGCATTTCAAAACGTTTCCCGGCTTTAATAAGCTCATTGGCCACACGCATCGTATTGGCAGGATGTACATTATTGTCTATCTCACTGTGGATAAGCAATAAATTACCTCGCATTTTCTTTGCAAGCTCCTGATTTGCAGGTATTTTAATGTCAAATTTGATTTCATCATCCTTTGTCGTAGTTTCTTTCACCCCATGGTGCTTTTCGCTCCATGAGCGGTTATAGATATTGTTGTCGTGGTTTCCGGCGCATGAGACAGCTACTTTAAAGAACTCGGGATACTGCAACAGTGCGGCCGTAGACATAAACCCTCCGCCCGAATGTCCATGTATGCCTACGCGGTCAATATCCATATAGTCATGTTTGCGGCATAACTGCTCTATAGCGACCTTATGGTCAATTAAAGGATAGTCGCGCAGGTTACCATAGCCATAGTTATGATACCACTTCGAGCGGCTCGGATGTCCTCCGCGCTGTCCCATGGTGACAACAATGAAACCGGCCTGCGCCAAGCGGTCGGTACGCGGATTGGGAGCGGCAAAAGTGTAGTTCACACCCTCTGTCTGAGGACCGGGATATACATAGTTGATAACCGGATAAAGCGCCAATGAATCAAAATCATACGGTTTGTACATCACCCCGTACAGGTCGGTGATTCCATCTGCGGCCTTCACGACGAAAGGCTCCGGAAACAGGTATCCGGCTTGAAGTAATTGGGTGAAATCGCATGTTTCCAAGTCCAGAATCTTACGTCCGGTATTGTCGTACAACGCCGTAGCAGGAATCGAATTGACACGTGAATAGTTGTCCACCACAAAACGTCCTTCGCGGTCGACAGATGTCGTGTGAAAAAAGTTGCCCGGCGTAATGAGTTTAAGCCCGGTGCCATCGAAGTTTACACGGTAAAGGTGTTCGTAATAGGGTGTCAGGTCGTCGTCTTCTTTGCCGTTGGCTACGAAATAAACCACGCGGTTTTTACTGTCTACATGCTTTATCTGGTCTACATGCCATGACCCTTTCGTTATCCTGTTCTTCAGGTTCCCGTCGGCATCATACAGGTAGAGATGCGCCCATCCGTCGCGTTCGCTCCAGTGAATCAGCTCTTTACCATTTTCCGTTACGGCTAACGGTCGTGTTTCGATATAGGTATTCAGCCGCTCATGGATGATATCTTTAATGGAATCATCACCTAATGTATAAGAGCAGATATCCACCCTTTTCATGTCACGGCTAACCCGTGTGAGATAAAACCGGTCGTCTCTTCCAATCCATACGCTTGGCGACCGAGCATTGTCACGCGGACGGCTACCCACGTTAAAATTCTGGTCTTTAAATGCTCTCGTATCTATCTCCTTCCGGGTATTGGCTTCAATGTCAAACAGGTAAAGATGCGTTTCAGGTGCGGCTGCCTCGCCCGGCATCTGATATTTATAGGTTTCGAGCGTAGGGCGGGGTGATGCAATCGAGTTGATAACCCACAATTCTTTCACCTTCCGGTTGTCGGTGAGCGTTGTCACAAAATATTGCCCCGAAGGCGACCATGTTCCCGGCGCTTGTCTGCGCCGGTTGTCAAGCAACGTATCGGTGTTCATACGATTACGGGGCATACCAAAGGCAAAGTCTTCCACGCCATCGGTGGTAAGGGCTATTTCGGTTATCGTTGAATCTTTGGAATCTATCTTCAGTTTTTCATAGTCGTCATAACTCATATAGTACAGGTTCAGGTTTTTGGCGTAAACGACGTATTTTTTATCCGGCGACACATTGCCCCACCGCAGTTCTGCCTCCTTTTTCCTGCATGTGTCAAGTTTCTGAGCGATATAGTTATATTCGAAATAAAACGTATCCTTCGCGCTTGACACTATGTTGAAGGTAAAGGTACAATCATCCTCTTCAAGTCGTAAGTTTCTGAGAGGTACGTTTTGTGCATCGAACGGGTCTTTTGTGATGCTTGTTATCTCGGCAGCCAGTTCGTCAAGATTGAACAACACCTGTTTCTTGCTTGTGACAGGATCAACGACATACCAGTTCGTACCCTGACTTGTCTTGTATTCGTACCAAAACTTGACGCCCTTGTTGAAATAATTCGGCGAAACCGTTTGAGAAAATAACATCTGCCCGACAGCCTGCCCTGCAAACTTGCGCGCTTGTGTATAATTGGAAAGCGTTTCCTGAGCCGCAGACCGGTAGCTGTAGAACAACCCGCAACTGAAAAAAATAACTAATAAGACTTTAAATTTCATGGCATTAATATTTTAATGATTTTTATATTTCTTGTTGCGACAAAAGTACAAAATAATTTTCAATTTTTTAAAAAAAATAGTTACTTTTGTCAAAAATATTGTATTCATTAAACTGTTTAAAACAATGCAAAACAGAAGATTAAATGTTCTCATGGGTATCCGAAACTTCGATACAATACGAACCGGAGGTTATACTAAACCGATAATTCATAATTAAAAAATGATTTCCATTGAAGGATTGACCGTTGAATTTGGCGGTTTTACGCTCTTAGACCAACTATCGTTCGTGATTAATAAAAAGGACCGTATTGCATTGGTGGGCAAGAACGGGGCGGGTAAAACCACCCTGATGAAACTTATTGCCGGCATACAAACGCCAACGAAAGGGACTGTCAGCATTCCAAAAGATATGACCATAGGGTATCTGCCGCAGCAAATGCAGTTGACAGACACCTGTACCGTATTGGAAGAAGCAGAACGGGCTTTCGAGCATATTCATCAAACAGAAGACGAAATTCAGCAATTGAACAGGGAACTTTCGGAACGCACCGACTATGATTCGGAAGCGTTCCATAAACTAATCGACCGCGTCACATTACTTACGGAACATTTTCAGACGATGGGGGGCGCCAATTATCAAGCGGAATTAGAACGGACGCTACTCGGATTAGGTTTTATGCGTGAAGATTTCGACCGGCCGACAGCTGAATTTAGCGGAGGATGGCGGATGCGCATTGAAATAGCTAAACTATTGCTGCAACGCCCCGATGTATTGCTGCTTGACGAACCGACAAATCATCTTGACATCGAATCTATTCAGTGGTTGGAAAATTTCATCGCCATACATGCCAATGCGGTTATGCTTGTTTCACACGACCGCGCTTTCATCAATAACACAACCCAACGGACGCTTGAAATAGAACTCGGACGCATTTACGACTATAAGGTGAAATATGATGAATACGTCATTTTACGCAAAGAGCGCCGCGAGCAACAACTTCGCGCTTACGAAAATCAGCAGAAAATGGTAGCCGATACGGAAGCGTTTATCGAACGTTTCCGCTACAAGGCATCCAAAGCCATACAGGTGCAGTCGCGTATCAAACATCTTGAAAAAATCCAACGCATCGAAATCGACGAAGAAGACCGTATGATGTTGCGCCTCAAATTTCCTCCTTCACCACGTTCGGGTTCCTATCCCGTAATCATCGACAGTCTGACAAAACGATACGCCGAACATACGGTTTTTGAAGGAGCTACTTTCACCATCAACCGAAGTGATAAAGTGGCTTTTGTCGGAAAAAACGGCGAAGGGAAAACAACGCTTGTCAAATGTATCATGAACGAAATAACAGATTATGAAGGCGAGTTGACTTTAGGATATAATGTTAAGATCGGTTATTTCGCACAAAATCAGGCTCAGTTATTAGATGAAAATAAAACCGTATTCGAAACCATCGATTATGCCGCACAAGGTGATATCCGCACAAGAATACGCGACATACTCGGTGCATTTATGTTTGGTGGCGAGGCATCCGACAAAAAGGTAAGCATACTTTCAGGCGGTGAGAAAAGTCGCTTAGCCATGATACAACTGCTGCTTGAACCTGTCAACCTGCTTATTCTTGACGAGCCGACCAATCATTTGGACATGCGCTCAAAAGACATTCTGAAAAACGCTTTGCTTGCATTTGACGGCACAGTTATTATTGCCTCACACGATAGAGAATTTCTCGACGGACTTGTCGATAAGGTATATGAGTTTGGCAATAAGCGCGTCAGAGAACATCTCGGCGGTATCTATGATTTTCTGGCATATAAAAAGATTGAAACCCTTCGCGAACTCGAACGTAAAACGCCTTCTACCTTTATTCAAAACAATGTGACAGCCGGAAATGTAACGCCCCAGGCATATAATTCTATCCCAACAAGGAATGTAGAATCCGATACAAACGAATTTTCGTCGGCTAAACAATCGTATGAAGAACAAAAAGAACAGGCACGCCGTATCCGCAAATTAGAAAAAGCGGTTACCGAAGCCGAAGAAAAAATTACGGCCCTCGAATCGGATATTGCAGTGTTAGAATCACAGATGCTAATGCTCGAATATGCAGCCGACGCATCGATTTATACGTCGCATGAACGAATGAAAAACGAATTGTCGGATGCCATGAACGAATGGGAAGCAGCGACCGAAGCGCTGGAAAAGGAAAAGAAATATTAAGAATTATCAAATTTTATAGCTACTTTTGCGGCAAAATAATTCACAGTAACAACAAAAAATAAAACCTATTAGTTATGAGAGAAAATTTAAGTTCACAGATTACCCTCAAACACATTTCCGAAAAATACTATAAACCGGAAAATGCGTTTGAATACAGCGTGCTCACACGCTTTGAAAAAATACCCGCGCATATTTATGCCACCATGGATGAAGGGTCGCTCGATGTAGCAAACGAGATTGCCCAAGAAATACGTTGTAAACAACTTGATAACGAAAAATTCGTTTGGGTTTTGCCCGGAGGTCGTTCTCCACATACGTTATTTCAACACCTAATCCATATTCATAAAACCGAAAACTTGAGTTTTAAAAACGTAATCGTATTTTTTCTTTATGAATTTTATCCGCTTGCAAACCCGAAATACAGTAATCTATACCTGTTGCGGGAAGCATTCCTGAATCATGTTGACATTCCCGATGAAAATATCATCTACCCCGATGGATTTGTGAACAATAACGACATCCTTGATTTCTGCCGTAAATATGAAGAGAAAATAAAAGAATATGGAGGCATCGATTTCATGCTGCTGGGAATCGGTCAGTTAGGTACGATCGGACTTAACAGCGCCGGGACATCCGTCAGTTCGCGCACCAACTTAACGATGATGGACAATACTTCCCGTACAGAATCTGCCCAGTTGTTTCGATCGATGGAAAATGTACCTCCCGGTGTCGTCACCATGGGGTTAGGAACTATCATGGAAGCTAAAAAGATTGTACTGATAGCTTGGGGAGAAAGTAAGACCGCAATTATTAAAAAGACCATCGAGGGACAAGCAAACGACAACAATCCGGCATCCTGCCTGCAACACCACCCAAACGTCAAAGTAATCATCGACTTATCGGCTGCATCCGAACTGACGCGGATAAGCCAACCTTGGTTAGTTACAAAATGTGAATGGGATATCAAACTGATACGTCGCGCCATTTTGTGGTTATGTCAACTTACAGGCAAACCGATTCTGAAACTTACGAACAAAGACTATGACGACCACGGACTTGTTGAACTGCTTGCTTTGTATGGGTCGGCTTATAATGCGAACATCAAGATATTCAATGATATACAGCATACAATTACCGGATGGCCGGGTGGCAAACCCAAAGCGGATGATTCATTCCGTCCTGAACGCGCTTTACCCTATCCGAAAAAGATTATCGTTTTCAGTCCGCATCCGGATGATGATGTCATATCGATGGGAGGCACATTCCGCCGGTTATGCGACCAGCATCATGAGGTGCATGTAGCCTATCAGACATCAGGAAATATCGCCGTAGGCGATGAAGAGGTTATCCGGTACTGTGAATTTCTGCGCGATGTAAGTGATAAATATGCCGCTAACGAGTGTAATGTGAAAATAAAAGCAGAAGAAATCATCCGCTACCTGCGTTATGAAAAGAAAGACAACGGTAACCCCGAACATCCGGATGTGTTGTTTATGAAAGGTACGATACGTCGGGAAGAAGCGCGTCATGCAAGCCGTTTTTCAGGGCTGAAAGATGAAAATATCCACTTCTTGGATTTGCCTTTTTATGAAACAGGATTAGTTCGGAAAAAACCGCTGAAAAGAAAAGATGTCGAAGTAGTAAAGAAACTTTTATTGGACATCAAACCCAACCAGATATTTGTAGCAGGCGACCTTGCCGACCCGCACGGTACGCATAAGGTTTGCCTTGACGCCGTTTTAGCTGCTATTGATGAGGTAAAAGACCAACAATGGATGCAGGACTGTCGCGTATGGATGTACCGAGGCGCATGGGCTGAATGGGAGATGGACCATATCGAAATGGCCGTGCCTATCAGTCCCGAAGAACTGCGTCACAAACGACACGCCATACTCAAACACCAATCCCAGGCCGAAAGCGCACCTTTCTTAGGCGATGACGAGCGTCTGTTCTGGCAACGAGCCGAAGACCGTAACCGCGCAACAGCCGAAATGTACAATAAACTAGGACTCGCCTCGTATGAAGCCATTGAGGCTTTTGTCCGGTACATACCAATTCAATAATGCTAAAATTTATTAAAAATTGGATACTCCCCATAGCAATGATAACAGGTGCGCTGACTTATCGTTGGGTTAGCTATCTGACTTTCCTGACGCCGTACCTGCTCTTTGCCATGTTGTTTATTACCTTTTGCAAGATTTCTTTCAAAGACATCCGGTTTCATCCGGCTCATGTATGGCTGTTGTTGATTCAACTGACCATTAGCATCGCACTTTATTATGCGTTACTTCCCTTTGACGCTGTTATTGCACAGGGTTGCATGTTATGCGTTCTTGTGCCTACGGCAACAGCAGCTGCTGTTATCACCGGTTTATTAGGCGGCAACGTCGGATTCCTGACAACTTATGTCCTTTTTTGTAATGTCGCCGTTGCCATAGCTGCGCCTGTCTACTTTTCTCTGACCGGCGTACATGCAGAATTAACCTTTATGCAATCCGTATGGTATATCTGTCAAAAAGTATTGCCTATTTTATTATTCCCATTGATAGCCTCTACCGCATTACGATACCTGACACCAAAAATCCACAAAGCGATACTCAATATCCCCCAACTTGCCTTTTATTTATGGGTTGGCGCCTTGATAATCGTGACAGGGGCTACGGTAAAATTATTGCTTCAGCAGACCGAAACCGACTATAGTACGAAAGTAGGATTACTGATTGTTTCGCTTGTACTTTGCTGCCTGCAGTTTCTTGCCGGAAGACGTATCGGAAAACACTATGGCGACGCTATCTCTGCCGGTCAGGGATTGGGACAAAAAAACACTATCCTCGCTATCTGGATGGCACAGACTTATCTTCATCCACTCACAGCTATCGCCCCGGCAGGATATATCTTGTGGCAAAACATCATCAATTCATACCAACTTTATCGGAAAAGGGGGGGGAAGGGTGAAGAACCCATTGCACCCACGCGACAAATTGATTAGGAATTTACAATGGAAAGAACTATCTTTGCACGATTTTTTTTAACAATATAGATACGATAAGATTATGTACAGTCAATTTCAAACATTTCTTCAGCGTGAACTATCTGAAATAGAAAGGGCTGGGTTATACAAAAAAGAACGAATTATACGCACTTCGCAGAAAGCGGATATTTGCGTGAACGATGGTGAAGAGGTACTTAACTTTTGTGCAAACAATTATCTTGGGTTATCCGATAACCCGCGCCTGATTGAAGCCGCCAAACGAGCCATGGATGAGCGTGGCTATGGTATGTCGTCCGTTCGTTTTATCTGCGGCACACAAGACTTGCACAAACAATTGGAAGCCGCTATTTCAGGCTATTTCAGGACGGAAGATACGATCCTTTACAGTTCCTGTTTCGATGCAAACGGCGGATTATTCGAACCGTTGCTCAACGAAGAAGATGCGATCCTGTCGGATGCACTCAATCACGCATCGATCATCGACGGTGTACGTTTGTGTAAAGCGAAACGCTATCGTTATGCCAATGCCGACATGGACGAACTCGAAAAATGCCTGCAAGAAGCACAATCGCAACGTTATCGCCTGATAGTCACAGATGGCGTTTTTTCGATGGACGGTAATGTAGCTCCCTTAGATAAAATATGCGCATTAGCTGAAAATTATAATGCGCTTGTCATGGTCGACGAATCCCATTCGGCAGGCGTTGTCGGCCCGACCGGTCGCGGTGTTGCCGAATTATATAATGTGTATGGCAAAATTGATATTTTCACCGGTACACTCGGTAAATCATTCGGCGGAGCCATGGGCGGCTTTACGACAGGACACAAAGAGATCATTGACATGCTTCGTCAACGCTCCCGTCCCTATCTTTTTTCTAACTCCATAGCTCCCGCCATTGCAGGAGCCGGCATCGAGATGTTCAAAATGTTGAATGAGAGCGACCAACTACATGCCAAACTTGCAGAGAACGTTACTTATTTTCGCAATCGCATGATACAGGCCGGATTTGATATCAAACCAACCCAA
>JGI24702J35022_10001473_pt1 | contig 14619 bp, 7 predicted proteins | sample TergutTh196P4_FD_35022 | JGI IMG/M metagenome (IMG submission 35022)
GGCACCGACGCCGGGGATGGGGCTATCGTTACGCCGGTTACATCCTTCGTAACGGTAACAACACAATTATCCGTTTTCCCGCCATCAACCGTTTTCACAGTGATGGTAGCCGTACCTGCGGATACGCCGTTCACTACGCCGCCGGATACAGAAGCAACTCCGGCATTGCTACTTTCCCAGGTTACATTTTTATTGGCGGCATCGGCCGGAAGAATGGTAGGCGTCAAAACAAACTGACCGCCTTCCGCCAGCGCATACGTTTTTTGATCTAACGAAACGCTGGACACAGCAACTTCATCATCCTTACATGATTTAACAGTAACCGACAGAAAAGCGACTACTAACAGAAATGCAAAAAAACTTTTTGTCTTCATTTTTATTTAAAAAATTTAGTTGATAATTTAATTATTTAATTTATTGATTTATTTTATTGATTATTAAATACGTAATTGAAAAGCAACCATCATCATTCGGCGTCTTCCGGACTGTCTAACCATCCCGGATTTTGAACAAGATTGGGGTTAACGTTCATTTGTTTTTGCGGTATCGGCATTCGATACATCTTCTTGGGATCAAAAACACGTTCTTCAACGGTTCGTATCTCGTAACGTACTCCGCTTGGCCCCCAGATCGGTATTTGCCCTTCAATTTTGGTCATTTCCTCCGCAGGAATCTTCCATCGGCGTACATCCCAAAAGCGATGTTCTTCGAACGCCAATTCTATCCTTCTTTCGCGGCGAATTTTTTCGCGAAACTGATCTTTCGTTGAACCGGACGGAATTGCCGGCATACCGCCCGTATATCCCATGTATTCAGGTTTGTCGGGATATTGCGCACGGGTACGTACCTGATTGACCGCCCACAGGGCTGTTCTTCCGTTGCCCAAACCGTCGGTTTCCGGTCCGAACGCCTCGTTCATCGCTTCGGCATAATTGAGCAATACCTCGGCGTAGCGCAGGTAAGGATAATTTTGATTCGTCACAGCATTTGCAATAGCAGGATTACGACCCAGACCGGTGAGGGGGATGGTCAAATCGGCAAACTTGATACAATGCGTATATGAACTGTTTTTGCCTGCATGTGCCGGGTTATGCGCCGGCGCCGGCGCTCCGCCTTCGGAAATGCCAAATTGCGCAGTCTGTCCCTGATAGAGGTATCCGTTGAACATGCAGTCGCGGTAAAATCGTGGATCGCGATTCACAAACGGATTTTGAGGACTGTAACCCGACGAGGGATCGTCAATCAAATAAGCCTGCCCGCCTTTGAGTATTTCATATTCCTTTATTAAATTGTAACTCACATGATTCCATCCGCAGTTCGGATCATTTCGTCCTTGTGGGCATAAAGGAACGGGAATACTTAAAAAAGTCATGTAAATTCCCCGCTGATTCAGGCGGACAAAGATCAATTCCGGATTGACGCGCGTGACAAAAAGATCGGATATGTCTGTGTGGAGTGCATAAACATTCAGAGCGATGACTTCTCCGGCTGCCCGCGCTGCTTTTTCCCATTTCGCGGCGTCATATCTTCCGCGGAAAGGCGAATCTTCCGGTTTGGCAGAATTATTCCACAAAGGGCTTGCCGCGTACAGCAACACACGCGCTTTTAAAGCCAATGCCGCTCCTTTGGTGGCTCTTCCGTAATCGTAAGCCGGATGTTCTGTCGGCAATAAAGCGGCGGCTGCATCACACAGGTCAACAATGTATTCGACAGTGCGATCGACCGTTTCGCGCAGATCATCCATTTGATCGCTTAATTCTACTACCCTGTCCAAAAGAGGTAGACCGCCGAACTGCTTGAACAGTTCCGAATAGAAGAAAGCTTTCAGAAACAGACATTCACCCTTACGGAACGCTCTGACGCTGTTGTTAAATCCATATTCCGCATTTTCCGGCACATCATCGATATTTTCAAGGAACATATTACAAGCCCGAATAGCGCCCCAGTCATCAGTCCATTCCGTTTTGGAAAATTCAGGCGGGTTGTGTGAATCCCAAAATCCTCCATTGACGTCGTGGTACATGGTATTCGTATGATAGCATACGCCGTTATCGGTAACCACATCCAATAATGCTTCCGAACCTGGCCAGCGGCCGCCTGCATTACCTCCCTGAATAGTAACCGGCACAATTCGGCCATATATATCGGTCAGAAATTTCATGGTATTCAACGCATCAGTAAACAGTTCATCTTTCGATACACCGGTTACTGCCTCCGGATCCAAAAAGTCCGATGCGTCTTTACATGATACCGAAAAGGCAAAAATGATGGCGACAAAATAAAATTTTACGTTTTTCATGATGACTATTTCTTTTTGATTCAATTAAAAACTAACATTTACCCCCACTGAATAAAATTTGGTTTGCGGATACGAATTACCGCGATTCCCTGTGTCCTGAAAATTATACTCCGGGTCTATAAAGCCGACCTTATCGAAGGTCAACACATTCGACCCGCCTACAAATACCCTCAGCGCCGACATGCCCAAAGCCGAAATCATTCGTTGGGGAAAATTATAACCCAATTCTACCGATTTTAATCTTAAAAAAGCGCTGTTGATATATTGAAAGGTAGAAGGTTCCCGCGTTAGCGACGCCGCTGCAATACCCAACCTGGGATACGTTGCTGTTGTAGCCGTTTCGGGCGTCCAACGGTCTAAATGAAAGGGATACGCATTTCCACCCTTCAAGCCATAAAATTCGTACCTTATTTCGTTGACCCAACGCGAACTGACATGAGCCGCTCCCTGCCAAAACAAATCCAAATAAAATCCTTTAAACCCGAAATTGGTGTTAAACCCGTAGATAATTTCGGGAATGGCGCCATAGCCTATGCCATTCTTCCCAAGCTCCCGTGTCTGATCATCTGCATCAATTACTCCATCACCGTTGAGGTCTTTGAACTTCAAATCGCCGGCCTGCACCGTTCCTGATGGTTTCGGGATATTGGGGTTGAAAATGTCGGCATGAGTATAAAATTCACCTGTCCAGATATATCCGATGGGTTGCTCTACGGGATGACCCTTAAACATCCTGTATGCGTATTTTTGCGGTTCTTCTGCCCAATTTTCCACATTGCTGCGGGCAAAAGAATAATTACCGCCGATGGTGATATCGAACTCGCCAAATTTGTCGCTGTACGATAATTCAAATTCATATCCCTTGTTGGTTACTTCACGGATATTTACCGGCGGCAGCGTGGACGCCGACTGTCCTGTTTGCTTGCCCAACCCTGTTTGATCCGGGACATCGCCTCGGTTGGCTAAAATATTGTCGCGTTTTTCGTAAAATACCTCTCCGGATAATCTGATCTTGCTTCCCCAGACGTGAAGGTCTACGCCAACATTGGATTTACGTGCTACTTCCCATGTTACCCTTTCGTTGCCCAGAGCGCCTTCATACAGGCCCATCTGCTTTTGCGGGTCTTGTCCGAAATTGTATGTTTCATTGGCCCCATCTACCGGTTCGGTGTACCGCATAGGAGAATCATTAAAAGAATATCGATACATGTAGCGCATATCGGTTGCAATTCTATCGTTTCCAACCGTTCCGTATCCTCCTCTGATTTTGAGATAGGGAATAAAAGCAATACGGTCTTTCCAGAAACTTTCCTCAGAAATCACCCAACCTGCGGCAACTGCAGGAAACAGGGCATACCGTTTGTCCTTGGCAAAACGGTCGGAACCATTGTACGCAGCGCTGATGTCTACAATATATTTCATCTGGTAACTGTAGTTGAGCCTTCCGGCAAATCCTCTGGTCGATACAGGCAGATCATCATTATTTTCCTGTTTACTTTGCTGGAAAAGAATCATGCCATCAACTCTGTGTTTTTCAGCAAAAATTTGATTGTATTTCAGCGAAACCTCTGTTTGAAATCGCCTGTTGAAAGGCACAAAGTTTTCTGCGTCAACAGCCGTATATCTATCTTTGGGTTGTTCGGCAGCCCTCATCGTATAGATGTCGGCTCCGGTAACAGGATCCACTTTATAATCCCATTTTGCAGCAATCTGTTCATTTGCTCCCCATACTCTTCTGTAACCGCCAACGTATGTAGAACTGTACAATGCGCTTGCCGACAGTCCGGGCAAAATAAAATCCAATTTTTGCCGCAAATTGAGGCTGGCGTCCAATGTGTTCGATAACCTGGTACGGTATCCGCCTTCATCTATAATAGCCCTTACATTCCAGGTACCGTCCGTACCATACGCCCAAGTGCCGTTAGGCCAACGAATGGGCGCAATATTGGGAGGGCACGCCGAAATATGATACCAAAAGGAACCATAATAACGCTGGCCTGTCGATTCGCCGTAGTTCACGTCGCCTCTGCTTTCCATTCTTCCGTTCAATTTAACGCTCAAATCCGTCGTTTTGGTAATGTTGAAATCCAAGTTGGTGCGAAGGTTGTAGCGCTTGTAATCGTTTTCCATATCTTTCCTGGCTATCCAGGGTCCGCCTGCATGATTGTATTCACCCGAAATATAGTACTTCACATTTTCGGTACCGCCGGAAACATTGGCATTGTATTGCTCTTCGATAAAAAAGGGCTTGACTAATTCGTCGTACCAGTCCACCTCAGGATGAAATACCGGATCGGTGCCGTTTTTCCAGAGTTCCAAATCCTCCTCCGTATATTTCGGCTTTGACGTCGGGTAATCATTCAATTGCGCTTCATTATACAGACGGGCATAATCATAAGATCCTAACGGGCGGGGATATTTCAAGGGCGAATGCGCTCTTACCTGAGCGTTCACATTGATTTTGGGCTTACCCAATGTACCTTGTTTGGTGGTCACCACAATTACGCCATTGGCGCCTCTGACGCCATATACAGCCGTTGCCGAAGCGTCTTTCAATACGCTGAGTTGCTCCACGTCCTCAGGGTTGAGCCGGTTGAAGTGCGATTCTACGCCATCTACAATAATCAATGGAGAGGCAGGATTGGAGGTAGCCCTTCCGCGAATGAATATTTGTGCGTTATCTATTTCAGCGGAGCCATAGCGATAGTCGCCGCCACCCACATTGCCATCGGCCAAACGAACCAAAGCGCCTGTGACGCGACCGCCAATGTTGGCCGTAAGATTCGAGGGCGCCGCCCTTCTCAATTCATCGGCTTTGATGTTGGATATGGCACCCACAACACTGGCTTTTCTCTGTTCGCCATAACCCACAACAATCACTTCATCCAAAGCATGTACATCCGACTGTAAGGTCACATTGATTTCCTTTTGGTTACCCACCATGATTTCCTGGGGAATAAAACCAACCGAACTGAACCGCAGCACCGATTGATCGGAGGAGACATTGATTTTATATGCTCCGTTGATATCAGTTACGGTACCCAGCGTGGTACCTTTGACAACCACGTTCACGCCCGGTATTCCTTCCGGATCTTCGTTGGAGACAACCCGCCCTGTGACGGATATGCCCTGCGCCCGGACAACGACACTGCATAAAGTAATCAAAAACAATAATAGAAATACATTTTTCATCTTGTTATTCTTTTTATGATTTACCAGTTAGTATTTTGAACCAAATTTTTATTTCTCCCTATTTCAGTTTGAGGAAAAGGATACAGATACATTTTCGAGGCGTCGAATACCCGATTTTGGACATTGGGTTGAGGAGTACAGGTATAACTGTCTCCGTTCTTTTCGATACTCAATCCCGATACGGGACGATTCAGTACTGTTTCGGCAATTTTCCATCTTCGCACATCCAAATGCCGGTGTTCCTCGAACGCGAGTTCTATGCGCCGTTCGTGGCGAATGGCTTCGCGCATCGCTGTTTTATCGGCAGCAGGAACCGATCCCGACAGATCGGTATTTCCCGTCAAACCTGCTCTGGCCCGTATCCATCTCACCGCTTCACGGGCAGTCATGCCGTAACTTTGCGCGTCATCCGGTCCGTATGCCTCGTTCATCGCTTCGGCATAATCCAACAGTATTTCGCCATAGCGAATTAGCGGAAAATGATGAATGGCAGTCCCTGTAGGATTATTCCATTGAGCGGAAGCGCTGAGAAATTTACGCAAATAGAATGAGGTAGGGGTTGCTCTGTCGCCCACTTTATCCATTCCACCTTCGTAAGTTTCTATAGTTCGGCCATGCATCCATGGCGCTCCATTGTACAGAATACTTTTCTCAAAACGCGGATCTCTGCCGGCAAACGGATCGGCAGCATGTGCCGGGTTGTTCCAGTCGAACGGCGTGCCGTCTATCATCCCGTAAGCGCTCGCCATCTCCCATGTGGGACAGGTGCCTCCTTCACCTCCGGTATATCCCGACGGCCCGTTTTGTCTTTCCAGATTATTGTCATTAGTTTGGGTTTGCAGCCTCGATATAATGATCTCATTGTTACCGGCCAGCGTATTGAAGAAAGCGTCGTATTGAGCGAATAGTGCATATACATTGTTCGCGCCATTCTTTAAATTGATGACCTCTGCGGCGGCTTGCGCTGCTTTTTCCCATTTGTCGGTATTGTAGGCGCCGTGTTCCAAATCGTTGTTTGGTTTTGCCTGATCATTGAACAGCGGACTTGCCGCATAGAGCAATACTCTTGCCTTCAAGGCTAACGCAGCACCCTTTGTAGCCCTGCCCAACCAGGAATCGGGATACGATAAAGGCAAATCTTGGGCGGCTTCATCGCACAGTCCGACAATATAATCGACACATTCATCGTAAGTATTGCGCGGAATATTCAGATCTTCGTCGACCGAAAGAACGTGTTTGACCAATGGATATCCGCCAAAGCGTTTTAACAGTTCAGCATTGCAATACGCCCTTATAAAATATGCCTGCGCCAGCAACTGTTTTCTCCCCCTCTCCGAAAGTACTATATTGGGTATATACGGATAGAGTTCCTCCTCAAAAACCAGCGTCCGGCGAATACCCTGATAACACCAGCTAAAGGTGTTATCGCGGATCGCGGTGGCATCCCAGCTTCCCTCGCCCCAACTTTGGGCTTCCGAACCGGATACGGCATGAACCGCTTCATCGGTTGCAGAGGCAACCATGGAAGTACCGTCTAACCGATTGAATCCGTAAGGTAGATGACTGTACAAAGTAATAATCACCTGATTGATTCGGGTGGAATCGTTGTATATGATGTGTGGCAGTACCACGCCGGTACGATCGCTACCAATGGTTTCGTCGGAACACGACCACAAGCATCCGCCCAATGTCAGACCAAGGATAAAAATTAAAAAACTTAAATTTTTCATGAGAATTACGTTTTACGGTTAAAAACTGATATTAAGCCCCACACTGAGTGTGCGTTGTACAGGGAAAGTCAACCCGTCATCTTTTAACTCGGGATCCGTCACTCCTGTCTTATCCCAACAAAACAGATTGTTGCCGTTCACAAAGATACGCGCCTTGCTCATCCCGACTTTTTGGGATATTTGTGCCGGAAGCGTGTACCCTATTTCGATATATTTCAAACGGATGAATGAATTGTCTTTTACCCAGTAAGAACTTGGTGCATAATTGTTTTGGTTGTTCAGACTCAATCGCGGATAAGCCGCATCCTGTCCGCTACCGGGTTGCCATCTATCCAAATGATGTTCCAATACATTACCTAAACGATCGTTAAAATCCCAATAAGTAACGCCCGAACAATATCTGGTTCCTCCACGCGCTCCATGAAAGAATACGCTGACGTCAAATCCTTTGAATTGCGCGCCGAAATTGATTCCGTAGTTGGTGGTGGGCAAAACGGGATTACCGATCATCTTTTCGTCATTGGCGTCAATCACATGGTCATTATTCAAATCTGCATATTTCAAATCGCCGGCGGTTTGCTGAGCGCCCTGAGCCGATTGATTGGGCAATGAGGTTATATCGTCGTTCTCGGTAAAGTAACGGTCAAAAACGAGACCAAACCGGCTGTCAACGGGATAACCGGTTCTGTACATCCACGGATGATTTCTGATTTGTTCGTCCCGATATACGATTTTATTTTCGGCAAAAGAATAGTTGACTCCGATGAAATAACTGAAATCCTGCACACGATCACTCCATCCCAATTGAATCTCGTATCCCTTATTTTCAAGTTTACCTGTGGGCATGAAAATACCCGGTTCTCCAAACATTTCGGTAATAGCGCCCTGTACTAAGATATCCTTTGTATTTTCGATAAAATAGTCAAACGTACCGCTGAATCGATTTTCAAAGAAAGCAAAATCAAGTCCTGCATTTGTTTTCAGGCATTTTTCCCAGCCCAGTAATGGATTGGCAATTCGTGTTTGTGCCCAACCTCCTGTCGACGTAGGATTGACGCCAAAAGTGTGATTTCCTGCTCCTCCCCATGTTTCCAAATAAACAAAATAGGTATCTACCTGATTCCCTGTCAATCCGTAGGAACCTCTGATTTTCAGGAAATCGATGAATCCGGCATGGGTCATAAACGATTCGTTGGATATGATCCAGCCGGCCGATACTGCCGGAAAAAACCCGAAACGGTTGCCCTTCGGATATTGTTCACTCCCTTGATAGGAGAAAACAAAATCTGCCAAGTATTTGCTGTTGAAGCGATAGGATACACTACCCTTGGGTCCTTGAAAATTTTTGGTGAAGTTACCCACTCTTGCGTCCACCGCCTGTTGCCGGTCGTACATCAACAGGGCGTCCACATGATGCTGGTTGAAATCGCCGGAATATCGTAATCCGATGTAATGGTCGAAATTCCTGTAATTCACCATATACCCGCCGGAGGTAGTGATTGCGTCGCTGGTTACCCCATATTGCGTATATGTTTCGCCGTCAGCGTCCATTTGGAAAACCGCAAAATCTTTTGTGCGACTGACAAAATAATCGGTATAGGTATTAAACCCTGCACGACCTTCGATACTGAGCCCTTTCACCCAATCGCTCAAATCGTATGCCATATTCAGGTATGATGAAATGGAAGACCGCTCCAATATGGAATATCCTCTAAGATTCAAATATCCGTAAGGATTGTCTTGGTAGTCATTGGTACCGGCAACAGATCCGTCCATATTCTTCACAGGATGTGCATTAAATGGCAAGGAATACAGGTTGTTGAGCAAATCACGTCCACTATCCATTAATATCGGTTTGGTATTGGTTCTCTTGCTATCCTCCTCTATACATTCTCCCGGTAGATTGCGCACATCCTTTTTACCGCGTATATCTGCGTCAATCAACAATTTTTTACCGATTTTCAGTTGCAGGTTACTGTGTATGTTCATCACAGTGGCTGTGGTATTGGTATTGTAAGTATTTGCATCCTTGTCCACATTGAACACACCACTGTTGTACAGATAGCTTGCGGCCACATAATATTTTGCCACATCGCCGCCTCCACGTAAATTGATGTTGGTGCGGGTGAGAACATAGTTTTTTCTCAAGAACTCGTCTGCCCAGTTCACATTGGGATATTTGTACGGGTCTCTTCCCGTGCGGTATCCTTCCAATGCGGCAGCATCATAGCGCGGCGCAGCGTTGGGATTGTCATTCAATAGCGCTTCGTTGTACAGGGTAGCATAATTGAATGCATCCAAATATTTCGGCAAACGGGTGGGCTGCGAAAATGAGGTTTCCGTATTCAAACTCACAACAGTTCTACCTTCTTTTCCTTTTTTGGTATTGATCAGAATGAGGCCATTGGCCGACCGCAGTCCGTACATGGCGCATGAAGCCGCATCCTTCAGAAAAACGATACTTTCGATGTCGTAAGGATCTACTAAGGTATAATCATCGACCTTTCCGTCGATCAAAACAAGCGGGGTACGGTTTGCATCGCCTAAACCGCCCCTGAAAGTATGTTCGCCGCGAATTTTTACAACCGAATTTTCTATACCTGGCCATCCGTCCACATTAGCATACGATATGCCCGTCATGCGCCCCGCAAGCGCATTCAAGCGATTTACTCCGGGTATATTGGCTACTTCATCTCCCGAAATTTGCGATACCGATCCCGTGATGTATTTGGTCGGTTTGACCTCATACAACGTGGTGGTCGTTTTTTCTGGAGTAACGAGGGAGTCTGGGGGGATCGCCTCTTGAGCTTTCAATGGCTGTACCCGAAAGAAGAGTACAAAACCAAACATATACAACAATAAAAAAATATTCTTCATGTTATTCTCTGATATACAAGACATTAAGATAATATATTGGTTTGATTGAACTGTGCGAATGTAGTCATAAAAAATCATATTTTCTCATACCGAATGTTAATAATTGTTAAATTATATGTGCTTTTTAACTTTATTTTCATTATATAATTGAATTATAACACATTAAAAAATGATTGATTCGATTAAATTATAAGAGCGTTATTGATTGTATATATACAATATCGTTCAGATATTATCTTCATTCCTGAATCTTACCCATGTACCAACAATTTCTTCATAGCTACCCAATGTACCGGTTCCCAAAGCGCCCATCATTGCTGCCCCCATACATGATGATTCCGTACATTCGGGGATAAGAAAAGCCCCTCCCCTCCCCTCCTCCAAGTAGAGGAAACGTTTAATGATTTCAGATTTGATTTTTACCCAGAGCGTGCTCCGGCTGCCACCACCGGATGATACAACAGCTGTCGGCGGGTTGTCCTTTCTCATCTCTGTAATCATTTGGAACAGGCTGCGCGCCGTTGATTCAAGAAGCGCTCTTACATAATGACCATGCCGGTAATGTATATCGTTTGCGGATGTGAAACCGGTTAATCCGGGATAGGTACCAGCACATGGACGAGCGGTCAAGCCTTCGCAACATGGTTCAACCTTCTCCGCCATTTCTAACAATTCGGGAATACTGCAATCCGGAGCATAGTTTTTTTGATACCATTCGATGGATCTTGCTCCATTTTCGTCGAAAATCATTCGAAAGAAACTGCCGGCGTGTAATCCGAGTCCTGTACAAATGTTTTTCTGTGGGAAATATCTACCCGTATAATCCACACAGGACAGCACTGTACCGGTTGATTCGTTGATATAGCCGTTTACCGGAATACCCGTTCCGATGGCTGCCATGTGGTGATCCAATCCGCCCAGACAGAAGGGAATACCCGATGTCAATCCGGTCAGATGCGAGGCATTTAGCGTAGTTGCTCCCACATAAGTACCGATTTTTTGAGGTAAGGGCAACATGTCGGCATGGATGCCGAGCCTTACCAACTGTTCATCCCACCACGTGCCATTCACCATGTCAAACAATCCTGACATGGAGGCGGTACTGTAATCACAGGTTTTTTGTCCGGTAAGGGAAAAAGTCAGGTAGTCGGAGATGGATAAAATGAAGGCAACCTTTTTCCAGATGTCTAATCGGTGTTTGCGCAACCAGTTTAATTTGGCGATCGTAAATTGTTCATTGGGAACAATACCCAAACCTGTCCGATTCATCAGTTCATCCGTATTGCCAACGGGCAGTTCCATACCGGATGCTCTTTTGTCGGGCCACAATATCAAAGGTGTAAGCGGTTCATTATGAGTGTCGAAAAGGATGAAGCTGTTGACCTGCGAAGAGTAGGAAAGCGATTTTATGGCGTTTATTGGAATACCTGCCATCCGAATGGCTTCATCCAAACAATTCCGGATGGTTTTCCAGAAGATCTCCAACGGAAGTTCACAGATGGTACCGTCGGTTACTTTATGCACATATTGCCTGCCTAAGCCTTTCAGATTGCCGGTTTCATCAAATATGCCCGCTTTAAAATAGCTGGTACCCAAATCGATTCCAAGAAAATAGTTCATTTTTGCTTCAACATTTCAATGGTTTTGGCAAGCAATACTTTACCACTCGAATAGTGGAAAAGTGAATTGGCCGCTTCGTAATAATTTTTCAGTTCTGCTTCTTCCGTTACGATGTAGCCTTGCAGTTCGCCGTTGGTCAAGGTGACTAACCAGGTATTGGAAAACTTGCTTTTCAATTCAAGGGCATATTCAACAAATACTTCGCCGGGCCACGACACAAAAGTCCATGTACCGATCCTGATCATCTGGATTTCAGCAGGTAAAGAAGTCCGGTAGACTTCTTCCAGGGCGCCTTTTGCTGCCTGCCCGGAGAGAAACAATAATTCTTCGGCACCAAACCAGTCCACTTCGGCTGTACGAATTTCCCGAACGTTACCGGACGCTTTTTTCAAAGATTGAAATCGTTCAAAAGCTCGATCTCTGTTTGATGTTGCCCACTTGACGTCTGGGAAAACGCGCCGCGGCAAGTCGACCAATTCCCTGTAACAGGATATTTTGGGCGATATATCAAATTCAATGCCTGTATCGACAAGGGGATGAATCCCCTTGTTCACCGCTTCGGCTATGATTTCGCCAATACGGGCAGCCTCGGCAAATGTATTGGCCGTAGTTACGTGGCGGGGGCTTTGGTTTCCGGAAGCACCGGTGAAATGCAACACGGGACACTCGCAGCCAAACACCTTCTTTTGCAGTATTTCCCGTGCATACGCCGGAAAATCGCCGCTGTAAAGCGTCGAATCCTCATGCAGTACTGTTGGGTGCATGGCGCATACCAGCATACAGGCCATCCACTCGTCCTTCAAATCCTTCACCACAAGCACAGGTATATCCAAATCGGCAGGGCCATCGGGAGTTCGGCGGTTGGTGCCGATTCCTGTTCCATCGGCAACGGTCAGCCCAATTTTGGCAGGCACGGCATTTCTGAATGCTTCGCACGCCGAATGGATAATTTGTTGCTCTAAATAACGAATGTATTCCGGATCGGCGGGAGGAACAACCGGATCGTTAGCGCTGATCGCACAATCCACCGTAACCGGGCCTGAATGGGTATGCGTAGCGCCTATCATGATATTACCCGCAGGTACACCGGTCAGTTCCGATACCGCTTTCCGCACATTGGAAACGATAGATTTGCTGACATAGATGATATCGTTTGTGATGAAAATAACGCTTTCGGTACCATCGGTGAGATAAAGCGCAGCACTGAATAAACAGTCGTTCACCCCGGTACTTATTCTTTCCACAAATGGGTAGCCGAAAAGAAAATACGGCTTTCCGGGAGTAATGTTCGCAAATGCAGCGCCAGCTTTTAACATACTAATACCCTTTATTCCAATCGGTTTCAATGTTTTGGGCGATGGTTTCCGACACGTAAACATCGGTAGGTAAAGTCTGAAGAATCGATTCGGGAACTAAGGGGGTGACGGGGCCATGCAACACCAATCGGCTGATCAGGCGTTGCCATGCCGTACTTGTGCCATGCACCGAGAGGGCATGGGTGTCGATACGGTTTTTGGCGCGGATGACATCCGCCGGACCAATGGTCGCCGCTTTCGGAGGTACGGCAGCAAGGTTACCGCTCTTTCCGAAGATGCCATGCAACGAATTTTGGGCAAGCGTAAAAGGGCTTAATGTACATATCCGTGCGCCCATTTCTTTCCAGACTTCAAGCGGGGCATTAAATTCGGGAGCGTCGGGTTCGATAAATGCCAAATGTCCCGTCCATCCGGGGCCGCTGTAACATATATCGGCGCCACCCAAGTCGGCAATCATTTTGCTGTAATCCGGGAGGTTCTTGTTGGTGAACCCGACAAACCGGTTTTTGGCCGGACGCAAATGTTCATCGATATTGTGATAAAAGTATTTGAACATGGCATAGGTAAACCCGTATTCCCATTCCGGCGGAGCGATATTTCCGTTTTCGTCCGCATATTCGTCCATCGCAAAAGTATAAACATTGCGGCAATCAATTTGAAGGGTATTGATCAACTTCGCTATATGACGGTAAGTCGGACACGGATTGGGAAGGATCATCACGAGTCTCTCACCCGTTTCGGCTGAATGTTTGATCCGCCGGATCATGTCGGCCACCATGACCATTTCTACATCGGCGTCGGGCAATACCGTAATTTTGAAATCGGGATTATGGTGTTTTTCCAGGTCTTCCCTTTTGATGCTTGCAACTCTTTCTATTTCGGCTTTATCCCTGAAGGGAACCCATTCCGAAGGTTGGTACTGAAATAAATTTTTGTTTGTCATTCTTATTTTTAATTTATTTTTATGGAACACGGATGAAACGGATTTTCACGGATTTTTTCAGCGTAAATCCGTTTCATCTGCGTCATCCGCGTTCTATTATTTACTTATAATAACATTTTCCGCCGATCCATGTCTGCACAACTTCCAATTGGTTATTGAGAATGACGAAATCGGCGTCATAACCTGTCTGCAACTTCCCTTTTCGATCGCTTACGCCGATTATTTCAGCCGGATAGGCGCTTACCATTTTTATTGCTTCCGGTAAATCCAAACCGAGCAGGTGCACGGCATTTCTTAAAGCCTGATCCATCGTCAATCCGCTGCCTGCCAGCGTATCGTCTTTGACTAATCGGGCAGGCGCACCTTTGGATGTAAAATATATTTCGCCACTGCTGCCGAAATTGAAGCGTCCCGGCTCCAATCCGGCGCCAACATTTGAGTCTGTAATCAGGCACACCCGTCCGGGTCCACCGGATTTACAGGCTAAAGCCATCTTTACAGCCACCGGATCGACATGAACTCCGTCGAGGATAAAATCCACGCTGACCCGTCGATCCGCCAAAATGGCTTCGACAGTCCCGCATGGACGCACGCCCGGCTCGCTTACCGGCGGGCAGGGGAAAACATCGTAAAAATGGGTGG
>JGI24702J35022_10001474_pt1 | contig 14610 bp, 13 predicted proteins | sample TergutTh196P4_FD_35022 | JGI IMG/M metagenome (IMG submission 35022)
GAGAGATAATAAATGTTCTTCTCAATGATCCCAATTCGGAAGTAATTATTATCGATCCGGAGCGTGAGTATACCCAGCTTGCGCGGAGCTTCAACGGAGAACTTGTATATATTTCTGCGGCCTCAAGCAACTACATTAATCCGATGGACGTTACAATGGATTACTCGGACGATGAAGATCCGCTTTACCTAAAAAGTGATTTTATATTAACAATATGCGAACTTCTTATAGGAGGGAGGCAGGGATTGCCCGCCGCACAGCGCTCTATAATCAGCCGTGCGTGTATGATTACATACCAGCCGTATTTCAAGAATCCTAATAAAAACCCAATGCCGACGTTAAATGATCTATACGAAACTATAAAAAAACAACCAGAACAGGAAGCACAGGCAATAGCCCTAGACTTAGAGCTATACATTAAGGGAACGCTGTCTGTATTTGCGCATTCCACTAATGTAGACACACAGAAAAGGTTTTTAGTCTTTGATATACGCGACCTTGGAAAGCAATTAAGGACATTCGGAATGCTTGTGGTGCTTGATCAAATATGGAACCGCGTTACCCAAAACCGAGCGATTGGAAAGCGCACATGGATATATATTGACGAGATACAATTGCTATTTCAGAATGAATATTCTGCTAACTATTTTTTTGAATTATGGTCACGCGCTCGTAAATGGGGAGCGATACCGACGGGCATAACACAAAATGTTGAAACATTACTAATGTCTGATCACGCAAGAAGGATGTTGTCAAACTCTGACTTTGTGATGATGCTTAACCAGGCGACAAGCGATAGGATGGAACTAGCAGGATTACTAGATATATCAAAGGATCAGCTAGGGTACATTACAAACAGCGAACCAGGACGGGGGCTATTATTCGCAGGGAAATCGATTGTCCCTTTTTTAGACAGCTTCCCGACCGATACAATTTTGTATCGCATGATGACAACAAAGATTGAGGAAGTAATAGATATAGATGTACATTCATTAAAACAAAAATCACCGGAAGCAGATGAGGACACGATAACAGCATAAGTGATAATAGGAAAATGAATAGTAAACTTATCAGATCGTATGAGATTGGGAAAGACGAATTTATTAAAAAAGAAAAAAACAATACATATAGGGACGTTACGCGCTCAAGAACGGATAAAAAAGATAAGATCGCAAAACAAAACAGCTTGATACTAAATAGAGGTAAAGAGACAGTAAACAGCCGCTACACAGTAAAAAATGCCCAAAATAGATTTCGTAAAATTAAGATTGATGTCGACAACAGGCCGGAAGGTTATAAGCTTATTGGCGGAAATGCTGGTAATGCAAAAATTAGTAATGTTACAAAAGATATAATTAACAGGGACAAAACAAACATAGGTAAGGAGTTTATTAGGAAGCGACTTGAAGATAACGTTAAAGAAAATCTTATTAAGAAACCGCTATCCGCCATATATGCCAATAAAACATGGAAAATAAAAAGAACAAAAGATAAATACGTATTAAAAACAATTGGTGGATATGCTGAAGGTAAAGCATTAAAAGCAATAGGTATCGAAGACAGGGACGACAGTTTGTCTGACAGAACAATCAACTCTGGAAGAAGATACGGATATAAAGCAGGTAAATATACAGCTATAGGTGTATTTTCAGTTGGAAGGGGAACATACAGATTGGCGCGTTATGGTCTTGCGTTGTCAAAAGATGTTTCTACAGGCGTATTAACGGGTAGGGAAGCCAGGCTTACAGCATTAAAAAGAACAAAAAAATCGTTAAAAGAATCAGCCGTATCCATAAAAAAAATTATCAAACAAGAAGCAATCAATACTGTAAAGGAATATAGAGGATCAGACGATCTTGGCATACAGGCAATCACAAAGCCAAGAGATGCTTATTTGAAAATAGAGCAAACAAAAAAGGTTGTAACGGCTACAGCGAATACAATAAAGACTGGCGTACAGGGAACAGTAAGGTTGACTGGGAAGACAGTAAGGGCAGCAGAGAAAGCCGTAGAATATATTGCTGGGGTAATAAAAACGGTGCTGTCAAAAGTGGCACTTATAAAAGTAATAATGGTCACAGGGGTAGTTATACTTATACTGTCTGTGATTATGGCAATCACCTCTATAATATCGTCAATGATACCGACCATTACGTTGAAGAGTGACAACAAGGAAATAACAAAGACATATGAATATATAACAACTTTAGACGCGGAATTAATAAAAGAAATACGAGGGATCGAAAAAAGTATTTTTAATTCTGATGTAGATGAATTTCATTTTTACTTAAATGGATACCAGATAGCATCAGATGAAATAAATATTTATACGAATATTGACGCAGTATTATTATATCTTGACAGTAAATATAACGATTATGCATTTGATAAATTCGTATATGGTCTATTCGGGGGAATAAACGTTAAAGAAGAAGTAAGGAAGTTACACGCCCTATTACATAACTATATAACAAATAAATGGGTTGAAACAATAGAGCATGAAGATGGAAGTACTACCAAAATAACGCATATGAACATTATTATAACAACAAAAAGTTTTGAATCATATTATTCACAAAACAAAGATGTTATTTTAACGCTCCAAGAGCAAGAACAATTAGAAGTGTTGAAAAATATCGGAATGTATACCACAAAGATCGAATTGGGAAATCCTTTTATTAATCAGTCCTATTACATATCAAACCGATGGGGATGGTATATAGACCAAGATACGGGCGATATAACTAAACACACGGGGATAGATATACCGAAACCGGCGGGGACGCCTATAAATAACGTAATGCGCGGCACAGTTACAACAGTCGGATATGACAAGGATATATATGGGAACTATGTTGTTGTAATGAAAGGTAACAAGGAAGTAGTTTATGCGCAAATGGGTAGTGTTGCTGTTTCAGTCGGGCAGGAACTAGCAAAGGGCGATATTATCGGGTATGTTGGGTCTACTGGAAATGCAAAAGAATCACATTTGCATCTGGAATATAAAATCGAGAACGGCTTTGAAACTAATCCAGTGTTTTTCCTTGAAGGTGCGAGCCATTATGGACAAACTGGCAAAGGCGGCGGTGACATAGTGCAGGTTGCGGCGTATGAAATTGGAAATATCAGCGGAAGCATTTATAAAAAGTGGATCGGGTTAAGCGAAGAACAGCCCTGGTGCGCCGCTTTTGTATCATGGTGCGCTGAACAACTGGGATATTTGCAGGAGGACATTATGCCGAAATTCCAGCTTTGTACAACAGGAGCACAATGGTTTATAGAAAATGGTCAGTGGTATTCAAGGGACAGTGGTTATACGCCTGTTCCGGGTGATATTATCTTTTTCACAGGCAGTGAAAGGTTTACACAGCATGTCGGAATAGTAGAAAGCTGTGATGGCATAACTGTGTATACGATTGAAGGTAATTCGTCAGATCAGGTAAGAAGAAGATCATATAATATGGAGTCAACATACGTATACGGGTATGGAGTACCAGAATACAACTAATTTTAGAAGGACCATTGTAATGTTTAACAAAAAAATCAAGATAATATTAGTCACGGCGTCTTTTATGGTTATGATTACTATACTAGGATATTTCGTATTTGGGAACAAGGATAACAACAAGACCGTATCAGACAACAATAAGCCGATATCAACTATTGAAGAAACAAATAAAAAGAACTATATATCTGGAATATGGTATAGCGATCAAGACACTGGAGATACTCTTAATCTATACGAAGACGGTTCATATGCATCCAAAAATTGGTTAATTAGTGGGACATACTCCGTGGAAGGTGACAGCGTTTTACTCACTGATTCTTTTAGCACGACAAAAAAATTAATTATAATGAAAGCAGGAAATGAAAATATATTGTTCTTCGATAATAAAGAATATTCACATACATATTATAGAACAGAAGATGAAGCTAATAATTCGAAACAAGAAAAGGAAATCAAAGAAGCTGAAAAAAGGTTATCCCTAGAGGACGAACTACCACAAATATTGCAAACAGGGGTATGGGTAAATTCTACTGGTGATACTACATTAACATTTTCAAACAATGAATTAACGATAGTGTATGTTAGCCAGATTATTGAAAATGAAATAAAAAAACGTATATGGGAATATGACATCACGGACGTAAAGATTACAGATAAAAGATACAAAATAAACTGGGAATTAAAACAAGAAGATGGATTTGTATTAAGAGATGATCTAATAGTAACTATAAATGAAAATATGTATGAACTTCACTCGTCAGCTTTACCGTATGCGAGAACATTCGAAAAGCAAATTAATGAATAAAATATAGATAGCTATGTAATATGAGGGCAAAAGATGAGATTTGGGTACGTATGCATAAGCAAGAAAGAGCCAGATATAAAAAAGCAAATTGAAGATTTAAGAAAATTCGGTGTAGATGAAATATACCAAGACGATATATCTACTAAAAAAACGAAAAGACCAGAAATAAACCGCCCTGAATTAAAGAAACTATTTAACGTGTTACATACAGGGGATATCCTCGTGATATGGAAACTGGATCGACTAGGAAGAACCGTAAAACAATTTTTAAAGCTTATTGAAGAATTTAGAAAAAAAGGTATAAACCTTGTGTCGTTAAATGAACAGTTAGACACAACAACGAATTTAGGAAAATATTGTATACAAAAGTTTTGTGAAATAGCGCAAATGGAAAGGAGTGTTAATGCAGAGAGAATGATCTCGGGCTTAGATAAAGCCCGTGAGGTTGGCAAGTATGTAGGAAGAAGACCAATTAGCAGTATAATTGTAAACGAAGCAAAGGAAATGTATAAAACGAACGAATACACAGTTAAAGAAATTATGGAATATACCGGAATGAAAAGATCAACATTATATAACTATATAAGAAACGATAACGGTATTAATGGGAAAAAAGACAATAATCCTTGTTAAGAGCGAGAGTTGTATTTTCCCCAGGGGGTATAATGTGTGAACAATAACCGTCAGAATCAAATCCGAGAACTGCTTGAAAAAGTTAAAATTGGTACGCAGGAAATATATAATAGTGATAAATACCGTAATTTTTTATCTACAATGTCAAAATTCCACAAATATAGTTTCAGAAATAATATGCTTATAATGATGCAAAAACCGGAAGCAACATATGTGGCAGGTTATTCATCATGGAATAAAAACTTTAAACGGCAGGTTCAAAAGGGTGAAAAGGGAATACAAATTATTGGCTTTAGTACAAACAACATAGAGGTAGAAGAATTTAAAAAAGATCATAACGGCAAGATAGTTTACGACAAAAACGGAGACCCTGAAAAAATAAAAAATATTTATAAAGAGCCTCTGTTTATGCCAGTATATGTTTACGACATAACACAAACAAAAGGTGAACCGCTACCAAAATTGGCACATGAATTGATTGGAAATATTGAGAAATATAACGATATTATTTTAGCGTTACGAAAAGTATCCCCTCATAAGATCGAATTTGAAAGTATAGAAGGTGAGACAAAAGGTTACTGCGACAATGTCAACAAAAAAATTGTAATAAAAGAAGGTATGAGCCAAGCGCAAACCATAAAAACCATCATTCACGAGATAACACACGCCGATTTGCATACGCCCGAGTTAAAATTGACAATGGAGAACGAAGGGATAGATATGCAAACAAAGGAGGTAGAAGCAGAAAGTACGGCATTTGTCGTCTGTGAACATCTTGGCATTGATACGTCGGATTATTCTTTTGGTTATATCGCGTCGTGGAGCGGATCAAAAGACTTGCCAGAATTGCAAAGCTCCCTTGAGCGGATTCAGAAACAATCGGACGATCTTATCGAGCGAGTAGACAAAAGCGTTTTAGAGCAAATGAATATACGCGACCATGGGATTAACGACGATCAAAATCTTGGAAAGCAATCTATGGAGGACCGAATAAATAGTGCAAAAAAAAAATCAGAACAGAAAAACGCCGCTTTGGGTTCGGAGGAGAAAATAGAAAATAAGGAAAGGTTCAAAGATGCCGCTATCGATAGATGAAATAACTATTATCAAATTATACAATTCAGAAATGGACAGGGATAAAACAATTGAGGCGATAAAGGCAGGTATACCTTTTACAGAGGAAGATTACATAAAAGACATAATGGAGCGCGTTATTAGAAAAATAACGGCAATGACGGAAAAGGACTTTGCGGAGATTGACTTGTCCGAAGCGATTGACAGCGAGGTATAGGTTATATAATGGGGATTATATAACGTCCGCTAAAACCGGTTAGACCCTGATAAATCAGACGTTTTTCAAACTATTTAATTTGGCTTGCCCGTTAATGCATGATATAATGTTATATAATAAGTGTTTTAGGGGGATTATATAACATGCCGAACAGGACCACAAAACCCATAAAAAACATAACAAAGCTAAGGTCGTTCCTGACCCTTTTGTATGGCTACGGGGAAAAATATTTCGTGCTTGCGAAATTTCAGCTTAATACCGGACGGCGCATATGTGATATAAGGGAAAAACGCGTAAGCGACGTTATGCAACAATCCATGCGCTTTCGGGAGTACTTTGTCTTGAAAGAAATGAAGACCGGCAAAGAAACAAGCATCCGGCTCAACGATGAAGTGCGAAAGGTTATTAAGGATTATGTAAACAGAAAAAAATTGAAATATGACGATTATCTTTTCCCCGGAAAAACAAGCGATGCCGCAGTTTCATACCAGCAGGTATGGCGCGTATTAAAGGAGACCGCCAACCAGCTTAATATAGAGGACTTTGGGAGCCACAGTCTGCGTAAGACATGGGGCTATACGGCTTATAAGGAAACAAAAAATATCGGGCTGTTGATGAAGGCTTTCAACCACAGCAGTACTGACGAAACGTTAAAATATATTGGAATAGACCAAGAAGAAGAAGACGGGCTTTATTCGATAGTCGTACTTTAAACTGGTTAGCCCGGTATTTATCTTTTAATGAATTTAATATTAACTTGAAAGAGGAAGCCTGAAATGGATTCAAATGAAAACAAAGAGCAAATACAAGAACTTCTCAAAGTTGCCCAAATGGGTGTGAAAGATATATATGATAACGACAAATTCCGAGAATATTTATTACAGTTAGCAGATTTGCACAATTACAGCTACAGAAATAATATTTTGATAATGCGGCAATATCCCGGAGCAACATACGTCGCCGGAAAGTCTACATGGAAAAATAAATTTGACCGGTATGTGCGGCGAGGAGAGAACGGAATTCGGATTATAGGGTTTGGCTCGGAAGACGTAACAAAGAAAACCGTAAAAAAAGATACGATCGGCAAAACAATGTATGGAAGTGATGGCAAGCCTATAACAGTAGATGTAATATGTAAAGTGCCTTATTTTATACCCGTATATGTATACGATATATCACAGACAATAGGCACGAAAATGCCAAAGCTAGTAAACGAGCTAAGCGGGGATGTCGCTGAATATAATATACTTATCGATGCTTTGCGTGGGGTGTCGCCGTATGATGTAGTATTTACGGATGGTAGGGGTGAAGCAAAAAGCTATTGCGATCATAATAATCGACGTGTGATCATTAAAGGAGATATGAGCAAAGTACAAACTATTAAGACATTAATAAACGAAATTCCAAACATGAAGGATATACATGCCCTTGAAGCAGGTATTATGAAATATGGTAATGACGACAGAAAGACAAATGAAATAGAAGCGAAAAGTAAGGCGTTTGTAATATGCGCTCATTACGGATTAGGTCTTTCAGATTATATGTTTGACGATATCAATTCATGGTCTAGGCAAAAAGGTTTGAAAGAATTAACGGGTACACTTGAGCGTATACAAAAACACACCTCGTATTTAATTAATCATATAGAAAACAGCTACAAAACAATTAAAGAACATGGGATATCCTCACGACACAACATGAGCATGGGCGAACGCGTTAAAGAAGCGAAAGAAAAAGCAAATGCACAGAATAATACAGTAAATACAAAAAGCAAAAACGAAAAATCAAGAGAGGTCTAAAATGCCATTTACTGTTGATGAAATTACTATTATCAGTTTATTTTGTGACGGCAACATTAACATGGACAAAAACAATTTTATAAAATCTCTGATTGAAAGTATACCTTTAACAAGTGAAATTCAAATAAAAGATATAATGGAAAGCGTAGTAAGTAAGGTAACAGACATAACACAGGATGAATTTATAAAAATTGATCTGTCATCAGCGCTCATTGCGGAGGAATGAATTTTACAGGTAACGATATGTCAACAAGAGAGTGTTGCTTTTTATTTGAATCATTATGTGATATTGAGCAGGGCAATCTTCCGAGCCGCCCTGAAAACATAAGAGATTGCATAAACTGTTTCTATTATTATCAATATTGTCCTGAAATCTGCAGGTCGGAATCTGAAACGTCTGTTATGACGGAATGATTATCGTTTGTAATATAACGACTAAACTAAAAAGCTATACGCGAGCGCCATGGGCGGGATGGGTTGGGTTCTTTATCCGTCGAATAGTCTTTATTTAGCCATGATATATTATGGCACTCTTATTTTAACGGCTTATTTGGGCGTTTATGTCGGTCGGTTTTCAGTAAAAAATGTTTGCAATAACACTTGAAAGTTAATTTTCAATATGATAAACTGTTTGCAAGTTGAAAATTAACTTTCAAGGGAGGCAAATAATGAAAGGGTCAATAACAATACAAAGCGCAATCGATGAGTTGCAGAGAAGCTTTAAACTATTCAATGAAATATACTTTTGCAATGAATTGGAAACACCGGTTATTACAATATTGACAGATGTTACATCCGGTTCATATGGGTGGTTAACACAAAATAAGGTATGGAGCAGTAAGGACAAAAATTGGTTTCGTGAAATAAACTTATGCGCCGAATACTTAAATAGAAGCACAGAACTTATAATAGCTGTTTTAATACATGAAATGTGCCATCTGTACAATATACAGAAAGGTATTAAAGACACGAGCAGGAGCGGAACATATCACAACCTCAATTTTAAGAACGTCGCCGAAAGATGTGGGCTTAACGTCGGGCAAAATGATAAGTATGGTTATTGTGTTACAACTCCATCCGATGAACTAAAAGAGTTAGTAAAGAAACATATACGTGCCGGATGCTTTAAGCTGGAAAGAGCAAAAACATACAAGAACGGGACTCCGAAAACTACAACGACGGGGAGCGACGGGCGCGAAAAAACCACAAGCCGGACAAAGCAGTCAACGAGAAAGTATCAGTGCCCTAAATGCGGCTTGCTTATAAGGGCGACGAAAGATATCGCGGATATGCTACTATGTATAGGGTGCCAAGAAATGCTAGTAGAGAAAAACAATTAAACGAGTAAGTATAAATGAAACTCCGGACAATTCCAAAAATTTGATTAGACGTAATCGTTTGTGCCATAATAATATAAATGTTTATGTAAAGATATTTATCGTTTCGAGGCAGAAATAATTGTTGTTGTATATCCTCCCCAGGATACTGACATCCCGCCGGTAAAAACACCGACCGGATAGATGGTGTGATCCTTCTTTACGTCCACTCCGGATAAAACGCTATCTGTGTACATAATTGCCCGCTGAATACATTTGTTTCCATATCTGTCGCGCAAGATATTAATGGCACGCTCAAGATCTTCTTTTTTTGACATTTTTTCGGCGTTTTCAAAAATAGTGATCTGGCGTGGCGCTACATCAGTGATCAGATCACAGCCCCGGACGCCGATTTTGCGCAATGGCGTGGACCAATCCCCATGAGTTTTTTTAAAGAGATTAAACGCCGAATCGGCAATTTCTCCGGAGATATTTGTGGGGACAGGAAGCCGCCTCCGCCTTGTCCAGCAAGACGTCATATCTCCGTTGACAAAAAAAAGTTCGACTGTAGTGGCATAATACCCTAATTCCATGAGCCTCGTGCCAACACTCTCCGACATGGCGTAGATTATTATTTTAACATCTTTATCGGTACACAGATCGCGCGGGCATGTATGGCTGTTGCCGACGCTTTTAATCGGCGAATAGAATCCAGTAGGGGCGACCATTGACTGATCCTCGCCGTTGGCGAAGGCGTGGAGGATGAGGCCGACTTTTCCGAACCAGCGTTTTAAATTGTCCGGATCGGCGTTTGCCAAATCGCCGATTGTCTGAATGAACCTGTGCCTTAGTTTTATTTCCGTCGCCCTGCCAACATATAGCAGATCTCCGATGGGCAACGGCCACACAATTTCTTTGTACCGTTCGCGCGGGATCGGAGTACACGCGTCCGGTTTTTTCATGTCGCTACCGAGCTTGGCAAACACTTTGTTGTCGGAAAGCCCTATTGATACAGTCAAGCCCAATTCCCGCTTAACCCGTTCTTTAATCTCGTAGATAAGCTTTTCACCGGCTTCAAACGAAGGTACACAGCCGGTAAGATCAAGCCAGGATTCGTCCAGTCCAAACGGTTCGATTCTGTCTGTATAGTCCTTGTATAGTGCTTGCACAAATCCGCTAAACTGTATATAATCCCCATAATACGGCGGAACGGTGTACATGCCGGGGCACAAGCGTTGCGCTTCCCAGCTTGCCATGCCCGTTTTTACGCCTTTGTACTTCGCAGGGTAGTTGGCAGCAAGGACAATCCCATGGCGTTCTTCCCTGTTGCCGCAAACTGCCATCGGCACGTTGCGGAGCCGTGGGTTGCGCAACATTTCCACAGACGCGTAATAGCAATTTAAGTCGCTGTGTGCGATTATTCGATCTTCCATATATACACAAATTATTATAAATTACAGTTATACGAATCAACGTGCGTCACGAATGTACTATAATCATTCGCGTTTGTCAAGGATAAAATACGAAAAATTTGTCATATAATGGTTGACATGATACAAATTTACTGGTATTATATGGGTATGATTCCTATAAATCCTTATTTGTATGTGATATTTAAACTAATGACCGGTCGCCGGATGTCAGTCCGGAATTTAGCGCTACGCGCTGGTCTCAATCCGAGCGTGTTATACGGGTTATACAGGCGAAACAATAATCCAAGCATAAAAATAACACTAAGGATATGCGCCGCACTTGATACCAAGTTAAGCGCATATGTGAAACTGGTGGAAGACGAGCAGAAAAGAAGAATATGACCTGTGGTTATGCGCATCCGCCGGCTGATTTGCTTTAGCACATACATAAAAGAAAGCCCTTACAAGTTTATAGTGCATAAAAAAACAAAGCCGACATGCCCATAAAACATCTATACCATGAAACATCCATTTTAAAATGCATAATTAACTTTGTATTATGCTTTGTTCATATTTTTCTTCTGTATCTAAAGAGTCGTCAACCGTAAAACCACACCTCCTTATATACTCATCCAGTCCCGAAGGCTCACATATCATTGCTAACCGGTATGTAAAAAATGGTATTTTATTAGTTTGAAGATTTGGATAAGGCAGATATGCCCGTCCACTATCTACTCCTATCAAAACCAATTCAAAAATCTGGGATTCGTTGAAATAAAAAGTAACAAAACGTTTCCAGTTTCTTTTGTTCGGATGCCTAATTGCCCATGGTTCATCACAAATATCATTCAAATCACTGTACATAACAAGCCTAATCGATGAATTATACTTATATGTAGCTGTATCTTCATTATTGAAGTACCAATCGTTATGTTCAGTCTTTATAACTAGATCAAAATATTCATTTCGAGTCATGATAATTCCCCCAAATTAAAATAAATTGTTTATACAGATCTATTTCACTTTATACCTTTCGTCATAGTAATAAGTATAGTTCGCTTTCAAACAATAACTATTTTATTAATTCCTTATCTTTAAATAAACTATATTTTGCTAGAGATTGAATTTTATTAGCCTTCGTTTTTGCCTCATCTATTCTTTGTCTTATATTTTTTAATTCTTTTATCGGGACATTATTTGAAAGGTAACACAGTTTATTAATCAGTCCCATGTCTGCTAATGATATTGCGTTATTACGAGTAACAATCAAGTGATCAATCAAATTAATGTTTAAATTTTTGCAAATGTCAAAATACACTTTTGTCGCTTCAATGTCGCCCATGGAAGGTTGAGTGTTGCCGCCAGGATGATTGTGGGCAAGTATAATAGAAGAAGCGTTATGAAAAAAAGCTTCTTTTATAACCTCACGCGGATATGACCTAGCTTCATTTATAGTTCCTGAAAAAATATCTTTTGCAATTATCAGTTCTAATGAAGAGTTAAGATATGCCACCGAAAAGTATTCTTTATCGTGCCGGTTTGAAAAATAATTAATAAAATAGCTTTTTACGGTATTTGAGTCATTAAACTCAATAGATTTTATACCAAACTTATTAATTATATCATATATGTTTTTAAATTGAAATAATTCCTTTAACCTTGTGCGTTGCGATTCTGTAGCGCAAAATATATTAGCATTTTCTGCAATATCTTTTACGCCATATTCTTTTATATAATTAAATAGATGTTCAACCGGTATGTCTGTATAGCGGTGAACCGTCTCGATAAAGATTTTTGTATTTAAAGATATTTCGTCATTACTCATAGTTAGCATCGCTTTCCAGGAATGACAATGATTTCGTAGCCGCCAAAAGAAGAGAAACATTACCTCCTATATTATTAAGAAAATTATCAAGCCCATTTGCACCTATCGAAGCTTCTACTTCCTCATAGGTCATGTTAAGATCCGGATCAATTAATAATAACAAATCGGTTAATTCTTTGATATATACGTTTACCATTTTTATTATCCTTTCCATGATTAATATAATAATCTATTTTAAAAGATAAATACAATATTTTAAATAACATTTATTCTAAATCGTGAAACGTACTGCCCTTTGTTGTTTCATTTGTTTTTTTAATGCCTCTTGTGTTTGAAGATTTTAAGTAAACGTCTAATTCTTGCCTCGCCTTCAATTCGGCGCTGTACAATGATATCGATGCATAACCTTTTTTACTTTGCTTAGTTGAGGTATAGCTGTATAAATGATCCGTTACATCTCTAAGTTTATCCGGTGGTATGGAATGCGCAAGCTCAATAAACAACATTTTTGATTTTTTCATCTTTTCGAAGGCTTTAGCATTATCGTTATTAGACTCTTGCACACGAGCCATCTCTCGATTTACAAGGTTTATCTTGTCCTTTAAAAAGCTTTCGGATTGTGAAAGATCATACAGTCCCAACGCCCTTAGTTGTATTTGATACTCCCTGAGCTTCAACTCAGTTTCTAAAATACTGTCTTTGATTTTTCCTTTTTTTCTGCCCTGAAACAGCCCTAATGCCGATAGTTGGTCCTTTAAATTGCTTAAAATAATGTTATGTGTTTTTAATTCTTCGATGCAGTTCTGTATCTGTAATACCTGCTGGCGATATATCGGGTTCTCTTTTTTGTTTGAAGCTCCAGTTACTTGAACCGTAGCCGCTATAAACTCCGCCCGGTGCGTTGCAAGTTGCCGGGCGACACCGGCAGAATTATATTTGCCAGCATTATACTGACCATCCAACAGTCGCGTCGCACAGGTCTCATCGGTGCCATGTCCTTCAATAATCTGTATGTCCTTTTCAACCTTCGCGTCGGCTCCTATGTTCTGCTGTAGTCGTTTTTGTTCAATGCCGATAATACCGCGTTCCGCGGCAAGGCGTATCGCCGTCAAATCTGCCTGTGCTTTCTGGGTGTGATATTCTAGATACTTTATTTCAATGCCGTTAATAAGGTAAGTGTCTGCAGAATGAAAATCCTGATTTTTTAATGTTTCTATTACGACGTGCTCTTGTCTAAGCAAGATATTTGACAACATGTCTTTCAGATATACGTCATCATATATATTGTCATTAACCCGCTCAAAAAGACTGTTGTTTGACTCGTGTATGCTTGCCCACAGCTTATCCTGGCTTATGCGCCCTAGAATATATGCCCTTTCCTTTTCTGCAACTTGGAGTTCGCTGTTAATATGACTTGCTTCGCGGTTGTGATTGCCCCGCTCCGTGGCAACGCCGCGACTTTCAATTTGGCTTCCGGCGACGCCTATGTGTTGGGTCGGCACTTTGTCAATACCCTGTTCTACATAGCTTCTGTGGTCAACCCTGTCCGGTAATCCAAGCTTTTCCAGTATGTTGTTAATTTGTGTTGCCCACCGCTCCCGCCACATCTCTAGTGCGGAATCGCTGTTCCAGTTTTTTAGAAGTGGGTTTTCCCTGTTAGCTTTAGACGTCTTAGGATCGTTTTTCCCCCTTACGCGCACGTATTCTTTGTATTCATCCGCGTTTTCGGCTAAATGTTTGGTTAGGTACACAGCGCGGTTACGGGGATCTCCATTTTTATAGTAGGGTAGTTGCTTATGCCATTCATTGCCGCACGTTTCCAATTCTTTTGCAGACAGTTCCCTTTCCTCGCCGTGTATATTTTTGCATATATATAGCTTTTCATACTTGCTGTCCCATCTGCCATCTTTCATTATCGGTCTTACAGTTAGCATAATGTGGGCGTGCGGGTTTCCGTCTTTTTTGTCGTGTATTGCTATGTCTGCGCACATGCCCTGGCTGACAAAGTTATCATTAACATA
>JGI24702J35022_10001475_pt1 | contig 14598 bp, 12 predicted proteins | sample TergutTh196P4_FD_35022 | JGI IMG/M metagenome (IMG submission 35022)
TTCATTGCGCCGAACGCCCTGCGGTAGTTTTCAAGCGTGACGGCGCGCGGAAGCCCAAGAGGGCTTACCGCGGCTTCATAGGGCGATTTGAAGGTTGTCACAATCAGGTAATAAACCGGCAGAAAAACAATGGCGGAAAAAGCCGCGCAAAATATATTGTAATACAGAGGGCTTCCCTGCCCTATGGCCGGCTTTTTCATGTGACAGCCGCTTCCCATCTGTTAAATAAAGCCATAACCGCCCTGCTTATAGTAAAAACAATGGTAAAAAACACCACGGAAAACGCGCAGGCAAAAGCCAAGCGGCCTGTGTTGAATCCGGTTTGTATCAGCAGGGTCATCATTGTCGCGCTGGAATAGCCGGGCCCGCCGCCGGTCATGGCGAAAATCGCGTCAAACACCTTAAGGCCGCCGATAAGGCTCATAAGCACATTGAAAGAAACAGCCGGATAAAGAAGCGGAAGCGTAACCCCGGTGAATTTACGCCAGGGGGAAACCCCGTCTATCTGGGCGGCCTCGTAAAGATTGGGGTCGATGCTTTTTATATTGGCGGCGTATATCACCATGGCCCATCCTGTCCATTGCCAAACCTGGGTTATCAGCACCGAATATAGCGCGAGACGGGCGCTGCCAAGCCAGTTTACGGGCGGGCCGCCGAACAATCCGATAATCCTGTTTAACAGGCCGTAATCAAGGGAAGACATAATGTACTTGAATAAATAACCGACAACCATGATGCTTAAAACAGCGGGAAAGAACATGACGGATTTTAGTAAATTCGCCCCCCAGCAAGAACGGTGCAAAAACACCGCGAACGCAATGGCTAAAATATTTTGCACTACTGTAATGACAAAAGCGTATTTAATTGAATTAATGACGGCCGCGATTATTTTTTCGTCTTTAAAAAGCTGCACATAGTTGTCGAACCATATAAACTTAATGGTTCTCCTGTACATTGACCAGTCCGTGACGCTGTATGCGAAACTCAATAACACAGGCAGGATGAACAATACCGAAAAGCCTATAACGGACGGCAGAATCATCAGAATGAAAGCTCCGTCTTTTTTAGCTGCAAGCATTGTCCATCCGCCTTTTAACAGCAACTTCCGTTTATTTTAGGGACGCCCGCATTGTGTCGTTTATGTTGTCGGCGTCAACCAAAGCCTGCCTTACTGTCTTGGTTCCGGCCAGCACTTCCTGAAGGGATTTGCCGTAGCCTTCCACAATGGGGTTCCCTGCCGTCCACACGGCCACCCAGGGGGCGTAGACATTGCCCAGCCTGAAAGCTTCCGCGCAGTCATTGTAAATGGGGCCCAATTCTGAGGTTACGCCGATAAGGAAAGAACTGCCCGCGTTGTCCTTTATCAGGGCCGCCTGGGCTTCGGGCGTTGCCGTTGCATCCAGCACCCTAAGGGCCGCTTCCCTGTTTTTGGTGGACGCGTTCACCGCGAGAGCGGAACCGGGGCCGCCCACCAGCCAGCCCGGACCTTCCGAAAGGCCGGGTATGGGGAACATGCCGATTTCAATATTGGGATTTGTCGTCAGAATGTCGTTGACGCCCCAGGGCCCGCATTCCCACATGGCCGCCTTTTCGACAGCGAATTCGTTCAATGCCTGCTCATAGCTTAACCCAAGCATATCCGGCGTCAGGCAGCCTTCCTCAATCATTCTGGACCAGGCGGTAACATAGGGAAGCCACGCGTCGGCCAGTTTTGCCTCGCCCCTGTCAAACTTCTCGTCAAAGCCGTTTCCCGCTGGTTTTGCGTAAAATTCATTGTTCACAATGCCGATGCTTTGCTTCATCATCGGTTCCCAGGATTGGGCGCCCATGGCCTGCGGTTTAATGCCTTTTGCAGCCAAAGCCTTATGCGCCTGTATAAACTGATCCAGCGACTTTGGTATGCTTATGCCGTTATCGCGGAAGATCTTCTTGTTGTAGAAAATCCCCTCGTACCAGCTCTGCAGCGGCGTGGCATAGCGCTTGCCTCCGATGCTATAGGCCGCGTAACCTGATTCGGCGTATTTACCGGCAAACGGCTGGCTGGTGATGTCCATTAGATACCCGGCCGTCGCAAGCAGTTTGGTCTCGCCGCCTACCTCAATAATGTCCGGGCCCTGCCCCGCCTGAAGCTGGGCGTTTAGCACGTTGTTGAAATTCTCCAGGTTCACAAATTCGTACACTATCTTGACATCAGGCAGTTTTTCCGCAAGATACCGCAGATATGAGGCGCGGGATGATTCGGGGTTGTACGCCATAAAGCGCAATGTTGTCTGCCCGGAAGCTGCGGAAGACTGGCTGCCGCCCCTCGCGAACGCCAGCGTGCTTGTCATCAGCAGGATGAAAAGTACAATCAGAATTGAACGAGATTTCATTACCATAATAATTCCTCCAATAAAAATAGTTTCCGGCCTTCTGCCGTTTTCCATACTGTTTCGCGGCATTGGTCAGAATAAAATTAGTATCAGAGCGAATGCCGGAACGCAAGAAACAAAACAACCGAATTGTGGCAATATATTACCGGGTTTTTGCAAATGTGTTTTTCGGCAGCCTAAATCGCTTTAATAAAGCGGAATCATATAACAATATTAATGCATATATGACTATATTACGTTGAAGAGGCCCGGTATTCATTCGGCGTCTTCTTGTAATGCCTTTTAAATGTTTTCGCGAAATAACTGGCGTTGTCGTATCCCACCCTGTAAGCGACCTCGAAACTCATTAAATCCGTCTCCCGCAGAAGTTTTGCGGCCTCTGCCATACGTATTTCCGTCAGATACTCCCAAATCCGCCTGCCCGTCTCTTTTTTGAAAAGGTAACAGAAGTAATTTTTACTTACCGCCAGTTCGCCGCACAAATCGTCAAGCGAAACACCGGAAGCGAACCGCTCTTTCAGCAGCTTAAGCCCTTTTTCCACAACGCCTCTGCGGCGGGCGGCGCCGGTTTCGCCGCCCGGGGGATTTTGCATGACCCCAAGGGCTTTTGCAACCGCTTCGCGCAGCCCCCCGGGCGTCTTTATCGACGCCAACTGCGTATAGGTAACATTAAGGGCGGCGGGCGGATCCATGCCCTTCGCCTCAGCGATGTACCATTCCCGTGTCAGCAAAATAGCGTTATAACAAAACCCGTACACGTTGTTCAGGAGGGACGGATCAATGCGGCGCGACCATTCCAGCGCTTCATCAAGCAAACGGAAGGCCTTGTCCCGGTCGCCGCTTCTTATTGCGGCGGCCATGCCGGCCTCCAGCGCGGCGGACTCGGGGCCCGCGTTTTTGTTTTCCCCGCAGTTATACCCATAACCCCTTACGTCCCCGGATTGCAGGAAAAAGCTGTATCTTCGAAGCTGGTTCAGCTTGTCGTACAGGACCGGCAGACTCTTGAGGCCGCCGCCCGCGCCGGTAAAACAGACTTTCGGCGCGCATTCCAAATCAGTGCGCACAAAGGCCGCCACCTGCTCCGCGCGGGCGGCCAGGCGGTTATTGTCCGGTTCCCGTAAAAGGACGATCCAGGATTCCTCTTCACGGTCAAACAGCAGGTACTCGCCAAATTCGGTGAAGATATTTTCCAGCATTCGTTCCGCATAGTTTTTCCGGTCATATATATTCTGCGGGGCTTTTTCATGCCGCCCTGCTTCTTCGCTGACAATATCAATACTCATAAGCCGGAGGCCGGTGCCAGCCATGTCCGGTTCAAGGGCAAGAACCGCCTGATTCTCCCGGCCTGTTTTCATATAATCCATCAAAACCCTTTTCTTTTTTTGCGCCTCTTCCCGTTCCCTGCGGGCCGCGACGCCGCTCCGGGCGCGTATATGCCCCGCCGCTTTTTTAATTATTTTTTCAAGTTCCGTTTCATCAATGGGTTTGAGTATATAGTCCGCGCATCCAAGCCTCATGGCCTGCTGAATGTACTTGAAATCGGCATGGGCGCTGATGAGTATAAACTTCGTGTTCCGGTCTGTCTCCCTGATTTTCTTTATAAAGTCCAGCCCGTTCATCCCGGGCATGCCGATGTCGGTAAGAATTAGGTCCGGCCTGTACCGGTGGAAAGCGTCAAGGGCTTCCTTCCCGTCAGAAGCCGTGGCGCAGATATTGATCCCGAGGCGTTTCCAGTCTATCAGTTTTAAGAGCATCTTTATTGCCAGAGATTCGTCATCTACCAGCATAGCCTCAATCATGCATCCCCCTTTTCCGGAACGCCGGGCAGGCGCATTGTTACGGAAAGGCCCCTTGATAGGCCTTCCACTTGCAGCCCGTAATCCAATCCGTATATGTTTTTTATGCGCCGGTTTACGTTCAATAAACCAACGCTGCCGCTGTCATCGGGGGATTCGTTTCCCGAAAGTTTTGCGTTTAACACGTCTATGGCCGCCTTCTCCATGCCCGTGCCGTTATCAATAATTTGAATCAGCAAAGCCCCGTCCGGCTCAAAAACATTCAGCGTGATGCGGAGGGGTTTGGATGTCTGAAACCCGTGCGCAATGGCGTTTTCCACAATGGGCTGAATAACCAGCTTGGGGATGCTTACATGGTTGCAGGCGCGGGGGCAGCGGATATTGCAGCGGACGAGTCCGTCAAACCGGATATTTTGAATCTTGATGTAGTCCCGCAGGTATAGAAGCTCTTTTTGCAGATCCACCATCTCATGGGGAAAGTAAACCGAATAGGAAAGCACCTTTCCCAGCAGCGTCGCGACGGCCGAGATGGAATTAACCTCTCCGGAAACCGCCATTGCTTTAATGGATTGCAGCACATTATTAATAAAATGCGGGTTGATCTGATGCTGCAGGGCCTTTACCTGCTCCTGGGCAAGTTTTTCCTGTTCGTCGGCGATATCGCTTCTCAGGAGCGATATGCTCTCCACCATCTGCTGGGATGTCAGCACAAGCTGATCCAGCTCCACCATTCCCGTCTTATCGAACCTTACCTGAAAATTTCCCTCTCCTATCTCGCGGTATTTTTCCACAAGCTGGTTCAGGGGCAGCAGGATCGACTTGGAAAGCAGGGCGGCCAGGGCCACGGCTACCGCGATTGCAACCAAAATTAACGCCGCTGCAAAGAAAAAGATCGGCGCCTGATTGTTGTCCATTGCGACAACCCCGATGATTCGCCAGCCGGAAACCCCGGAAAACTGCGTAAATACCAGATAGGGGCTCTCGCCTGGGCCGTATGCCGGAATCTGGAAACTCTCCGCGTCGGTCTCCAACTGCTCCCTGAAAAACAACTTCTGCCGCTCGGACAATATGCCGCTTGCGGGAAAGTATACCTGTTCCGAACCGTCGTAGATGGCTGTCCACACATTGCTTTCACGGGTGTTTTTTTCCAGTATTGAATCCAGGTCGAAATCGCACATCAGATATGCAATTGCCCCGCCGGCGTACTGTTCTATGTTTCGGACGGAAATAAAAAGCGAGACAGTCCTGCCGCCTCTGTCATTCAGAAGATATTCTGTGCCGTGAAAATGCGTAAACAGCGCTCCTTTTACCTCGGTTAATTCAAGCGAATTGAACCATGCGCATGAGGCAAAGTCAAAGTTCTTTACCGGGGAAAGTCCGTAATAATACATTGATTTATTATCGATCCCGATGATATTTGCGTTAGTGATAATGCCAAGAATATTCAACTGCCGGATCACATCGGACACCCTCCGCTGATTGTAAAGTTCAACGGCATAATCAACATCTCCGGCCCGGTTTCTGTATTCCACGGCGCGGACAATGTCCTTGTCTATTGCGATTACGCTTGCGATTGTGCGCAGTTGGTCAAAATAATTGTCCATCAATAAAATGTTTGATGCCACGATTCGGCTGCAATAGGCATAGCTATTCTGCACCGCGAGATTCGCGTTGTGAAATGTAACCACGACCCCAAAAAGAACAAGAATTATTGAAAACGCCGTGGTATAAACCAATATGAGTTTCCGCCGCAAGGTCATCCGCATTGGTAATCCCTTTCCTCACTGCAATAATAATGTATTTTGTGTTAAAATAGAATGCCGCGAACCTTGGCCTGTTCTTGGTTCAGACAAGATTACCCAGTCGTTTACCGGCGCGGTTAAGCAGGGAATAGCCAAAAAAAAAGGAGAAAAGATTGCAGATGGCTGGGTATTGGTATGTAGGTAGATGGTTCCTTGTCAGAAATTTTTATATTAGAAAATATCCACCAATTGGATAGCCATGATACAATGAGTTCATTAATTTACGAACCTGCTCACGTTTCCAGACATAACCGCGTTGAAATTCAGGTAGAGCGTAACTTCCCAAGTCAATTTGGCTAAGAATGGTTTGAATATCCATACTATCTACTCCTTTATAAAAACATGTTCTCTATGCCATTCCATAAAAGGCAAGTGCCGTTCATCTATCCAGCGCAGGCATTTATATTTTTCGCTACCGATGTCCAGGATCTGAATTTTGCTCAATCTGCCGGAATAAATGATAAGGCCTTTACTATCAAAAGTGATTAACCCCTTATCGAAAAGAGCATCGTAATTTGCCGATAACAAGAAACCGTTGTAGACATTCAGCCTGTCACTGTCATTATCACAATCAGCCCAGGCCTTGATATGGCTGGCCCTTAGCATTTCCGGAATATCAATTGCGGTTATGGCACAAGAGCCTTTCCAATATTTCATAAGGGCGTCCCTGTATACATCCTGACCAATTCTCTGTTTTACCAGTTGCTCCCGTTCAGTGTTTAAACGCTCATTCGGGTTTTGAGCAAAATAGGCATTGAGCCGCTCCTTGTAAAGGCGCATCGGGCCGTCCGGCAGGGAGATGCCAAGCTCCGCTGCCCGTTTAAGCACAACGCCAAGAAGCTCCCTGCTCCAGACTTCAATTTTTTCATTCTTAAAAATCTCTTTGTTTAGCCCTCTTTTAAGTTCCGGCAGATTCAAATTACCGGAAAATCGTACAACATAAGCGCCTTCATGGCTTCCATCGGAAATATCTGCCGTAACAGAATGAAGCGATGACCCAAGGCTGACAACAGCAGGATCGCCTTTGAGGACTATTTCAAAACCGTTATCATAGCCGTCTTTTTCTATCAGGGAACGATCCAGGGCATTCATGGCTTAGTTTACAATGGAAAGCTCATAAACTCAACAAATTTAAAACGATCATATATAAAACAATGAAGCACCAATAGTCATACAAACAACACATGATGGTTGACACATAAAGAATAATCGTTATACTCAAAAAAAGGGGCTGGAATGCAGACACAGGATGTACGGGTTACAATCAGGGTAAACCGGGATTTAAAAAAACGCGCAGAACTTCTTTTTGATTATCTGGGGCTTAATATGTCCAATGCGGTAAATATCTTTTTACGAAAATCGGTTGATCTAAAGGGTATCCCTTTCCCAGTCAGCACTGAGAATTCTGGAATTGCCGGGCTTGATTCAGACAAGATTACCCAGGTGTTTAACGGTACAGTTAAGCAGGGAATAGCCAGAAAGCAGAAGAAAGGGCTGCCGGTGGCCAGGTACGACACAAAGTCAAAACGTGCATATCTGGAAAACGCCGACGGCACACGGGAATATGTCTAAGCCGGTGATCCTTTTTTTTGCAGGGCCGAACGGTTCCGGCAAAAGCACCATCGCTCAAACGATTCCGCATATTGGGGTATATGTCAATGCAGATGATCTCAAGAAGGAATATGGATTAACAGATCTTGAAGCAGCGCAAAAGGCCGAAGCCCTTAGAAACAGGCTGCTGGATAAAAAAGCAAATTTTTCTTTTGAGACAGTCCTGTCCACTGACCGTAATTTGTGTTTGCTGCAGAGGGCAAAAGAAGCCGGCTATGAAATTCAATGTGTCTATGTGTTAACTTGCGACGCAAACATTAATATTGCGCGGGTAAAAGGGAGGGTACGGGAAGGCGGCCATGATGTTCCGAAGGGCAAAATAAAGAGCCGGTATATAAAGGCACTGAAACTGTTGCCTCAAGTAATTGATGTATGCGACAAAATGTTAATCTATGATAATTCCGTTATGCCGGTTCTTTTGTTCAAGAAAGAGGAAAGCATAACTGAGTCCTATCCATGCAAAATTTGGCCATTGGGGAAATTGAGGGAGTTGTTGGGCTAAAAGGTAATTGAAGTATTCATCAATACGGTTTGTGTCCTGTGAACCCTTGGATCGAAGATTTTGGTGAAACATATTTTTCAGACATCCACAGGGGTAAAAGTTGGAGGCGAAAGTGAAAGAAAGTTTTTTAGACGTTATTTTTTAGTGTAATTTCGGTATTTCGTTGTATTATGGCCGAGCGTTGATTTTCCACAATTTGGAATACCGATTAATAGACTTGTTCGACAGCCCAGTTAGTTGTTTCACAAGTCCTGCATTTTTTAAGGCAAAGCCTTAAAAAAGTGCTGTTTTTCTATAGAATTTGTTCAGAAACTGAAGTTTCCGAACAACTCAAATATATATTTTTTCACCTTATTGCCTCACTTATGCTAAACCCCAACGACCTATACCCCTTAAGCCGCTTCCTGTACATCCCCGCCAAAACCGGCACATTCTCGTCAACATAATCATAAACCCGGATCTCCTTTTTCCCCTGAAAGGAGCGGTTTAAGCGCCCTGTATATTGTACAAGCGTACCTTTCCATGAAAAAGGAAAAACCAGAAACATGGTATCAAGGCTTGGCAGATCAAAGCCTTCTCCCAGATATTTCCCTGTGGCAAGGATGATCTTGCGTTGTTCCGGCGGCGTATCATGAATTGCATCCATAATTGTTTTAACTTGCTTTTTTCCAAGCCCGCCTTTTAACACAAATAGTGATGACACTTGTTTTTCTATAGCACTCTTCAATATATCCAAATGTTCCAGCCGTTCACCCAAAACAAGACATTCCCTGTCTTTATGGTGTGCATACAGAATATCCTGGATAATGAATCTGTTACGGTCTTCATTCTTGTAAAGGCTGTGGAAAATTTCCTGAATGGCAGGAAGTTCAAGCCTAGCTGCATCAGCAGTGGATTTACAGTCAGCCATATTAAACCCGGTAAAACGGTAGGAACATGATGGCATTCATCGACAATAACCTGGCCATAATCAGATATCCAATCTACGACTTTGTCTTTTTTAACAATGCTTTGCATAACAACAATATCAATAATACCGTTTCGTTTCTTTTTGGTTCCGCTGTAATAACCAATTTCCTTTTTTGGAATACCTAAGAACTGATGTATCCGTTCCGCCCATTGATCGGCAAGCATCTTGCGGTGAACCAAGATAATTGTGTTCACTTTTCGTTCCGCTATCATCCAAAGAGCTAAAACGGTTTTGCCAAAAGCTGTGGAAGCAGAAAGAATTCCAATTGGGTTTGCCATTAATTTTACTGCCGCCTTTTTTTGATCTTCCCGAAGTTCTCCCAAAAACCGGATATCAACGCGCCGGCCATGGTTTTGCTTATCTGTGATAACAGGCTTGATACTGTAATGCTCAAGAATCGCCATTAGGCCGTCAAGGCACCCTACGGGTAACCCGATATATACAGGAAAAAATTCATAACAGCAGAGAATGTGCGGCTTGTTCCATGTGGGCAGTCTCATTTTCTGAGCCCGATAAAATTCGGGATTTGCAAAAGAGGCGAGACGCAAAATACGGTTACGCAATACCGGCGGGAGTCCAGTATGGTTAACATAGAGCTGGTCGGCAACTACTAACTCTATCTTCTGAGGGATTAGATCGGTAATTACAGGCAAAACGGCGAGTTTTCTCTGCCAAGGTTTTGTTTCGTCTTCAGTTTCCAAAGGCTCATAGACAACAGGCAAGAGTTCATTTCGCTTAACGGCATTTTGGATAAGCATATCCAGTTTGTTTTCATCCATGTGTTGCATGGAAGCGAGGAAAGCCCATTGATCGGTGTACGGTATCATATTGTCATCAAGAAAAAGGCTGTGGTTTTTCTCTCTTGCAGCTTTCTGTAAAGGGAGAGCAATTAAGTTGCCGAAACCGCCTTTGGGAAGGGTATCCTGATTGGGGAAAAAGCGATCAAAAGAATCCAAGCCGATTTCCGGTCGCAGATCCAGGGTTCGCGTCATCAGGAAAGAACCGAGGCTGCGTGCTTTTGCCGCCGGAACGGGGCTGTCAAAGAAAATCCAAACATGAGCGCCATTTCCAGAGCGGGAACGTTCCAGAGCAGCCGGTATTCCTTCTGTTTTACAGGTACTCATAAAAGTAAACGCGTCTTCCCGCCACATTTTCTTATCAAAATCTATTGCCAAAAAATTGCAGGTTTCGTTTTGCAGTAATGGGTAAATCCCCATCACAAAAGGACCTGGTTGTTCGTATTCGTCTTTTGCGGGGTAAAAACCTTTTAGATGATACCTGATTACATCATCGGTTACTGGCTCAAATGATCGTTTGGCGCAACTGCCGCAACTGATCTTTGGTTTTTCACAAACACCCCGGACCCATTCGTTCCGGCAGACAGGCTGATAACCGGATTTTCCTGTTTTCCTGCTTTCAAATCGCTTTGCGTAAATATCTTCCCTGCCTTTGAACAGGGAACGGAACAGGGTGATTTTTTCTTCTGGTGGAGAAAACTTGTTTGTTTCAGATAATTGTCCGTTTGGTAATGCGATATCTTGGGATAGTTTGGCAAGAGCAGCCTGCATTTCCGCAAATTGGTATTTTTTAACTGTTAATTCACGCTCTAATTCTGTAATTTCTTTTTGCAGGGTTAATAAGGATGCTTCGTCCATATTCTTTACTACATACTGGCAAATTTTTCTTAAAAATACAGGCCCGCTTCAGCCGTCCACTAGCGGAAAACCCCGTTTTAACCGATAATTAGCGTAGGAGTCATTATGAGCGATAACGGTTTCCCTGCCGAAAACAGGCCCCCGAGGCGAAAAATTCCCGTTTCCTGGATATGGATTGCGTCAACCGCGCTGCTGTGCGCGGTTTTCGCGTTTGCCTCGGTTCCGGGGGTATTGGCCCAGGTGCGGGATTCCGCGCAGGCGGCGGGGCAGGCCGCCGGGCAGGCCGAGAACGCCCAGAGAAACCGGAAGTATACGGCGGTTATCCAGCAGGTGTTCGACTTTATCCAGCGGCACTATGTGGAAGAAGTGGATTCAAAGGTCATTTTTGAGGGGGCCATGACGGGGATTTTCAACGCGCTTGACGATCCCTATTCTGCGTTTTTGCCCGAATCGGAAATGAAGGATCTGAACGACACCACCCAGGGGTCTTTCGGGGGGGTGGGGCTTTACATTACCAAGCCCGTGGGGAACAAGCCGGACGGCCAGCTTCCCTTTGTCGAAGTGGCGTCGCCCATTGAGGATACCCCGGGCTGGCGGGCGGGGATTAACCCCGGCGACCTTATTATTTCCATAGACGGCGAATACACCGACAAACTTTCCCTGGACGAGGTTCTGGGGCGCCTTCGGGGGCCGCCGGGGGTGGTGATAAACCTTGTGATACGGCGGGGCGAAAAGCTGGAATTCCCCGTCAGCCTGACACGGGCCGTTATCGAGGTTCCGACAGCCAAACACGCGATGGTCGGCAGCATTGGCTACTTAAAACTTTTAACCTTTACCCCCTTTACGGCGGACCGCGCCGCCGAGGCGATTCTTGATTTCAGGGCAAAAAACTATACCGGCGTGATCCTCGACCTGCGGAACAACTACGGCGGGCTTCTGAATTCCGCCGTGGACGTTTCCAGCCTTTTCCTGGAAAGCGGGGTTGTGGTAAGCACCAAGTCGCGGATCGCGTCAGAAAACCAGGTGTTCAGGACCCGGCGCCAGGCCCTTGTCCCTTCTAATATTCCAGTTGTAGTGCTGATAAACAGGGGTTCGGCTTCCGCGTCGGAAATTGTAGCGGGGGCGCTGAAAGACCGGGGCAGGGCTTACCTTATCGGGGAAAATTCCTACGGCAAAGGCTCCGTTCAGCAGGTGTACCCCCTGGAGGCGGCCGGTTTCAAAATAACCACCGCCCGCTACTATACGCCGAGCGACGCTAATATCGACAAGGCCGGCATTCCGCCTGACCGCAAGGTCAGTTTCCCCGAATTCACCGACGCCGACTCGGAAAAACTGGGCAGGCTTATTAACGATAACAAGCTGCCTTCCTTTGTAAACGATAACCCCCAGGCGGGCGCCGCGCAGATCGAGGCCTTTGCCAAATCCCTGGAAAAGGAATACGGGCTTGATCTCACGCTGCTCAAGCGGCTTATCCGCAACGAGCAGAACCGGACGGCCATTGCCCCGGTGTACGATCTTGAATACGACGTTCAGCTTCAGGAAGCGGTGAACGTCATCAACAGCGGCAGCTTCCGCAGCCTCATGCAGACGACCAAAACCCTCAAGGCGCTGCAGGAAGAAGCCGCCGGGGATCTGGCGCAGGCCTCGTAGGCAGGGTCCCGCCGCGGCGCGGGGGCAAAATATGAAGCAATTCGTCCTGAAAGACGGGCCTGACAGGGACGGGCTGATCCGGCTTGGGGCTGACGATTACCGCTACCTTGTCCGCGTCCGCCGCCTTGCCCCCGGCGAATGTTTCCCGGCCCTGCTCCCCGGCGGCGAAAAGGTTTTGGTGCGCGTGCTTTCCGTCGGCGGGCACGTCCTTTCAGGCGAAATTGTTCACGGCGAATCCCCCCGCCCGGCGCGGCCGGATCTGCCGTCCCTGATTCTCTTTCAGTCCCTGCCCAAAGGCGAAAAAATGGATCTTATCGTCAGGCAGGCCGCCGAGGGCGGGTTAGGTGAAATTGTGCCCTTTGTGTCGGAATTTNCCGCCATAAAAGCGGCCGGGGGCGGGGGGCAGAAATTCCTGCGGTGGCAGAGGATTATAAAGGAGGCGCGGCAGCAGAGCGGCTCGGAAACGGAAACGGAGATCCGGGAGCCCCTTTCCATTGACGGGCTTTTTGCCCGCTGGGAAAAAATGAAAACGCGGGGGCCCGGCGTTATCGGCCTTTTGTTTCATCATCTGCCCCTTGAAAATGAAAGCCTCCACGGGTATCTTGGTAGGAGTTTGCGGGCCGGAGAGCCCGAAACGGTAGTGCTGGCCGTCGGGCCGGAAGGGGGCTTTTCCCCCGCCGAAGCGGAGCGCTTTACGGCCGCCGGTTTCAAACCCTTCACTATCGGAAATACCGTTCTGCGCACGGAAACGGCGGCCCTGTACGCCCAGGCGGCCGTGCGACTGCTTTTATTGGAGAAAGATTCGTGGGAGACGAAGTAGCCGGGGGCCTTGCCGGGGCTGACGACAAGGGCCCGGCTGAAAGTAAAAATCCGGACTGTGCCGAAGACCAAACAAGCGAGCGGGTCAGTTTTCTCAAAGTGCCTGTTGACATTGTCATGCCGGACCAGCTTGGGCGCCTGGCGTTCCGGCTTCTCGCCCAGGGGACGGAACGGAACATCGTCCTTCTTTCCGTCTGGGACCTCCTCCGCGCACGGCGGAACGCCGAATACCGCAGCTTTGTAAACCAGGCGGCGCTGGTTATCCCCGTCTCCTCCAGCATTATCCGGGGCATCCGGTTTTTGCTGGGCAAGCAGGCCGTCCGCTATATGCCCTTTGATTTTGTGATAGCCCTTCTTTCGATGCTGGAAAGCTATGAATTGTCCGCCTACCTTTTGGGCGGGAAAAAAAGAATCCTGATAAAAGCCGAAAAAAACATACGGGAAACTTTTCCCGGCCTCCGCGTCGTGGGCCGTTTTTCCGGCTCGTTCAGACGGCAGGACGAACCCGTCATTCTTGAGGCGATACGCAAGGCGTCGCCGTCGCTGCTTCTTGTCGGCCAGGGGGTGCGCGGAGGGGAGCACTGGATTGCGCGTAACTCGGGGCGGCTTGGGAAGGGGCTAAGGCTCTGGTGCAGCGATTTGTTTGACGTTTTTGCGGAAAAGAAAAAGCATCCGTCGCGTATGAGTTTTGATCTTGGCCTTGACTGGGTGGGTTACTGCCTGCACAACCCCTTCAAGCTGCTGAGGTTTTTCCCCCTCATGCATTACAATTCGCTGCTTCTTGCCTACAGGTTTTTTAAAAAGAAAGATCCCGCCGCCTAAGGGCCTTGTCAGACTTGCAGAATTTTACAGGCAGGATACCGGCGGTCAGAATAAATCCGGCTCTTCCGTTTCTTCTTCCGGTTCAGGTTTCGGTTCCGCTGTTTCGCCGGCAATGCCGCTTTTGCCTGAGTATTTAACCGCAAGGGCCGTGCCCGAATAGCTGAAGACCCGCTCCCAGCCGGCCAGCCAGTCCGCGAAACTTTTCCTGCCGCCGGTGTTTACGTCTATCCTTACGTCGATTATGTCGTCGGCGCCTAATGCGGCGGCCTGTACCATAAGGTCCGTGTAGCCGATTTTGGAACCGCCGACTTTTTTTACAAAGCCCAAAGGGCCGGCGCTGTGGGTTTCCGTTGAAAACACCGAAACCGCGCCGATGACCTCGAAATTTTTTACCGGGGTACCGGCGCTCACGTAACTGCCTTCCATAGGGGAGGTAAAATCAACTGTTCCGCAGCAGGCCAGCAGCACGAGGGCCGCGGCTGCCGGCAGCGGTTTCCTTCCCGGCTTCCGCACGGCTTTTACCTGATTACCACCCTGCCGGACCTTGTGGTTCTTACGGCGCCTGTAGCTTCGGGCGCTTTGGGAAGGCCGCCAAGCTG
>JGI24702J35022_10001476_pt1 | contig 14595 bp, 12 predicted proteins | sample TergutTh196P4_FD_35022 | JGI IMG/M metagenome (IMG submission 35022)
TTTATAGTCCACAAGAGAAGTCCTGATTTCCATTTTTGGCCTGAATTTCTCACGGTAAACGTTGAGACTTTTTGCCTTAAGGTTCGTTGACGATTTAACTTCCAGCGGGATAATCTGCATTCCTGTTTGTAGGATGAAATCTACCTCCGCCCGTGCAGGGGCCTCGTTTGCCCAGTATGCAATGTCGATGTCGTCCATCAGCTTTAATGCCTGGCACACAAATTGTTCGGTGAGCGCACCTTTGAACTCCGTAAACAGGGCATCGCCTTCCAGCAACACCCGTACATCAAGCCTGGACATTGCAGACATAAGCCCCACATCGCACAAGAAGAGCTTGAACGCCCCGCTGGAATTGGCGTAGCCCTTAAGCGGCATAGCAGGCTTTGACACACGGGGGATACGGTGTATCAGGCCGCTTTTTATCAGCCATTCAAACACGGTTTCAAATGAATGTGCCCGTGCCCCCTTTTGGACTTCCGAGTAGACAAACTTTTTGTTCTCCTTGGCAAGTTGATAAGGAATGGAATCCCAAATCTGGATTGCTTTTTGAACAAGCTCTTTAGGGACATGCTTTGAAAAATCTTCGGCGTAGGCTTCCAAAATCTGCTTTTGAACCTCTCGTGCCGCTCCAAAGTCCTTGTTGGCCGCAAATTTGCCTACAGCTTCAGGCATACCGCCGATGTAAAAATACATCCGCAAATATGACAAGAATTTGTTCTTGAATACCTTTATCATTTCCCAGTCATGATTTTCCAACAGCGCACAAAGCCCACCTTCGCCCATCGCATCCAGAAATTCACTGAAGTTCATTGGATGCAATTTAAGGAACTCAACTTTGCCGACAGGAAAGGATACGCCTTCATGTAGGAATGCCCCCAACAGGCTGCCCGCTGCGACAATATCATATTCAGGCATATTTTCGTTAAAATATTTAAGCGATGTCAGGGCTTTGGGGCAGGCCTGTATTTCATCAAAGATAATCAAAGTTTCGCCAGGGCTTATCTTCTGTCTAACTTCAGCTTCAAGGCCAAGTTTGATGCGACTGGTATCCATATCGCCTGAAAACAGGTTGGCCATACGCTCATTATCCTCAAACCAGATATAGGCTATATTCTTGTAGTTAGTACGCCCAAACTCTTTCATTAGCCAGGTTTTGCCAACTTGACGCACCCCCTGCACAATCAGGGGTTTATGCCCGATTTTGGCTTTCCACTTTATCAGGTTTTCTAACGCCAGTCTTTTCATTGTAATCATCCTCTAAATACATTTTATATACCCAAAGTATAGCATTACCGTATTAAAAATGCAATTATTCAGCCTATTTTCGGTATAAAAAGTGTCAAATCGGCTCAGTTTTCCCGTATAAAAATGTAAAAACAGCATTGCCGAAAGCGCCGCCAAAGGCATGATATGCCCGGCAGCACGCCAGGCGCCGCCCTCGGCGACCATCAAATTGTATATGGCGTGAAAGGTGGAAGTGGCGCATAACAAGGCAGTATAGGGGGTTCTGGAACAGATTGTAATGGTGCAAACGAGGGTGCCGGCGTGTTTGTAGGTACCGGAAATTTAAACATATCAGGCAATGCCACAATAAGCGGCAATACCGCCTCCACCAGGGGCGGCGGTGTTTATTTCACAGGCGTAACCTTTACCATGGGTGGGGGAACAATTAGTGGGATATTCCTGTTCCTTATTTAGGTACCACTGATGTTTATTACAGCGACGCCACAATTACTGGGCTGCCCTGATAGGTAACGCGAAGGTGTCAGTCACCAAATCGCCGTGAGCTCCGTCCCTCCGTGTCCTCCGTGTGAGGTTTCCTGGAGGAAGACCCGATACGGAGGCGTGATGACGTTTGTCATTATTCACAAAAAATCTGCAAAAATCGAGATTTTTTCAAAGCAAAACCGCATCTTCGTGCAGTATATATGCAGCGCTTATGTGCTATAATCTTTATTGAAGGAGCATACTATGGGAATGGTTCATGCGGAAATTACATTAAAAAATGTGAGGGATGATGCAAACGCCGAGATGGGGGTTATCAAGGCAGACGATGTAAGAACTGCCACGGTAACGGCAGTTGTTGATACCGGTGCAATGTCTTTGGTGATTACAGAAGATCTGCGCGAAAAACTGGGTCTAAAAGTAAGAAGGGAGAAAATCGTTAAAACTGCCAACGGGCAGCGGGTAACCGGCAAGGTAACTGATGAGGTGGAAGTCCAGTGGAAAAACCGGGAATGGACAGTTCACGCTTTGGTAATACCCGGCGCAGAAGATATACTCCTCGGTGCCATTCCCCTTGAAGGTCTTGACCTGATGGTTAACCCGGTTACCCAGGAACTTGTCGGCATCCACGGCGATGACGTGGAATACATCGTGTACTAAGCCTAACCATCCCGCCCGATTAAAATCCTCACCGCCTCCACAGCCGCTTTTATGGCGCCTCTCGTGTCGTGGGAGTTTGGGTTGCTTAAGCCGCTGCGCTCACGTTCCTGGTTCCAGACCGTGTTGAGCACGCAGCCGGCCCTCGCGCCCAGGATCTGGCTTACGATGAAGAGGGTGGCGCTTTCCATCTCCGAGGCGAGGCAGCCGGCCTTTATCCAGGCATTCCACTTTTCCATCAGCTCGTTGCCGGCTGGCATCCGGTCGGGGCTGTGCTGTCCATAGAAGGAATCCTTGCACTGGACAATGCCCGCGTGCCACTTGACGCCGATACTTTTTGCGGCTTCGACAAGAGCGTTTGTGACGTCCAGGTTTGCCACAGCGGGAAATTCCACGGGGACGTATTCCCTGGTCGTGCCTTCCATGCGGATTGCCGCGGTGGCGATTACAAGGTCGCCGCCCATCACAGGCAGCGCCATGCCGCCGCAGGTACCGATGCGGATGAAAGTCCGCACTCCCGTTTGGTAAAGCTCTTCCACCGCGATTGCCGTAGAAGGCCCGCCCATGCCGGTGGACATCACCATAACCGTTTTGCTCTCAATTTCGCCTAACCATGCGGTATATTCCCGGTTCTGGTGGTAAAAGCGCGGGTTTTCAAGGTAGGCCGCGATTTTCTCGACCCGCCCAGGATCCCCTGGAAGGATCGCGTATAACGCACCGTGGCTGTCGTCAAAATCAACGTGATAAAGTTTTTCCATAAATCCCTCTATTCAGTTCTTATGCTTGCTTTTGCTAATCCCTCGGGGCCATTTCAAGGATGAGGTCCACTTCCCCTACCGATATTTTCATGTTCTTGGCAATTTCCTCTTTTGTCCATTTCTGTCGGGCAAGGGAAATGACGGCTTCTTTTAGCTGCAAGGGCGAAAGCTTTGTACCCTCGCCAAGGTTGACGGGAACACCCGATTTTTTACCCTTTACCATGGAGTCGATGGCCCTTGCCTGGATTTGCGCCTGTTTATTGAGATCCTCAAGCCGGGTTTCTGCTTCGGCAATCCACTGCCTCGCCCGTTGCATGGACTTTATCCGCTCCTCAATTTCATCGAGGGAGTCGTCCAGCACGTCCATGCGATCCACGGCAAGGGCTGCCTTTTCGCTTTTGTCCGCTAGTTTTTCAATGGAAATTTTTACGAGATCCAAATCTTCGGCGTAACGGTCAAGGTCTCCGCCAATTTTTTCGGAAAGTTTTTCAGAATCTTGCAGAGCCCTAAAGTTCCTGTCTATGCCGTCGTTGGTATTGTCCAGTATCTGGCTTTTCCTTTCGATACGGAGGTATTTTTCTTCCGCAGTTCCAAGTGCCTCTTCCAGCCTGCGGATCTGGAGCTGCACCCCCTGGAGTACATCGTCCGAAGAAGTAACCTCGGTGAGCTTTTCCTCCACAGCCTTTGAAATCTGCAATAGACGGTTAAAGTTTGCTTCCATGGCTTCGATGCTCCGCTTTTCGTAGTTGAACTTGGTCATCTTCGCGTTTACATCGTCTTCAAGGCGCTTGAGCTTAACGATGTCGTTTTCAAGCTGTGCGGCTTCCGCCCTCCTCTGCTCAAGGCGTTCCATGTCGCCTTTTAGATCCTCGATGCGGCGCTCCGCGTTAAGCGCAAGTTCGTTTGCCTTGTCGACAAGCTTTGTCTGATCCACCGCCTCCCTGATATGCCGCTCTGCATCTTCCACCGAAGAGCGCACCGACGCGATGCGGTTGTCGGTTTCGGTCGCAAGATCCCTCACACGGCGGCGGGCATCCTCAACGATTGTGTCAAGGTCGCGGAGCTTGGCAGCGAGCCCTTCCTGCGCGTCGCCAAGTTCCCTCTGGTACTTTTTGACGGTCTCCGCAGTGGTAATGGAATGTTTCCCCATCTCCGCCCTGATGGAAACGTCCGCTTCTTTCCTGGTTTCCTCAAGGTCGCGATCCAGTTGGTCCTTAAACGAAGAAACGGAATCCTCGGCTGCGTTCATCTGGACGCGTATCGCTTCTTCAAAGGCCCCAGTGTCCGCCTTTAGGTGTTCCAGGTCAGAGACGAGCCTGGCTTCCTGGGTGGAAAAGTTTTTCCGCACCGTCTCCAGGAGGCTGTGCTCCAGCTCCCTGCGGGTGTTTTCGGCGTCTTCGCCCATACGCGCGAGCCGCCTTTCAAGGCCGTCCTGCCATTCAAGAAGGCGCACGTCGACATTGCCGCTCCGCTTGGTGAGATCGGCAAAAAACTCATCCTCAAAGGATTTAAGGTTTTCGGAAACCTTGTCAAAGGACGCAGACTTAAGGGCCGCGAGGTTTTTTTCAATTTCCACAAGCTCATCCCGCAAATGGGAGGCCGACGAGGTAAATTTGTCCGCCTCGATTTTCCTCAATTCCGCCGACTCCTTCTCGTGCTGGGTAAACTCGTCCTTCTGGCGGTCAAGGGCTTCCTGCATATGGCGGCGCAGTTCGGCATCCAGCTTCCGTGAGTCGTCGGACAGGGTTTCAAGACGGCGGAATTCAACTTCCTGGGCGCGGCGGTATTCTTCGAGCCTCGCCTCGTTGGCTTCAAGAGCCTTCTGCTTCATTTCCTCTGCAGCTTTTACAAGCTGTGCTTCCTGTGAAGAGACAATTTCATTCGCTTTAACGGAATACTCTTCTATTTGCTTTTTGGAAGCATCAAACACAGCGTTGATTTCTGCGATGTCCTTTGTCCGCTCCTCCCTGAGGGCTTTGTCCGCCGATTCCAGCCCGCTTCTTTCGGCGTGCCATTCCGCGTGCATTTGGTTCTTTGAAGCGTTTGCCATAGCGACGAAGTCTTCGATGCCCTTCCTGTGTTCGTCCAGCAGTGCCCTGTCTTTCGATTCCAATTCGCTTCTTTCGGCCCGCCATTCGTCGCGGAGGCTTTTGATGAGGCCCTGGACTTCGGCTATCCTTGCCTTGGCGCTTTCCTGATAGCCCTTAAGGCGTTCCTCCTCGGCTGTTTTTAGCTTTAACATCCGTTCTTCAGCCTGCCCCTTTAGGCTAACAAGTGCGGCTTCTTCCATCTTATCAGCCCGCTTTCCGGCCTGTTCAACGGCCCTGGCTAGAATTTTATTGATGAACTCCGTATCCCTTGCCATATTTGCTGTGCGGGTCTCTTCGGTTTTGGCCAGAGCCTGCCGGTAATCCTCCACGCGGTGTTTAATACTATCCGCAGCAGTCCCCAGTTCCGTGACAGAAGTTTTAACGGACGCCAGTACCTTGTCAGCAGCATTGCCAAGGGACTCGGCATTTTCCTTTTCAAATTTATCTTTGATAACCGAAAGCCCCTTTTCAAATTCAAGGAGCTTTTCCTTGACCTCGGAGATCCGTTTGCCCGTTGTATCCACAAAAACGGACTCTTCCCGTACCCGGTTCATGTTTTCCTGAACCCGGCCTGTCATCCTGTCAAGTTCCGCCAGGGAGCTTTCATAAGTTTTAATCTGGCTTTCTATCCTCGCCATCGCCTGGACTTTTTTGGCCATTTCTTCTTCGGTCATCTGAAGGCGCTTCATCAGCTCTTTCGCTGAATCCTTTTCCACGTTAAGGGAAATGCTGTAATCCTTAACCGCCTTTTCCTGCTCCTTTACATAGACGTTAAGGTCCTTTTTCAGCCTCTCCGAATAATCCCTGAGCAATTTCAGGGGGCGGTTGTTCCGGTCTATTTGCCTGTAAAGTACGAGAACCAAGATCACTATTCCTAGGGTAATAAGGTTGCCTGGTGTAAAGAATCCCATTTGATTCAATTTAGCACATATTCACATAATTGGCGATAGTCAGAAAAGCAAAAATCTGCAGGGGTCCCGCCGGGAATTTCCCTGTTAGGGACCGCAAAAAGTCTTTTCCATGCAGGACAGACCAGGGCGGACTTCATCCCTGCCCCACGGGAACCTTCCGCATCGTATGGGGCGCTGTTCCCCACGTAGAGGATTTCCCCCGCAGGCATCCCCATGCGGCGGGCGAGTTCCAGAAACGGCAAAGGAGATGGCTTTATATGCCCGGTCAGTTCCGAGCACAACACCACATCCCAATAATGATTTATCTTGAGGTTTTCCAGCTTTGTTTCCAGGGGGAAATCGGAAAGGATGCCAAGCTTGATCCCGGCCTTGCGGAAAGCCTCCAGGGTTTCCCTGACATGGGGGAAAAGCTTCACCTCATTAAAAAGCGGCTCCCAGCCCCTGTAAATGAGGCGCTCCGTCTTTTCCCTGACAATTTCCGTACCCTCGCCCAGAATTTTTCCAATTATGGCAGCCTGGGCATCGTAAAAATCACCGCCATGGGGCACCTTTGTTTCAGGGGGAAAATCAGGACGCCCGCCACAGTCCCGGTCATAATCCCTTAACAGCTTTCTGGCCCTGCCAAAGGCCCTTAAAAGGCGCTGCTCTTTAATAATGAAGGGAAGCAGCCTTAAATTCAGGCGGTATTCCGGGTAAAGGGTCCCATCCAAATCGAATGCAACTGCGGTAAATTTCACTTATCCCCCAATTTTAAGAATAACACAAATATATAGAAAAATCCGAATCCGTAAGGGTAAAAATCGCTGGTTTTGTTGCCCGGTTTTTCAAATTTTTGTATATTATGTACATGAAAAGAACACTAAAACTTCAAACCAAAATTTTACTAGTTTTTGCCGTCATTTTGCTGATACTAAGCGCAACCACTGCACTGCTTTCAGTGAACAAAAGCCAGGCAATCGCGTTGGATATTTATGTCCGGGAAGGGGAAAAGATTACCAGGAAGGCCGTCGCCCTTATCGATGGGGACAAGTTTGAGGCCTTGAGCAAAACCCTGAACGGAAAAGACGTGTATTACGGGGAAACAAGATTAAAGCTCTTCAATATGTGGGAAGAAGAATCTGTCCATTATCTCTACACAGTAGCGCCTGGCGGGGAAACTGGCTACCGCTACATGATCGACGGTTCAGGTGAGCCTGGCTCCGACACATTTTCGTACATGGGCGACGAACTTGACACTGACGAATATGGCACTTCATTTTTTAAGACCTGGGAAACAGAGACTACCCAGCACAGCCCAATAGAAAAAAACGAGGAATGGGGCTACCTCATCTCAGTTTACGAGCCCATATTTAATTCCAATGGGGACATGGTGGGAATCCTGGCCTGCGATTTTGACGCCATGTTTCTGTACAATTCGATGAAATCCGAGATCATCCAGCAGATTATCACAGGGATTCTTTTCGCCGTGGCCGGCGTTGCAATTATGTTCATATTGATAAGGCCGATATTCACCCGCCTGGGCCGCATCAGTGAAATCCTTAAAATTCTTGCCGATGGGGAAGGGAACCTTTCCGACCGGATAAAAGTAAAACGGAACGATGAAATTGACACCATGGCCACCCTGTTCAACAAAACCCTGGACAGAATCTGCAATATGGTGAACATGGTAAAAGACCAAACGAGCAACCTTACCAGCGTGGGGAATGAGCTTTCGGAAAACATGAACCAGACTGCAGCCGCAGTTACGGAGATAACCGGAAACATCCAGCAAATAAAAAACCAGGCATTGAACCAGTCCGCTTCGGTTACAGAGACCAACGCCACAATGGAACAGGTTGTGGAGAACATCGGCCGCCTAAACTCCCACGTGGAAGCCCAGACCGTGAGCGTCACCCAGTCTTCTTCCGCCATCGAGGAAATGCTGGCCAACATACAGAGCGTTACCAACATCCTTGTAAAGAACACCGAAAACGTGGAACAGTTGATTTCCTCATCCGACATGGGAAGGGCAAGCCTTGAGGAAGTTTCGCGTAACATAGAGGAAATTGCCAAGGAATCCGAAGGGCTTTTGCAGATCAACGCAGTTATGGGGAATATTTCGAGCCAAACCAACCTGCTTTCCATGAACGCCGCCATCGAGGCCGCACACGCCGGAATCGCCGGGAAGGGTTTCGCGGTTGTTGCAGACGAAATCCGAAAGCTCGCCGAATCCTCAAGCAAGCAGTCAAAGACCATTTCCACGGTGCTCAAGAAGATCACGGAATCCATCGAAAAAATTACCAGATCTGCGGAACTCGTCCTGGACAAATTCAAGGACATTGACAATGGCATACACACCGTTTCGGAACAGGAATCCATTATACGCAACGCAATGGAAGAGCAGAACACGGGAAGCAAGCAGATCCTGGAATCCATCGGCCTATTGTTGGACATTACCCGTCAGGTAAAGGAAGGCTCCGCCGAAATGCTTGAAGGCAGCCGCCAGGTTATAAAGGAAGGCAAAAGCCTTGCCGAAGCCACCCAACTGATTACAGGCGACATCAATGAAATTGCCTCGGGCGCGGATCATATCAATTCGACGGTGGCGCGTGTCCACGGAATTTCCAAAAACAACACGAAGCACATCGGTGCGTTATCAAAAGAGGTTGAGCGTTTCAAGGTTGCAAGTTAGGTGCAACTGGTTAGCCTCTGTGCCTTTGCTTAAGTTAATCGCACGGAGGCTATCTGATTGACAATAAACATTCTTTTTTTTATCATTAAAGAATGGAGGTTTATATGCTTTCAATAAAAGAATCGGTAGAGCAAATAAAAACTCAGTTTTCTGACCTTTTTGGCAATGATGTTACCGATGTTCGGCTTGAAGAAATAAACGGTAGTAATGATGATGAATATTTCTTAACAGTATCTTTTCTGATTCCCAATAAAAATTTACCTACAACCTTAACTTCAATAAATAGTTTTACACTTTTTCCTTATACTCGCCAATATAAAAACTTAACAATAAATAAGGAAGATGGTAACATCGTTTATATGAAGATGTGCGCAAATGCATGATGTAATAATTGACTCAAATATATTTATATTGTTCCTGGTTGGGCAAATAAATGAAAACAAAATTAAAAACTACACAAGAAATTCCATTTACTCCAAAGAAGACTATTATTTTCTTTTGGATATTTTATCAAAATATGACAGAATAATCACCAGCCCAAATATCCTAACAGAAGTCGATAATATTTTGAATAGAATTACTGGTGATGATAAATATAGATACTTGGCAATAGTAAGGGAAATCTATAAACAAACAATAGAAAAATATTTAGAAACAGAGAGTGTATCACAAAATTGGTTTTTTGATATTTTAGGGGTTACCGATTCCGCGATAATAATAATGGCCAGGGAATGTGACTTACTAATATCTGGAGACAGCTCCCTTTGTGATTATGCAAAATCGTTGGGTATAAAAACATTTGATTTTAAGGAATACATGAATAGCAAGCTATAGCACAAGGTAAAAAGTAAAAGAGAAAAGGGAAGAGAGAAAGCAATGTATACGTATCAATGATAAAGCGCTATTCCCTTGGCGTTCCCTGCGTTAATCCGCAGACTCTCTTCTTCTTCCCTCCGCGCGTCTGCGTGAGACATTCTCCGAATCAGCCTTTGCCCGGATTACCTCACGCCAAGACGCCAAGGCGTTTACCTGCTTATGGCAGTGCAGCCGGCAACGGAAGCTCACCAGCCCAGAACGAGCCGGTAAAGCCCAAATTTTCCCACCAGTCCGGATCTGTCCACTCGGTGCTTGTAATATCCTCGCCATCCTTGTCAGTTTTGGTTTTATCCGTAAACAAGCTTGTACTCCCACTCATGCCGGTACTCCGGGCGTAGTTATTATCAAGGCTCCCACCCATGATTCTCCCTGTCACACGCCCGACATAACTTGAACCCATTACAATTGAGTTAAGCGCCACGCAATTTTTAATTGAACCGGTAGCGTTTTCCCCAACAATTCCACCAATATATTGCCTTGTACCCGTAATACCCGCCACCATACTCGTAGAATAGCAATATGCCACTGTTCCGGTGTTTCGCCCTGCAACACCGCCAATATTACTATCGCCCATTACATTAGCAGTGGAATAGCAGTTTTGCAGCTTGCTGCCTGTGTTATTGGACCCTACCACGCCGCCAATATTATTTTTGCCGCTTACAGTGCCCGTGGAATAGCAGCTTTCTATTGTACAATTATCATAGCTATTCCCAACAATACCGCCGACATCGTCGCTGGTACCACTTACCGTTCCTGAGAAAGAGCAATTCTCCACTGTGCCTTTGTAAAGACGCGCCACAACACCGCCAACGTATTTATTTCCTTTTACAGAACAGTTATAAAGGGTAATATTCTTAATTATTCCATGGTCCACGTCACCGAACATCCCCTGATAATCCGCTGTGGCATCAATTTTGAGTTCCTCTATATAATACCCATTGCCGTCATAAGTGCCAGTGAATGGGCTATAAGGATCTTTGCGGTAACCAATTACTGGGAAGGTTCCGGTCAAAGTGATGTTATCAGTCTGCTTGTAATGCTTGTCTAAGGTCCAGCCTGATTCTATCCCAATTTTTTTCAAATCGGTGTCATACTTGACCCTTATATAGACTACAACTTCCACCAATTCAGGAGGCACGGAGTTGTAACTGGTAGTATCGGCCGGTGTAAAATTCATCTGGAAGCTCTCGATGGCTGCACTGGCAACCAGAGCCGTCCCGGGCGTTACCCATGTGAAACTTCCCGGTGTGCCAGTGTTGCCAGGGAGCGTTATATCCCCAAGGGTTTGGCCTTCAAACGCCCATAATTCAGCCGGCCAGTTGACGACTGGGTTGGCCAGGGTGGTACTGCCACCAGTAGTAGTTCCCCCTGTGCTACTGCCCACTGATGTCCCGCCAGTATTTCCACCCCTTCCGCCGCCGCCGCCCCCGCCGCCGCTGCCCGGCTTCCAGTTGGCGTAAAGGGTCATGTCTTTGGTTACGGTGTCGCGTGTAAAATTCCAGGCTTCGGTGCAGTCTTCGTCCTTGCACCAGCCGCCTAAAGAAAAACCTGCCTTCTTTACTGCCGAAGGCGCTTTTATTTTGCTGCCCCCGGTGACGGTCAGCTTTTCGGGGACAGGGGCCCCGCCTGCGGTTTCAAAATATACGGTGTAGCTGCCCAAGGCTAAAACTTCAGCCTTTGGCGTTGACGGGTTGCTGCACGATGTCAGAGGGAGCAAAATTGCCAATAAAACCAGCGCCAAAAAGGCAATACCGTCATAACTGAACGGTTTACGTTTTCCACCCATGTTTCCCTCCTCACTTAGGGAATTTTATTAAATAGAAAGTCAACAAGGGACACTCTTCTATAGTAATTATAACAACTAAATTCGAAAAGATCAACGTTTTTTATGAAAAAAGGCCAAGGAAAGGGAAAACCTCCGCTTTTACGGGTCAAATGCCCCTTCCACGGGGATGCGGACAAGGTTGACGAACTGCCCTGGGTAGCGTGTTTTGAACCCGTTAAATGAAGTTTCTTCCGCGCTTTCGAAAACCGCCACCTGGAAGACGCCCCTGGCATCGAAATAGGGGACAAGGACGGCAATATGGTAGTACTGCCGGATGATGGGAAGGCCACGCGGGTTGTCTGGGGTCACCGGGGCGCTTATTTCCTTGTTCACGGCGGCCAGGTAAATCCGGCCGGGCTCTTCAACCGCGAGGGTGTATAGAAGGGGGTGGAGCCCTTCCAGGCCGAATCCAGCGTTCCTGATATAACCCGGATAGGCCAGGGCGCTGCTGGCATCCGCCTGGCGGACAATCAGCTGGGAAAAGGGCCAGTCCCGGACTTCAATTTCATCAAGCGAGCCGAAAGAAGGCGAACGTTGGGCCGTCCCCGCCCGCGAAGCCAGGTTCCTGCACCAGTCTAGGCCAAAAAAGGGGGCCCTGGACTCCCACATTTCCGTAAAGGGCGAGCCCCTCTCCCCAAAGGCAGCCTTGAGGGGTTCTATGGGCAGCCGTTCACCGGTAAGGGGCCTTAAAATGCCATCCACAACCCACTTGGCAAACCCTGAGCAGTTCAGCCCCCCCGCACCTCCAGAGGGAACGTCCTGGGCCTCAAGGGTATCAATAAAAACGTATTCGCCCTTTTCGTTGATGGCACCATCGTCAAGGAACTTAAGCCCAGGCAGGCGGCTGCGGACCGCGCTTACAAAAGAGCGGACATCCCGGTACATTCCGGGCTCAGGGTCAAAATAGCGGCGCGGGAACCTATTACCCACAAGGCTCAAAGCCTCCTCAACCGGCAGGACATAGAGCCTTTCAAAGGGGATGGGAAGGGGGAGCGAACGCACGAGGTAGGCATCGTAAAGTACCACATCCATCAGGCACTTTTCTTCGCTAAAGGGCCTGAACTGCACGTAGGTGTTGTAATCGCTCCGCAAAAAAACCCGGATCCGGGCACTTTCAGGTGAATTATCGCGCTTGCGGATCAATATCCAGGAACCCTGCGCCCAGCCGGGGTAGGTGCCGTTCAGTTCCCTCGCAAGCACAACGGCGAATTCGTCACGGTTAAGGCCGGAACTCTCTACCCGCACCTGAATGCGGCTGCCTCCCCTCAACGTGTAGTATTCCGTCCTTTTGGAAAGGACCCTGCCCGGCGTTTCCCGGAGCCAGGATGCCTCCAGCGAAATTCTCAAGGGCGAGTCGTCCTCAATTTTGCGGGTCGGAATGTCCTGCGCAAAAAGAATTCCCCCCGGGAAAATTAGGAGGAAAAAAGCAAAAACCGGGGGGAATTTCTTAATCATTGCTATAAATATCGGCGAATAACAGAAAAATTCAATTTAGTGAACTGAACACCTAAAGCTTTTAAATACCCATCGCTGCGGGAATCCGCCCCGCCAAGCAATGCGCCCGAACTGGTGAGGGCGTTTTTGAAATTATGTAACATGGCGTAGGGCCAAATTAAGCAATAACCTTTTTTAGATAGTTTTGGCCCTTGAGGGCCGCTAGCGGCTTATGCCATGTCTTCAATCAATAACGCCGATGCTACCCGCAGGGCGCATAACGGTTGCTAAAGCAACCGCACCTTTGTACGAAAAATATAGAAATTCCCCGCGCCCACGCCATTATACATTATTTAATAAACACGGCTAACGCCGTGCTTTATTGGGCGGGGCCCCCGTTCCCGCAGCCGGAAATATCTAAAAAGCCATTTGAATTCAAGTCGGTAAATTATGTTTTCTTAATGAGGAAGGCAAATGTATAATGCGGAGAAGAAAAAACTTGGTGAGAAGTCCTATTGTTTGCGATGATTCTTTCTCATGTAGCGGGCAAAAGAAGCCATGGAGAAACCGATTAGAATGAGAGCCACACTTACACAAATTTGGAAAAACATATTCAGCCCCCTAAAATCCAATGCCTGTTCCATAACTACCTCTATACTAGCATATTGCTTTTTTCTAAAAATTTCAATGTATGGTAGAAAAATATGCGAACTTCATCACCTAAGTATGCCCATCCGCGTTTCCTAATATAAAAAGATATCTCGACATAAGGGCTGAAAGGATATATATTTTTGATATGACCATTGAACAGACTATTGAAATACCTTCCAGCCGCCGGATTTTTCTGGATTTACCACCAGAATTGCCTGTCGGCAGGGCAATGATTACCATAACTCCTAAATTAAATGAATACACAATAATAATCGCATTTGATGACGAAGCACAAAAGTGGTATGCCCAAAATGATGATATTCCAATTATCCTTGAGGATTATTCTCTTGATAAATTGATCAATAGGGTAAAATTGGCTGTACCAGAAATGTTGGAAATTAACAATAAACCCTGCAAGGATATTTGCTTGGTTTTTAAGTTAGAATCACAAGTAATTGCGGATTAATGGCAGAGTACGAGAAAAAAGTTAGGGAAATCCTCTCTAAAAATGGTTGCCAATTTATTCGGCACGGCAAAGGTGATCATGACATCTGGTATAGTCCGATTAAGAATTGCAATTTTACGGTAGATGGAAAAATTAATATCCGGCATACCGCAAACGGAATCATGAAACAAGCGGGCATTGAATTTCATTTCGGGTAAAATTTCTTCTCTTCTTCCATGTCTAAGAACTTCATCCCCCCAGCGCAGCCATCCGCTTTCCCGCAACACGTATGCTGATGGCCCCTGCGGTCAGCTCCGTGAATTTGCCATGGAGCGCCGGGAATTCTTCTGTGGGCAGGGAAAACTTCATTTCAACTTCTGTCCCGAAAAGCTCTAATGTGATTTCCGCGCCGCAAGCGCTTATCAGCCGCTTGGCAGGCTCATGCAGCGCATATGGCAGCGTAACGACGCATTGGGTAATCTCGCGCATGACGCCTACACCGGAAGCTTCCAGCGCGAGGGTGCCGCAGCGGGAATAGGCGCGGACGAGGCC
>JGI24702J35022_10001477_pt1 | contig 14582 bp, 5 predicted proteins | sample TergutTh196P4_FD_35022 | JGI IMG/M metagenome (IMG submission 35022)
ACATACATAGCAACCATCATAGATATAGACGGAAAAGTTAGCGATGTCCCGACAACTAAAATGATGTATGACTCTAACTCTCGAATTGGCGTAGTTAGTTTAGTCACTACTGACAATTCAGGGAGGTGCACATTCTTCGCGCCCGCGCCAACAGATCCTACCTATAATGTCGATGCTGGGATCATAACGATTGAGAAGGGATCTACGGTTCTCCGAGGTGGCGCAAGCGTGAATTTTGCGAGCAATAACACAAAATTCGTTATTGTTAACTTTAAGAATGATCCTGACGATGATTATTACCGCTTCCCCGATGGTACTGTTACAGTTTACACAGGCAGAAACAATGTTCCAACTCTCGACCCCTTGTGCAATACCACAGCAGTCAGCTACAACGCGGATGGCGTAGCAGGTGGTATTGCTGATATTGTATTCATATTTGATGATGTATTTGTAGCTTCCGAGTTATCGTTTGTGTATTTAGTCGGTTCGTGGAGCTGGACCCCAGACGGTTATGCCGTGGATGCAATAATAGAAGGCAAGTGGGATACTATAACAGTCAAGAGCGCTTCTGATCGCGATGCTCTGATAGCAATTGCGGGCCAACTTTGGAACAACATTAGAATTAATAGTAATGGATGGTTAGATCTATCCTCCGCTGTACAATTGTTACACGTTCCATCCACATGGCCGCAACCAAGCGCCGAATACACTATTGAGAACAACGGTGGCCTCTTGTTTCTTGATGCAGTCTTCTATGGCTATACTGCTGATGACGATGTTCCTGTTTACACTATTACTAGAACCGACGCTGATGGAGCTTATCTCGTTGAAGAAGTGACAGCCAAATATCTCAACGAGGATAATTTCTCTTTAGCGTACCTAGACGCCTACTCAAACCGGGTTGTTTCCGCGATATACATTATCAAAAACAACGTCTACGCCTCGCGAACGATTACGTCGTTTGCCCCCGCAAACGTATATACTAACGTTGGGACTGCACCGATAATGCCCACCCAGATCACAGCTTACTATAGCGATGGTGCAAGGGGCAACGTCTTCGTAACATGGGACTTCATCGACTCCTCACAGTACGCATCGGTTGGAACATTCACAGTACAAGGCGTAGTTGCAGGGACATCTGTAAGGCCAAACGCGACAGTATTGGTTTCTCCCGCTCCTATCCCGATAACGCCCATTATGGTAATTGGATATGATTCATATACGGTACTCCAAGACAGCAAGATAGTTACCACATACATAGCAACCATTGTAGATATCGACGGCATTGTAAACGATGTCCCAACAACTAAAATGATGTATGACTTAAATTACCGTATTGGTGTTGTTAGCGTGTTTTCCATTGACATTTACGGGAGGTACAGGTTCACGGAACCCGCTTTAGATATTTCTTATAGTGTTGATACTGGGATCACAAAGATTGAGAAAGGAGCGACAACTCTCTACGGTGGCACAAGTGTTTATCTAGCGAGCAATATCACAAAATTTGTTTTTATCAACTACATGAAAGACCCTTACGATGAATATTACCGCGTCCCCGATGGGACTGTTACAGTATACACAGGCAGAAACAATGTTCCAACTTTTGACGCCTTAAACCATACCACAGCAGTCAGTTACAGTTTGGATGGCGTAGCAGACAATATTGCTGACATTGTTTTCATTTTTGACGATGTCTATGCAAACCCTGAGTTCACATATGTGTATATCGTTGGTTCATGGTACATGGACCAATACGGTTACAACATGGATGTAATAGTGAAAGGAAAGTGGGACACTATCACAGTTCACAGCGTTGCTGATCGCAATGCGCTACTAGCTATGGCAGGCCAACTTTGGACCAACATTATAGTTACCAGCAACGGCTTTCTAGATTTAACCTCAGCTAAACAATTGCTCTACGAAGTAAGCTCACCGAGTGCAGCATCATCTATTAAAAGCATTGGAGGCCTCTTGGAACTTGATGGAGTTTACAGCGGCTATACTGCCAATGACGACACGCCCGTTTACATTATTACCAAGACTGGAGCGTTTGAAGCTGATGTTATTGAAGTACCCGCAGCGTATCTTGACGAAGACGACTTTGACTTCGCGTACCTAGACGCTAACTATAACAAAGTTATTTCCGCGATATACATTATCAAATTTGATATGTGAACACAGGGACGGACCTTTTGTTCATTTTACTGGAATAATACACGCACCATTCCGAACGCGAGTAACTCTGCTCACGGGATAGGATGTGAACACTTTGGATAACGAATACATTACCGCCCAACAAGCGGCGGAAAAGTGGAATATATCTGACCGGCGCGTTCGGGTTCTTTGCCAAGATGGCAAGATTTCCGGCGCTGCGAAGGTCGGAAAATCGTACAAAATCCCATGCAACGCTGCCAAGCCCGTCGACGGTCGGAAGAAAAAAGTTGCGGCGCTCACTGCTGTTCGTTGGCTAAAATGGGATAATGATGTCGTTGGCGTAATCAACAGCGCGAATGCCGTCGTTTTCACAAAGCCGGAGTATAACGAAGTCGTTTCCCTCTATACTCGCACAGCAAAAAGTTGGACTTCCGAACAGTTTTCACAGTTCCTATCAGAGCGCATTGTGGGCCGCGGACGCCGGGATATTGAAAAGATATTGTTCCGTTGCGGCTTGTCACACTATGATGTTTTGCGAATCGCTGAGATAACGCGAGGTATTCATCCGAAGGATTTATTGTGGATTGCCCATAGCGAAAATGAAGCGCTAGGCACGGTAATAACAGACGTTTTCGACTCGGTTTTTCATCATAAAATCGACCTGACCGGCAATAGCATCGACACTCCGGAAGGATATAACATTAAAAGATACGGCGCGTACAAAGGGCAATACGGCATTTTTAAGCAACGTCTCAGCCCTCTGACAACCGATGTTGAATCGGAGGTGGCGGTGTGTTTGTTGGCGCACAGGCTGGGCGTGCCCTGTTGCCCTGCTTATCGTGTTGATAAAGACACTATGTTTTCCTCTTTTCTGTACGATTTTTCAAAAGAATATATCGTACATTTCCGCCGCCTTATTAACGGCGCGCGTTCTGACAATGAATATCAAAACTTGATTTCAACCCGGCCACAATTCAAGGACGACATCGCACGGATGATTTTGTTGGATTTTGTAACCCGGCAGGACGACCGTCATCTTTCCAACATCGCGATAAAAATAAGCGGCAAAACAGAATCGTTTTATCCTCTGTATGATAATGGGCGTAGTCTTTTTTATGAAGATACAGAGGAAATGGTGTTGCAAGCGGTCGCTGATCCGGCAAAAAACGCAACCAGCTTTGGTTTTATCAGCACTTACTTTGACTATGTTCAAGAGATTGCCGAACAACGCGGCGGGCTACATGGGCTTGTCAACCTTGACATTACAAAAGAAGAAATCATATCTATTCTCAAAGAAGCAGACTTCAAAGGCTACCGGTTGTTCGGCGCGACGGAATGGTTAGTAAAGACTATACAAATACTGCAGCAACTTGCGTAAAACAGCATCAAAAATATGGGGGACGTTCACCGTTGATTCCCCAGATTAACAAACAAAGCAGATGTCGCCATCGGTTTAATTTGTCGGTGTCTACCGCAATTATACCGTCTTTGGAGGTCAGTATCTGCTTGTTTGCATAATTGCAATTGGTATAACAGTATTTTGAATGCGTGAAAGTTGTGTAATATAATCTAATATATGTTGCAATTACCGACTAATTATGTTATGAATATGGTAACTTATTAACATTAATTAGAATAAAGGATGAACAAAATGAAACCATCACAAAAGCACAGTAATGTCTTTAAATTGCTAACAGTGGTTCTAGCAGTCACTATTATGTTTTCCTCAGTACCCTTGCGTGTACTTGCGTCAAATAACTCGAAAGAAGCGATAAATGGCGATTCGATCATTTCGGATATCCTTTATGGCGACTTCACTGGCAATGGAGAAATAGATGGAACGGATATTCTTTGGATAAATCGCTATATACAATGCGATTGCGATTTAGACGCTATGCTGCAAAAATACCCGTCGACCTTTACATTCAGTGAGGCGGCGGCGGATTTCACAAATGATGGAATTGTCGATGAAAATGATGTTCTTTGGATGTCTAACTACATTGCGGCAAATTGTGACGCGGAAGCAATGATTCAGCGATTTTCGCCCGAAATAGATTTCGGTCATCTGTCTTTTTATTCTGTACCAATTTACGAAGATGATCCAAAGGCAACCCTAACTTCCATCTTGCCAAACACCAACGCGCCAATCGTGTTTAAGGACCCGAAATTTAAGGAGGCGGTTGTCGCCGCGCTTAAAAAACCGTCCGGAAGCGACCTTTATCAAAATGACTTATCTGGAATCAGTGTTTTAGACGTAAGCGGTAAGGGGATAACAAGCATGGGCGAGTTGTCGTACTTTAAAAACCTGAGTGTCCTTGACTGCAGTAACAATCGGCTAACCGCACTGGACTTAAGCAAAAACTCCTTGTTGACAAGACTTGTTTGCTCTAAAAATAACTTATATGCGCTTGATGTAAGTAAAAACATGAAGTTGCAGTACCTTTATTGTTATAACAACAACCTAACCACAATTGATGTAAGCAACAACACCGCGCTAATGGAGCTTTACTGCGAAGCCAATAATCTCACAATGCTTGACGTAAGCAAAACCAAGAATATAACGAATCTTCGTTGCGGGAGTTCTCAACTAAACGCAGTGTATTTTGCCAGAGGCAACAACACGTGTGCCATCAGTGTAAATGGCGCCGGCTATTTGTCCGCGCTAAGTATTGACTTTAGCAATGGGCAAATCCAAGTTGGAGCAACAGGGGAAAACGCCCCTAATTGGGAACTTATGGGCACTAAGATTGCGTCAACCTTGGGTTCGATTAACCTTAATCTAACCGACAGTGGCATGGCCTATGCTGGAGTAAACGGCAAAAGACTTATAGTTAATTTTTCAGCTACGCCTGAAGCACCAATTGTATTTCAGGATCAAAATTTTAAGGAAGCGGTTATTGATAATCTAAAGCAATTGCCTGGGTACTCAGATTACACTAATGACAGCGACTTGTATCCAGAAGACTTGGAGAAAATCACCCATTTGTACGTGAACTCTAAAGAGATAACAAGCATGAGTGAGTTGTCTTATTTTATAAATTTGGACACCCTGTTTTGCGAAGACAACAACCTAACCACACTTAACGTAAGTAACAACTTAGCGTTGATTCAGCTTAATTGCGATTATAACAACTTAACCACGCTTGACGTAAGCAATAATTCGGAGTTACGGTTTCTTAATTGCTCAGCAAACAACTTAACCATACTTGATCTAAGCAACAATACTGCATTGGGCGCTCTGTATTGCTATTCTACTAACTTAACAACACTTGATCTAAGCAGCAACCCAAAGTTGTATTGGCTTACTTGCGGTGACAACAACCTAACAACACTTGATGTGAGTAACAACACGGCGCTATATTACTTTAATTGTAGTAAAAGCAATCTAACAACACTTGATGTAAGTAACAACACGGTGTTGGAATTTTTCTCTTGCGGTGACAACAACCTAACAACACTTGATGTAAGCAACAACACGGCACTGCAGGAACTTTGGTGCTATAACAACAACCTAACAACACTTGACTTAAGCAACAACACGGCATTAGTGACTCTTGTTTGTGATAATAACAGCTTAACAACGCTTGCTATAGGAAACAGCACGGTATTACGGGAACTTTATTGTCAAAACAACAAACTAACAACCCTTGATTTAGGTAAATACACGGCGTTAGAGACTATTTTTTGTGATAATAACAACCTAATCATGCTTGTTATTGGCAACAGCACTGCGTTACAGACACTTTATTGCAATAACAACAACCTCTCTACACTTGATCTAGGCAACAACGTGGCATTGTTGCATCTTGAATGTGCTCACAATAACCTAACCACACTTAATCTGAACAGCTACACGGCATTGTGGTATCTTGATTGTTCTTACAATAATCTAATCACACTTAATTTGAATAGCGACACGGCTCTGTCGTATCTTGATTGTTCTTACAACATCCTAACCGCGCTGGATTTATGCAGCAACACTGCGTTGTGGTATCTTGATTGTTCTTACAACGACCTAGCCATACTTGATGTAGACCGCAACATAGCATTGTGGTATCTTAGTTGTTCTTCCAACAACCTAGCCACACTTGAAGTAAGTTATAACACGGGGCTAATCGTTATTCGTTGCTGGTCTAACAACCTAACTTCACTTGACTTAAGTAACAACAATGCATTAAAGACCCTATACTGCTATTACAACAACCTAACCACTCTTGATGTAAGCTTCAACACGGAGTTGCAATACCTTTATTGTCACTACAACAATCTAACTTCACTTGACTTAAGTAACAACAATGCATTGCAGACCCTATACTGCTATTACAACAACCTAACCACTCTTGATGTAAGCTGCAACACGGAGTTGCAATATCTTTATTGTCACTACAACAACCTAACTGAACTTGACTTAAGTAACAACAATGCATTGCAGACCCTATACTGCTATAACAACGACCTAACCAGACTCAATGCAAGCAACAATACATCGTTAACGCAGATTCGTTGCGGGAGCAATAACCTAACTACGCTTGATGTAAGTAACGGTACAGCGTTGCAGCGCCTTGAATGTGATAATAATAACCTAGCCACACTTGACTTAAGCAGTAACACAGGGTTAACGTATCTTCGTTGTGGAGGGTTACAACTAGACTCTATTTATTTTACAAGAGGAAGCAATGTCTGTTCCGTTGAGATAAATGGTGATGGTTATTTCTATGACTTAAGCATTGACTTTGTAAATGGGCAAATCTATGCACAAGTATCGGGAAAAAACGTTCTATTTTGGGAGCTTTCAGGTACCACCGTTTCCCCTTCACCTGTTGGTATAATTAATCTTCACTTAACTGACAACGGCATGGCCTATTCTGGAGTAAACGGTACAAAACTGGTCGCTAATTTCTCGATAATGCCCGTAACGCCCCATGAAAAGCTAGCTATGGTAATTGGTTATGATTCATTTGCCTTCGTCAGAGATGGTAGGGTAGTTACAATATACATAGCAACCATAATAAATCTCAATGGTGCTGTTCACGAGATATTAACAACAAGTGAGATGTATGATGCTAATGCGCGTATTGGAGTTGTTAGTTTTGTGTCCATGGACAATTCCGGGAGGTACACATTTTCAGCCCCCATATCAGATCCTACTTTTATAGTTGACAATGGAATCACAAAGGTTGAGACAGGGGTATCATCTCTCCATGGTGGTACAAGCGTGAATCTGGCGAACGATTCCACCAAATTCATTAGGGTGAACTTTACAGATAATCCGTACAATTATTATGACCGTATCCCTGATGGAACTGTAACGATCTACACAGGTATATCCAGTGTACCAGCTTTTGAACCCTTGAGTAACACCTGGGCAGTTAGCTATGACGTTGATGGAATAGCAGACAATATTGCTGATGTTGTGTTCATATTTGACGATGTCTGTCCAGCCTGTGAGTATTCGTTTGTGTATATTGTAGGTTCATGGAACCTGACCATAACTGGTTATTCTATGGATGTGATAGTTGAAGGCAAGTGGGATACTGTCACTGTAAGGAGCGTTGCTGATCGTGATATTCTAGTAGCTATGAAGGGCAAACTTTGGAACAATATAAAAGTGACAAGCTCTGGCATCCTAGATTTATCCACCACAGTTGAATTGTTCCACGATACAAACGCGCCGCAGCCACTGCCGAGCGCCGGATCAAGCATCAAATGCGATGACGGATTCTTGTATCTTGACGGCGTTTACCGAGGCTACACGGCTGAGGACGATGTACCCGTTTATATAATAACTAAGATTGGTGCATATGAAGCATATGTTTTTCAAGTGACAGCCGGAAATCTTGACGAAGATGACTTTGTCTTCGCATACCTAGACGCAGACTCAAACCAAGTTGTTTCCGCGATATACATCGTTAAGGATGAGTTTGAGCGAGTGATTACTTCGTATGCCCCAGTAAACGTCTACACCAGCGTCGAAACGGCACCAGAACTGCCCGCCGAGATAACAGCTTACTACAGCGACGGATCGAGCGGCAACGTCTCTGTAACATGGGACTACATCGACCCTGCACAGTACGCTTCGGTTGGAACGTTCACAGTACAAGGCACCGTAGTAGGGACATCGATACGTCCAATCGCGGCAGTAACGGTTTCATCAACCCCACCAGTTGCATTTCAGGATCCGGATTTTAAAGAAGCAGTTGTTGATAATCTAAAACTCTTGCCCGGATACTCAGATTACACTAAGGACAGCGACCTTTACCCGGAAGACTTGGCAAACATCACCTCTTTGGATGTAATCGGAAGAGGTATAACAAGCATGGGCGAGTTGTCCTATTTTACAAATTTGGTCGACCTGTATTGCGGTGACAACAACCTAAGCACACTTGATGTAAGTAACAACTCTGCGTTGCGGATTCTCGAATGCACTTATAACAATCTAGCAGAGCTTGACGTTAGCAAAAATACACTATTGCAGTTATTGTACTGCGGTGGCAACAATCTAACCACACTTGATGTAAGCAACAGCACTGCGTTGCAACACCTCTTCTGCGAGTACAACAACCTAACAACACTTGACTTAAGCAGCAGCACGCTGTTGCAATACCTCTCCTGCGAGCACAACAACCTAACTACTCTGGATGTAAGTAAAAACACGGATTTGCAGTTCATTCTCTGCAATAACAACAATCTTACTGCACTTGATTTAAGCATCAACACGGCGTTGGGGGTCCTTGATTGCTCCTACAACAGATTGACAACACTTGATTCAAGTAATAACAAGGCGTTGCAAATACTTTATTGCTATAACAACAACCTAACAAAACTTGATGTAAGTAAAAATCTATCGTTGTGGAACCTTGAGTGCGGGGGGGCTCAACTAGACTCCGTGTATTTTACCAGAGGCATCAACGCATGTTCTATTGAGACAATAGGCGCGGGTTATTTTTCTGAATTAACAATAGACTTTATCGATAAACAAATCCTAGTTGGGATATCGGGAGATAGCGTTTCTTCTTGGGAACTTTCGGGCGCTACAGTTGCTACATCAGTTGATACGATTAATCTTAGTTTGTCCGACAACGGCATGGTCTATTCTGAAGTCTACGGCACACAACTTGTAGCTAATTTCACCCCAGCGCCCACCCCACCTGTTACATTTGAAGATCCATATTTTAAAGAAGCGGTTGTTGATAGTCTAAAACAATTGCCCGGATACTCAGATTACACTAAAGACAGCGACTTGTATCCGGAAGACTTGGAGAAAATCACTTATTTGAGCTTAAGCAATAGAGGGATAACAAGCATGGGTGAATTATCTTATTTTACGCGTCTGGAGAGACTTTATTGCCCTAACAACAGCCTCACTAAACTGGAAGTATCCAACAACACAGCGTTGCAGACACTTTATTGCTATAACAACAACCTAACTGCACTTGATGTAACCAATAATACGCGGTTGCAGTACCTCAACTGCTATAACAACAATCTAACCACACTTGATGTAAGTAGCAACACTGCGCTACAAGACCTTAGTTGCGATGACAACAACATAACCGCACTTTACCTAAGCAACAACACCGCGTTGCAGTTCCTCAATTGCGGATACAATGACCTAACTGCACTTGATGTAACCAATAATACACAGTTGCAGTACCTCTACTGCTATAACAACAATCTAACCACGCTTGATGTAAGCAAAAACACAGCGTTACAATACCTTGGTTGCGATAACAACAACATAACCGCACTTTACCTAAGCAACAACACCGCGTTGCAGTTCCTCGATTGCACAAACAACAATCTGGAAACACTCGATTTAAGCAACAACGCTGCGTTGCAGTATCTTTATTGCTCTGGCAACAACCCATCCACACTTGACCTAAGCAACAACATTGCGTTGCGATACGTTGAGTACTGGGGTGAGTCTCAACTAGACTCGGTATATTTTACCAGAGGCAGCAATACCTGTTCTATCGAGATAAACGGTAATAGTTATATAGATACTCTCGTTATAGACTTTAGCGAGGGTAATATCATTGTTTTGGTATCTGGGGAAATCAGTCCTTCCTGGGAGCTTTCGGGTACAACGCTTTATACTATTTTTAGTGGAAGGGTTCTTTTTCTCGATTTAACCGACGACGGCATGTTCTATTTTTATTCTGAAGTCTATGGAACAAGACTTGTCGTTAATTTCCCCACCACTCCTTCCCCACCTGTTACATTTGCAGACTCCGCCTTTAAAGCCGCAGTTGTTGATAATCTCAAGCTTTTGCCTGGATATTCAAATTACACCAAGGACAGCGACCTTTACCCGGAAGATTTGGCAAACATCACCTCTTTGGATGTAAGCAGCAAAGGGATAACAAGCATGGGCGAGTTGTCATATTTTACCAATTTGAGCGTCCTTTTATGCTTTGACAACAACCTAACCACATTAGATGTAAGCAAAAACGCACAGTTGTGCATCCTTGATTGCTATAAGAACCACCTAACCTCGCTTGATGTGGGCTACAACACGCAGTTGCAGTATCTTTATTGCGAGCAAAACAACCTCACTACGCTAGATCTACGCAATAACACGCAGTTGCGCGATGTTTTGTGCTATAGTAACGACCTAACTTCACTAGATTTGAGCAACAATACGGCGCTACAGTACCTTGATTGCTATAACAATAAGCTAACCACACTTGATGTAAGCAGCAACACTGAACTACAGTATCTTTATTGCGAATATAACAACCTAGCCGCGCTGGATGTAGGTAACAACGCAGCATTGCGGCGCCTTTATTGCCAGTATAACAACCTAACCTCGCTAGATGTGAGCAACAGCGCGGCGCTAGAGATTCTTTATTGCTACTACAACAAGCTAATCTCGTTGGTTATTGGCGACAGTATGGAGTTAGTTGAACTTGATTGCTGGAACAATAAGCTAACCACTCTTGATGTACGCAATAACATGGGGTTGCGGTACCTTCAGTGTGTTTACAACAACCTAACTACGCTGGATGTAAGCAACAATGCAGCGTTGCGATACCTTGGTTGCTATAACAACAACCTAACCGCGCTTGACTTAAGTAACAACAGGGCTTTGGAGTACCTTGGTTGCCATAATAATAATCTAACTACAGTTGATGTAAGCAACAACACATCGTTAACAAATCTTATTTGTGGGGGTTCTGAACTGAACTCAGTGTATTTTACCAGAGGCATCGGTGCGTGTTCTCTTGAGATAACCGGAAACGGTTATTTTTCATACATAACAATAGATTTTGTCAATGGGCAAATCCAAGTTGTGGCATCGGGGGAGAACGTTCCTTCTTGGGAGCTTTTGGGCGCTACTATCGCTTCATCAGCAAGTATGATTAATCTTAACTTAACCAACAATGGAATGGCGTTTTCTGAAAATAGCGGCACAAAGCTTGTCGCTAATTTCCGCGCGCCGACGAAGACAATAACAAACACAGAACAGATCCAACACTTGGAAAGAAAGCGTGGGATATAAATGAGCAGCGCTCTTATCGCAATGAGCGGAGGCGTTGACAGTTCTGTTGCCGCATATCTTGCGATACAGCAGGGATTTGACTGTACAGGCGCCACTATGAAATTGTTTGACAACACAGACGTCGGTGCCGGCATGGATGAAACATGCTGTTCTCCTAACGATGCGGAGGCTGCGCGTAATGTCGCTGCTTCGCTTAATATGCCGTTTTATGTTTTTGATTTCGCGGATGATTTTAAAAATCAGGTGATAGCGCGGTTTATAAAGTCTTATCAAAACGGCGAGACGCCAAACCCCTGCGTTGACTGTAACCGTCACTTGAAGTTCGACAAACTGCTACAACGCGCCAAGGAATTGGAAAAGGACTATATCATAACCGGGCATTACGTGAGAATTGAGACCGATCCGGTTAGCGGCCGGCGACTGCTGAAAAAAGGCGTAGATCTATCTAAAGACCAAAGCTATGTTCTATACGCGCTCAAGCAGGAACAGCTCAAATCGAGCTTCTTCCCGTTGGGCGAGTTGCTCAAGTCACAGGTACGCGAAATTGCTCTTGAGCAAGGATTCGCTAACGCGATGAAGCGCGACAGTCAGGATATCTGCTTTGTACGCGGCGGCAATTATGCTGATTTCATCCGGCAATATACCGGCCAGGAACTTCCCAAAGGCCGCTTTACAGACACAAATGGCAATGATCTCGGCGAACATAAAGGCATTATCCATTACACCGTCGGCCAGCGCAAGGGTTTGGGATTATCGGCGCCGGCGCCGCTATACGTCTGCTCGGTGTCCGCTGAAAACAATACAGTTGTACTCGGCGGTTCAGACGAGTTGTACGCAAAGGCGCTGATCGCACGGGATATAAACCTGATCCCATTTGACAGCCTTGACGCACCAATAAGAGTCCAAGCGAAAATACGTTATAAGCATCAGCAACAGCCTGCCACTGCGTATCAGGTTGATACGGACACGCTCCGGATCGAGTTTGATAGCCCGCAGAGGGCCATAACAAAAGGCCAGGCTGTTGTACTCTATGATGACGAATTCGTCGTCGGCGGCGGCACGATCACTTCGGTTGAAACCTGATAAATTCAACAAAAACGGCATCTAAAACAAGCAGTCACGCTATATCTTGATCTTGAAAGAACGCTGCCACTGTGCTAAAATGACAGCGTTCGGTTCTGTATCATTTTGATACAGTTAATATTTGAAAGGGGTTTGAGATAATGTCAAAATCATTGGTTTTTAGCGTTTCTGCTGGGACGGGATGTTACCGCCATATTCAAATTGGGGAGGGCGAGACGCTAATGGGGCTCAGCAGTGCGATCCTGGATGCGTTTGACTTTTTCGACGACCACCTGCATTCATTCTTCATGAATAACCGTGCTTGGGATGAGGATGCTGAATTTGTAAGTCCTAGAGACGATCTTGATGGCGCGCTTGATGGCGCGCTTGGTTTTACCGACGAAGTAAAGCTGTCGGAATTCCGCCTCGCCAAGGGTGATAAGTTTTTGTATATTTTCGATTATGGGGATGAATGGCGTTTTCACATAAAAGTTCTGCGCGTCCTAGATCTGCTGACGTTAAGACCAATAACACTAAAAAGCGTTGGGCAGATAAGCCAATACCGTGGTTACGACGACGACGAGGATGACGATTACGATGCCGAATGAAGAACCCGCTTTCAGCGGACTTGACAATGGTTTTGAGTCCGTCTTCGACAGCTTTGAAGACGCAGTCAGAGCGGCTGACATTGACAATCCCCTTTCAAAGCCCGCAAAGCTCAGCGTAATACAGGCTCAAGTCGAACAGTTGACTTTCGCCGAGCGCCAGAAAGTCGAAGAGTTTGCTTTGAAAATTGATCTACACGATACCGGCTTTGTTGCCGGTTATGGCGCTGCGGCCCAGAGAAAGTCGTCCGCGTTTTCAAAAACCGCCCTCCAGAGCGTAAAAGCGGACTGCCTTGAGGAAGCTGGGGCCGCGTTAAGCGAAATCGCGACGCTCATAGGAGGCTTTCGCCCGCTTGACGGCGGGTTCGATCAGCAGAAAAAAAGCGTCGGCGTATGGATAGGGCGCAAGAAGCAGAAAGCCCAAGAGAGTCTTGCTGATATACAGGCCAAGGGGATCGATTTGGCAAGAACCATAGACGGGATCGCCCAGACGCTGCGGGGGCACCGGATGACGCTGATAGCTTCCATCAAGGAACTTGACGGGCTTTACGCAAGCAATCTGCAGCAATTCAGGGAACTGACATTTTATATAATAGCCGGTAAACTAAAGCTGGCCGAGCAAGAAGCCGGCGAGCTTGATGACCTCAAGGTCAAAGCATCAAAGAGCGGCAGTCCGGAAGACGCTGCCGCCGCCGATAGCTTTGCGGATCAGTGCCACAGATTTGGCATCAGGCTCCACGACCTTGAGCTTACCCGAACGGTTTGCATCCAACTGGCACCGCAGATCCGTTTGATCCAACGCAACAATTTCGCGCTGGCAAACGCGATTCAAAACACCATAACCACCGCAGTCCCCCTCTGGGAGAATCAAGTATTTTTGGCGCTCGCGATCGAGAAGGGGAAAAGAGCCGCCAAAGCCCGCTCACGCGCAGCAAACATTACAGGCGAGCTGCTTATCGGCGGCTCTGAAACGCTAAATCGCGGCGTCATTGCCGCTGCCAAAGCTGCGGAGCTGGGCATTGTCGATGTAAAGACACTCGAAGGCGCCAATGAAAGGCTCGTAGAGGCTATCAAAGGCGCCCTTGAAGTACAAAGCGAAGGCAGGCAGTCGCGCGTTAATGCCGAGGGTAGGATGTTATCTATCGAAGACGAGCTTAGAGATAATAACAAAGCCTGGGTATGCACTTGACGCCAACTGAATACTCTACACTCCCGTCATTGCGGGCTTGACCCGCAATCTCGTGAAGGATTGGTATATG
>JGI24702J35022_10001478_pt1 | contig 14577 bp, 12 predicted proteins | sample TergutTh196P4_FD_35022 | JGI IMG/M metagenome (IMG submission 35022)
TTTGAATGGCATGGTTTATTTTAGTATGTTGGATGAGATAAATCAAGGAGAGCAATAGGTCACAAACCTATACAATGATCCTGGGTTAATGAAAGGATTTCAGTAGATTGTTCCTTTCGTTAATCAAAGACAACAGGGAATTCGCCATTGACATTGTACTTTCTTTGTCCCCGTTGCTTACTGCGCGTTCAAGTTCATTGACGGATGCAAGAATGCGATCTTCTATCTCCATCATGTTGGGGTGAGATTTTGCGGGGCTGGAATAGAAAGCATCGTACAATCGTTCCATATTCTTTTTTGTTTCTTTGTCTTTGATGTTATCCAATAGCACTTTAATTTTTGCTGAATTGTCCTTTATAAACGAAATTTGAGGCTGTCTTTTTTCCTCAGCAGTAGCCGTTCCTTCGTTGGCAATTAAATGGGCAACCAAAATAATGCCATATAATCCAGCAATGCAGAGTTGAATTATAAACGAAACTATGCAGCTTTCAGGGGTTATCAATATAAGGATAATGCCAGTAATAAATTCCAAAATAAAATAAACTGATGAAATGGAATAAACTGAAAACCCAAATACCGCATAACTTTTTCCTGCACGGATTAGTTTTGGTGTTAGTAGTAACATTAAATACGCAAAGTGAATAAAAGCGTATGAAATCCACACGGAAGCAATATGCTGGAAACCGCTTAAAAGAAAGAAAAGAACATTGAAAATTACCAGAAAGACTAAATCAAGAATAACCCATAATACATTTACCCGTTTCATATCGCCCACCTTACATCCGACTCATTATTTCTGCTTTTTTAGAGTCAAATTCTGTCTGTTCTATCAATCCAAGATCAAGCATATCTTTTAATTTTTTCAACGTTGCAACAGGATCATCGGTAACACCGCCAGAAGCCGGAGGTACATCCGCTGATTTCTGCGTGAACCTACCTGAGGCTTGCGGGGCGGCAGAAGGCGGAACTGACTGTTGCAGGGGGGTAAACATTTGCTGCGCCATATTCCCAAAAACACCCCCGGCAGCCATGCCCATGCCAATCCCTGCGCCGGTAGCAGCCACCCCGCCTGAACCCGGGTTTGCAGCAAGTGTCCCAAGTATGTTGGCTGCCTGCTGCCTGCCCCAATCATTGCCAAGAATATCGATAGCACCCTTGTCAGCCTGGGCATTACGCATTTTTGCGATTGCGTCCATCCCGATTTCGTCATAGCGACGTCGAAGCTCGTCATCGTCCAGGTCAAGGGCGGCGATGGAAAACTTTACCATCTTTAAGCCATAATCCTCGAATACCTCACCAAGAAACGGCTCCACCGTTCCGGAAAACTCCTCAAGACGAGACTCAATCCCAAGAAGCTCAGTTTGTGTTTCATTGACGGCGCGGGTTATGCTAGCCTTTATTTTGCTTTGAAATTCGTTTGCAAAATAATCGTCCAACAGTTCCTGCTGCGCCACCATGTTGATATTGTTCCCTATTAGCTTTGTTAGGAACTTTTGCGGGTTTTCCACTTGAATCTTGTAGGCACCCCTTGCCCGGATTTTAGTGGCAATACCAAGCAACTTGTCGCGTACCTGGATTGGTGATGAGGTTCCCCACAAAATCTCCATGCTGTGCGCTTTGCGGACGAAGTACACAACACAGTTAAAGGTGCTGACACCGCCTGTGAAAGCATTACGAAGACGGCTGATAAACGGGTAATTCTCGGTCGAAAGTTTATACGTTCCGTTATCAAAAGTTTCCTCGATAACGCCGCCCTTGATAAAGATAGCTTCCTCACCGGGCATTACAATAAGCGTCGAGTTGGTATTGAAATCTTCCTCCGGCTGCCGCCAAATGAGGAGGTCACCCGAACCCGAGTTTTTGATAACATCTGCCCAGTGTTTTTTACCACCGGCATAAGCAGATTCGTTTGGGTTTTTTTCGAAAAGTGCCATGTTAATCTCCCTCTGATGCATCTATTAGTTCTGACTCCGGTGCAACTTCCACAGGCGCTTCCGCTGGTTCGGGTTCGCTTTTTGTTTCTGTTGACTGTTCAGTGCCTTCTGTGATTTCATTGTTCCTAATCTCATTTAATTTTTCTTGCGGCACATCATCAATACTGTCATATCCTTGTAAACGCTCATCTGTAAGTTCAATACCTGTTTCACTGTCATAAAGACGCTGGTCGTCATTAAACGGCTCTATTGGTTCTGTCCTTTCTGCCGATTCAGCACCGTTTTCGATAGCCTGATCAATTTCCAACATATTAGACTCAACTTTAGGACTTCCTCCATGTTGGTCAATATACGTCTCCATCATTGCCGCCAAACCATGATAAGCTGCCTGACCTAATGCTTCTCTTCCTGCAAATGCCATCTGACCAAAATATGTAAGGGGGTTAGAATGTGCTTGTGGAGGATTTTCCCCAGACCATTCTGCAGCACCACGAACAAAATTACCAACAGCACCACGTAACGGCTCCACATGAGATTTGTTCATAACGTCCCCATCATTCAAATCCACACCGTCATCACTAGCAAGATCGCCGCCAAAATCTGCACGGGTATCGCCGCCGGTGTTGCTACCGATGTCTAATCTTGTATCAGTGCCTAAGTTAAAATCTTTTGCCATACATTACTTCCTTGGAAACCCTTCTGCGATCATACGTTTGCCATTTTCGGGACGCTCTCTGAGCGTCACCATAAAATTGTAAACCCCAACCCCATCCATGAAAGGGGCAAGCCTTGAAATCATCCCCGCTGTGTAGCCTTCAACCGTTAGGGGGTTTTCCTGTGGATACTCCTTCTTCTCTATCCATTTTTCAAGTTCGGCTCGTATGTCGCCATGCTTTTCAAACGATGACACAATTTTAGCGGCAACCTCCTGTTTTTGGTTGCACGCATCGACCAAATAATTGATGATTGTTTCCATTACTAAGCGCCTCCTTTCGTTCCAGCCAGTCTATCTTTAAATCCTTGAGCAAACTCCCTTGCCTCAGCTTCGACCATTTGGTTTTGATAACCTTCAAAATCATATTCCGGGCTTATGTAATTGTCAAAACCTTCCTGGTATTCCCTTCCTTTTTCGCTTGTTGGATCCAAGGCGCACTGCTGCTGGTAGGCATGCCACATTTCATGGGCAACGGTATCGGCGGCCTCAATGGAATCATCAAGCATATTTTCATTTATTTCCAAAGTATTGGAGTCGGGGCTATACCCACCGTATTCGCCGTCGTTCATATCACCGCGGAACACGATCTCCGGCGGGTTTTTATTCCCTGTTTCACCGGCAACATAACCGGCAAGGTCCATCATGGATTGTTTTTGTCCTTCCAGCGATAGATCGCTCCATTTGTCCTCCTGAAAGTTTTCCAGTGTAGAATCCAGTTGCTCTGTGTCGTTATCTTTTGAATAATAATTTAAATCTTCGCCCTCATCATAATCGCTGTCAAGAGAATTTCTGATTGGGTCGTTTGTGAAATCTGTACCATAATTCAAATCTGTTCCAGTGTCAGCAGTAAAAGGATTACTGACTTCACCGCTTTCAAGATAATCCTGATAGGTATAATCATTGGATTCTTTACCTGGAGTTTCATATTTTTCACCCATTATACCTCACCTCCAATATTTGATAAAGTTACTTGAACAGTAGCCTCGGAAATTCTAATTTTCGTTCCGTACCTTATTCGCCTCATTAAATGAAGTTCCGAACAAGCGAGTAAATGCTTATCATATGTCTCATCGTTTAACTCCTGCCTTATCAACGCTGGCATTTGCTGGAATACGTCCTTAACGATTTTTGAATCCACACTGTCCTTCTTAAAGTTTTTTACAAAAATCCGCCGTGCTATTTCACGTCCCAAAGTCCGCTTGTCATAATCGCATCCGCTGGCGCAGCATTGGCAATATGCACATTCAGGGTATGGACGAAGTTTGTCTTTACGATTGTTCCAATAAGTAGACAGCGCTTTAATCTCCTCATCGGAAAGCGTAATACAAATATTATGAGCCAGACGGTAATCCTCGGTTCTGATTTCTTCCGGCTCGTCAAGTTTCCCGAAGAAAAGAAAAGCCTCTCCTGTCCTTAGTTTGCCAAGCCGCTGTTCCTGTATTTCGCCCATATTGGAACTGTCTGCCAGTATCTGCCTGTCGGCAGCTTCTACCAATCGAAATGCCAGTTTTATGTCAGTCAAAGCCACAACATCGGCTGTCACCTTACGCGGCGACTGGTCGGCTATTACGATACCAACACCGCAAGAACGAATTTCTGCAAGCATACGCTTAATCAGGCTCTGTGCATTGGCACTTGGATTTGCCTCGCCTTCCCCAACATTTGTATCAGCGTCAAGTAGAACATGGGCTTCTTCCAGAAGGATCACATTGCGCAACCTGCCATCACCTACATAATTGCTGTTCACATACGCCAAAACAGAAAGGAGCAGCAGGGAAATAATCAGTGCCTTTTGGGAACTGTTCTCAATCGCCGCAAGTTCAATGATCGTTGGTTTTGTGAGCAGGTCCTCTATCGGGATCGAAAAATAATTATCAAACAAGTTTAAAAGGCCTTGCAAACGCACCAATCCGGCATTCCCAATATTTTTCGCATCGCCGGTGTATCCAATGGCATCAAAAGTTTCCTCAAAGCATTTGATAAAATCGGCAATGCTGAATATCTGTCCTTTATCATCGCTTGTATATGTATCAAGCCACCGGAAATCAGAATAGCAATTGTTAACCGTTTCTTCGAAAATCTTGTCGAGCGGCGTAGACATGGATACGGCAGCTGCGAACGCTGTTTTTAAGGTTGACTTGTATGTTTCCAGCCTCACATTCTTTGGCGGCACAAATGGATTAAAGATAAAAGGCGAGATAAAATTTTTGCCTGGGGTAAATATCTGCAAGTCGGGAATGCTTCCAACCAATGCCCGGTATTCATTCTTTGCAGGTTCAATTACCAGGAAGGGAATTTGATGTTGTTTCCATAAACGGTCAAGCAGGCTCACTAAGAATGTGGTTTTTCCCGACCCGGGTGTACCTACAATCAGCATATGTTTGGTTAGATCATTCAGTGAAATACCAATAGTATTGCCTTGTGAAGATGACTTCAGTGTTCCAACAACAATATCACCGCCACCGACAACATTATCTACATAAGTCCTGCTGGCTTTAGCGGATTCATTTACAACAAGTCCAGCGTATACGGTATCGCTGCCAACAGGGAGACGGAAGAATTCGGATGCCTCCTCTGCCGTTATGATATATGGTAAGCTGTAGAAAGCATTCAGGCCCTGTCCCATGTTCCAAACGGATGGGTTTCTGTCCGTGCCCAGGATAAGCTCATGCACTGCCCAGGGAAGCGGATAGAAATTGTCATCTTTTCGCACAGCATCAATCGGAAGTGAAATAATGCGCAGTTCACTGGCGTTGTTTAATTGGGCAAGTACCCTTGTAGCGATGGCGTTGGCTGCATCCTGGGCCCCATAAACAAGCATATTAAATGCAAACTCGGCCGTGTTTTTACTGTTGGAATAGTATTTATATGTTTCGGCCTGTTTTTCTGCCAAGGCAAAGCTTATACTGCCCACTCCCTGTTCATAAATACCTTTTGAGAGGGTTCCAAGCATTTGAGCGTTCCTGTCGATTGCTACCGCTTCCTCTGCTGTATAAGTAACCGGTATCAATTGAAAAGAAACTGCGCTGTTCGGATAATCAATAAGGGAGTTCACAACCCGGCTTAGATCATTTTCCGTGACGGGTATCCTGTCAAATGCAAAACAATATGGCACAATGTTATTCTGCAAATTCTCAAGCCTTTCGTTTTTGACAACGGCATTGACAGATTGACCGTTTATGTTTTTGACATGGGAAAGCAGTTCATTAATATTTGCGTCATGATAGTCGTATTTTCCAAAGTCAAGGGTTGCTTTACATATCTGCATTAGCGCCTTTATTGTATTTTCTATGGACGTGTCGTTGTTACCAATAGCACGGATAATTATGTACAATGTTATTGAAGCTTTGTAAGGCTGATTTTTTGCTTCCTGTGTTGACCACAAAATTTCCAGCGAAATATCCTGGCATCCATTGGCAGCGTATTTGAAATTTTGATAAACCTCTGACAACAAACGCATCATGTCTTGCTTATATTCTGTGTCGATATTTGTAATGGCAGAAAAACGTTTTTGTAGGATAGATAGGTGGGGCACGGCTGTTATTACAACCGCACCCAAACCTAAACGTTCACCGTTGATGAGATCGGCAATGGAAACTGTTGACGACATAAATCACTCTTCGCTATGAGTGCCTATCAAAACGCTTCCACATTACCTGAGACTTCTTTATAAATGCCAAGCAGGGCTTTCTTTTCCTCCTTAAACCGCTGTATCGCATTTGGCAATTGGGCATTGAAATCATCAATTTCCTTTTGAGCGGCATCAATTTCTTTTTGAGCATTTGCACGATTTTCGTTATGTTCTTTTCCCTTTCTTGCAATTTTTGGGATAAATATTCCGCATGGAATAGCCAATGCTGCAAAAATTATACAAAAGAGTATTGATGAAAATCCAAAAAATGAAATAGCTGATCCTGCTAAACATGCTACTAAACCGGAAATAATAAGTCCCAATTTACTTTTTGGAAGTGATGAATGAAACTGGGTTTTTTCGTCAAGGACACTTTTTAGCTGCTCCCTTTCTGAAGAATACAGATTTTCTGGCAGACTTTCTGTGTAAAAATCATCACCATCACCTGTCACCCACATTGAATATTCTTTATCTCCATATTTGTAGACAATACGATACAATCCAAAAAAGACACGTGTTATATCCTTCTGAATTTTTGATCCTGCAATTTTAAAGTTTTTTGCATACGTCACGCCATAAGACCCACCACGAGGTATGTATCCTTCATAACTCGTGTTTTCCAATGATTTTTTACCATTTTCAATAAGAAGTTCATCCACAATAGGTTTTACATACTCATTGAATGCTGCAAGTTGGGGTAAGTCATAATCTAGCGTTTGCACATCAGACGGAAATTCCAAATAGTCAAAGTCAACCAATTGATTGGGATCTGAAAAAGCATACAGTTTCTGGATAGTTGCAACCATATTTTTATTCCCGGAAACAAACAGTGCCCCGGATACAGAGGCAGTACCCCTTTCCGTATGCCACTTTACTTCCTTAATAGTAGTTATTGTCTCGCTATCGCCAGAGAAACCCCTTTCTTGCCTCGTTTCTTGTTTGCCCTCTTCATAAGAAAATGGAGCCTCCCCATTGTACTCAAAGCTATAGGCAGGAATGCAATAATGTTCTTCACGAATAACTTCTGCCCTTTCAAAAACATCAAATGGTGAGTTGGGATTTTCAGATATCAAAGATACAAGTGCTTTATGAAGTTGAACAGGTTTTGCGGTTAAAGGAAAACCGCTGTTGATGTTTTCCTTATCTGCCATCTCGGCATTTTTTATTAGCCCATCCAAAACACATTCGGTTTTGCAAGATGGACACTTAATAACACCTCTGGCATTTTTTGGGATTTTAAGCGATTCGCCACAGCCATTGCAACGAAAACTCTTTGCCGTTATGTTTGTTGCTGGCGTGGAGGTTACAGTCTTTTCACTTGCTTGACCACCGTCAATACTTGCTCCACAACTTGCGCAAAATTTAACATCATCTGCCATTTGTTGTCCGCATTTACTACAAAACATAAAATTCCCCTTTAAATTGTTTTTGTGGTAATTCTTTTTGGGCTACCATAAAACCCATTGGCGAAAAAGGAGTTTTCTTATAAATAGATGACATAATTATGCCTATTTAGCTATATTAAGACATAAATAAGTATCTGTAAAGCTAAAAATGCCATAATTATGATATTTTCTTGCCTATGGCCGATTTTGCAAGCCGATTACGCTCTGAAATTGACTATATTGGCCTCAACCACAAGGAATTCGCCGCAAAAGCAGGGATTAAAAAACGGGCTTTGGACGCTTATTTGGGAGTGCAAAAATCCATACCACCCGCAGATATAGCGGTCAAAATGGCTGCCGTTCTTGGAGTGTCAGTTGAATACCTTGTAACAGGCGTGGAAATTCGGCGATCCAGAGATATATCTGAGTATATCCAATTCAAAGATGTATTAGATGATTTGAAAATTCTTCCCACTGAAATCATGAACCCAATTAGGGCGATGATAAAAACCGCCGCAGATCATGAGTGCAAGAAGAAACAGTCAAGTGTGGCTGAAAAAGGCCACCCTCTGCCATCCCTCAAACCGAATTAAAAACTTCACAAGTCCCCCTCCCCTCTACCCGCTCTCCCCCACGCTAAACACAGCCCCCTCCGAACCCAGCGCCACCTTAAGCACCTCCGCCGTATACGTTTTCTTCAACTCACCCTTTTGAACCAACACCTCCACGCCTTTCCTGTCCGTGATGTCAAAATAGTTGTCCGAAAAAACCACATCCTCCCCCGGTATCTTCAAACGGACAAAGCGGCAGAAAGTATTTGCTTTCATAGAGATTGCGAAACAACTCCCCCTGTCGCTCACTTCCGCTTTGTATTCGGGCTTTTTGAACGAAAAATGCTTCGGCGGCACAAAGAGGGCGGTCTCCTGCGAAACCGTGGCGCTGCCTTCAGCGTCCTTGCTGTTTTCGCATAACGAAAGCGAGGCCGTCACGAAGCAGGAGCGCTCAAGCTCGACGGTGTTGACAAGGGCGCTGTAATCGCGGACAAGGGCTTCGGAGGCAGCAAGGGGCGGAAGCTCCACGTCCACGGTTTCTTCTGCAAGCGTGGCAAAGTCACGGTCGCGGAGGCAGAGGCGGAGCTTCGCGGAAGCGGCTTTCATGGTGTCGTTGTGGACAAAGACGTGCACTGTCCGCTCTTCGATGAACAGTGTGGCGCGTAAGGGGGCGAAGAAGCGGCGTGCGCCGTAGTGCAGGGCCTTCCACCTGCCAAAGTAGTCGATGCTTGCCCAGGAAACGACGGGCCAGCAGTCGTTGAGCTGCCAGTAGATTGCGCCCATGCAGCGGCCACGGTGCCTGCGCCAGTGGTCCACCCCGGACTGGATGCTTTCCAGTTGCAGCACCTGGGAGATGTACACAAGGGAGGCAAAGTCTTTCGGGTAGCGGTAGGTTTCGGAAAGGTAATAGAGGATTTTGCCGTTGCCGCCTGGATTCCTCTGGTGGGTTTCCATCACCGGGGAAAAGAGGTTCAGGTCTTCTGCGGCGGCAAAATTTTTTACCGTTTCCAGATCCGGCAGGGATTCAAAGCCGAACTCGGAGCAGTAGCGGAAAAGGTACTTGCGGTATTCGCTGAATGGCTTTAGGCCGTGCCAGACTTCCCAGTAGTGCACATCGCCCCGGTCGGGATCGTTAGGCGCATCAAAGCCACCGCCTGACGAGGGGGAAGCGGGCCAGTAAAAAGTTTGCGGGTCGGTCTTCTTCCAAATCTCCGGGATCAAAAACTCAAAGAGTTTTATGTAATCGGCCTTGAGGGCAGGGGAATGGTTTTTGACGTTGTCCCAATCGACCCAAGCCACTTCCATTTCATTGTTGCCGCACCACAGGCCCAGGCAGGCATGGTGCCGTATGCGCACCATGTTCTGCCTTACTTCCTCGGAAACGTTAGCGGCAAAATCATCGGTAAGATGGTAAATGTTGCAGGCAAACATAAAGTCCTGCCAGATGACAAGGCCGAGTTCGTCGCAGGCATCGTAAAAGTAATCTTCTGGATAACAACCGCCGCCCCAGACGCGGATACTGTTGAAGTTCGCCTTTACACAATTTTCCAGCAGCTTCCGCGTGCGCCCCGCATTGCGCCTTGGGAACACCGCGTCTTCCGGGATGTAGTCCGCGCCCATGGAAAAGACCTTTACCCCGTTCACAGTCAGGGCAAACCCGCTCCCCCACTCATCGGCTTCTGTGCTGATCGTCATGGTACGCAGGCCTATGCGCCTTTGCCAACTGTCAAGGACGGTGTTTTCCGTGGCGTCGAAAAGTTCCACCTCAACGTCATACAAGGGCTGCTCACCAAGGCCGTTGGGCCACCACAACTGGGGTTTTTCGATTGTATAGGAAAGTTCCGTTACGGCGGTAATGTCCTCAATATTTTCAAACACGGAGTAGCTCGGAGTATGGTTAATTTTAAACCGCACTTTAGGGGAGCGGTACTCTGCCCAGAAACTTTTAAGGTCGGCAACTTCGACTTTGACCTTGGCGCGTAACGTGACTTTGCCATCGGAATGTTCCTGGGTAACGTACACATCCTCAAGATGTGCGGTACTCCAGCCTTCAAGGTAAATATCACGCCAGATTCCGGCGTCAGGCAGAATCGGCCCCCAGTCCCAGCCGAACTGGCAGTGGGTTTTGCGGAGGTAGTTGGAGCCTGCAAGGGTGCCGGTGTTGATGTATTCCACCGGGCCGTTTTTGTAAGCATTGGCAATGAAGGCGTTAGGGGAAAACAGCAAGATGCGGATCGTGTTTTCGCCCGGCTTCAGCACATTCTTTGCATTGAAGCGCCAACTGCGGTGCATATTGTTGACGGTGCCAAGGCTTTTCCCGTTGATGAAAATTTCGCCAAGGGTGTCGATGCCAAGGCATACGAGTTCTATTTTTTCTTCCGAAAGGAATTCTTCGCTTACGGTAAAAATCCGATTGAATTCAAAGTCATTGTCGAAAATAGGGGTTATCGATTTTTCGTTTTCGCCGTAGTAGGGATCGGGGACGAGGCCTGCTTTTATAAAGGCATCAAGGACGCTGCCGGGAACTTCGGCGTCTATTTCGCCCTGGTGAATACTGCTTCCGCTGCTTGAAGTTTTTAAGCCGAAAGTTTTGGGGCTGGTAGTTTTCAGTTTCCAGGGGCCGTCAAGCGAAAGGCGCTTCATCAGCCCTTAACCGCACCTGCGGCGACACCTTTCGTTATCTGTTTCCTGAAGAATGCATAGAAAACTAAAATGGGGACAAGGCAGATCGCCAGGCCGGTAAACTGCCTTCCGTAGTCCGTGGAACGGGCACCGGCAAAACGGGCAACGCCGACCGGAAGGGATTTTATCGCATCACTGGAAGTAAGGATATTAACGAGCACAAATTCGTTCCACGTTGCGGTAAAACTGACAATCGCCAGGGTCACGGCAACGGGTATACACATGGGAAAGACGATGCGTGCGAAAATCATCAGGTGGTTCGCGCCATCAATCCTGGCCGACTCTATAACTTCATCGGGAATGCCCTTAACAAATTCGGTGCATAGGTAAACGCCCATGGGGAGCCCCAGCCCAACATATGGAATCAGCACCCCCAGCCGCGTATTGTAAAGCTTTGCCGCATTTGCCAATAGAAAAAGCGGCACCAGGATCGACTGAATTGTAAGAAGTATCCCGATTATAAAAAGGCCATGCAGCACGGGGGTAATTTTAAACTTCAACTTTGAAAAACCAAAACCCGCCATCAGGGACAGTACTACAATTACCGTTACGGAAATCACGGTGTAAAACACGCTGTTTGCAAAAAGCGTGTTGAAATTACCCATCCGCCAGGCGTATGGGTAATTGTCGAAATACCATGCCTTGGGAAAAGCCATTTTGCTTGAGGTAAGGTATTCCTGGGTGGTCTTGAAGGACTGGATTATCAGCCAAAAAATCGGATAGATGGCAAGAACGGTAAACAAGGCCAACACGAAATANACAAAAACTTTTGTTGTTGCAGATACGCTNCGGCTGTCCATGGGCTACTCCTTTCCGCCAAAAATCTTCTCCGCCCATCTGGTTATGACTATCAATATAAAACTGATAAGCACCATNACNGTAGAAATGGCGTTGGCCAGGGGGTAATTCGGCGCCCCCTGAAATGCCGAAAGGTACATATAAAGCGAAAGCACCCTTGTCCTGCCCGCAGGCCCTCCGGCTGTCATAATATAAATTAAATCAAAGGCCCTTAACGACCCGGAAATTGCAAGTATTGCGCAGGTAACGATAACGCCGGAAAGGGCAGGCAAAATAATGCGCGAAATGATCTGCCCTTCGCTTGCCCCGTCAATCCTCGCAGCTTCGATAATTGCCGGATCTATGCGCTGCAAATTGGCCATAAAGATGATCATATAAAAGCCCGTGTACATCCAGAGTATAACCACAAGCACTGGAACCATAGGGTAATTGTTCAGGGTGAATTCAGCGCCCGGCTTAAAAAACCTGACTATCTCCATGTATATCGAATTATTGTTCAGGTAAAAACTCTTAAAGAGTATGCCGATGACGACAGGTGAAATTACATTGGGCAGGTATATCATTGCCTGGAAAAAATCCATCCCCCTTATCAGTTTTCTGGAAAGGAGATAAGCCAGGACAAAGCCCAGGGGGATTTGCCCAAACACGGAAATGACCACGATGAGCATATTGTTTTTTAATGCAAGGTAAAAATTGCCTATGGGCTCGGTGAACATCCATTTGTAGCTGTTAAAACCAACAAATTTGACGTTAGGATTCCCAAAGACTTTGCCGCCGTTGTAGTTGGTCAGGCTTAACAGGACAGAAAAAATAGTTGGAAAGGCCACAACCGAAAGGTAGATAAGCAAAGCCGGTGCAACCAGCACAGCATACGACAGTTTTTTTTCGCCTAACGTGGTCATGGCACCTCCAAAAAAAACGACCCCGCACTTATGGCGGGATCGCTATGCGTTATTACTCTACTGGGTCGCCTTCCAGGCATCGAATGCGGCCTGGGTCGCGGCGGCTACCTGCTGAGGAGTCTGGCTGCCCAAACCGATGGCCTGAAGACCGTCATTGAGCGGGGTGTAGACGGGGCCTTCAAAGGCAGCGTCAATAACCACCGTGGATACATTGTATTCCTGGCCAAGGTTTGCAACCGCAATCTGCATGGGCTCAAGCGGAAGGCTCGCCAAATCAATATCGGTCCTTGAAGGTGTGGCAAATGTCCCTGTCTCAACAAAGAAACTCTGAACTTCCTTGCCAGTAAGCCACTTAACCAGTTTCCAGGCGGCTTCTTCCTTGGCTGAACCTGAAGGAAGGGCATTGCTCATCCCCCAGCCGGTTGCCAATACGGTCGTGTTGGACTTGTTGAACTTTACCCCGTCAATATCGGGGAATACAGTGATAAGGATATTCTTCTGCCTGTCAGGGGAAATCAAAGCCTGGCCGGTGGAAGCGTCCGTGAGGAAGTCCCCTACACGCCAGTCGCCGTCAATAAGGTAGGCGCCTTTGTTGGTGGCAAAGAGGCCGGCCACACTGCCGTAATCGGTGGCAATTGTCGCCTGGCTCAAAACTCCGTCGTCGTACATGGCTTTGACAAAATTGAGGGCCGCCACAAAATCCGGATCGGTAAACTTGGCCTGCCCGGAAATGATTTTCTTTTCCCAGCCTTCACCGCAGAACCGGCCTGCCAGTGAAGAGAAAAGGCAGGACTGCATAACCCAGGTCTCGTCATTTGCCATGAGGATCGTCTCGTAACCCTTGGCCCGAAGGACCGGAACCTGTGCTTTCAGCTCTGCGTATGTTTTTGCAGGCTGGAGCCCGCAGTCGTTAAGCACTTCCAAATTCACAAAGAACGCATTGGTCGCAGTTATGCCGCGCGGGATCATAGCGAGGTATCCCAACTGGCCCGAAGGATCCAGGGATACGGGCGTAAATACGGAAGCCAGACCGTCTCTCTGGATAAAGGGTGCCAGGTCTTTCAAAAGATGTTGAGTATGAAGAGTGGTAGAGCGTCCTGAGGGCCAGCAATGCACGACATCGGGAATCTGACCGGCAGCGGCGTAAGACTCCGTTTTGTAGTGGAAAGGCTCATTAAACTCATCCTCACGGATGATCTTTATGTCCGGATTGGCCTTTTCAAATGCATCCCAAACCTTGGCTACTTCCTCGGCAGCATTGGGGTTTGTCATTGAAAAATAATTCAAAACCGTTAGCTCAATTTGACCCGATGCCGCTTCTTTTTTTTGGCAAGTGACAAAACTCATTGCCAGAATCAGCACGATCAAAACGCCCATCAGCGATTTAAATGATTTCTTCATTCTATTCCTCCTGAATATAATGATTGATAAAGTTTATTAATTTTATTCCATGTTTTGCCGGTTGTCAACGCGCAATACGTGTTAATTGAAAGTTAACGACGAAACTGGGCACAAACCCTGTCATAAAAATCTCCATTATCGTTAAGCGTGTTAAGTGACCAGATCACGGCCCCGGCGACATTGGGCACATCAAGCAGTTTAAAGCCAAAGCGATGGCGCGGGTTGTCCCGGCAGAGCTTAAGCTTTATTTCGTCAAGCAGCATTGGGTGCTCCCCTTTGACGAACACTGAACCCGCAAACACCACGGCTAGTTCTTCTTCCGGAGTGAAAGACAATTCTTCGATCAAACAGGAAATACCGTTGGCGTAGTTGGCGGCAATTTCGCGCAAGATCCCGATGGCAACGGCGTCGTTTTGCCCGGCTGCCTCGAACAAGAGCGGACTGCATTTATTGATATTAAAGCTCCCGTTTAGGGATTTTTCGTGGATCTTTTCTATATAATCGTACTTGCTCGTGATGCCGAGTTTTTCAAACAAAAGGCTGGTCATGAGGGTTGGTTCCCCCTTGCGGAAAAGTTC
>JGI24702J35022_10001479_pt1 | contig 14575 bp, 13 predicted proteins | sample TergutTh196P4_FD_35022 | JGI IMG/M metagenome (IMG submission 35022)
GTAATGGAAAAATCAATGCCCATTACTTTATTCAGCGCAATTATCGGCTCGCTAGAATTGTTGGCTACATGGTGTAGAATCGTTTCGCCGGCGTTAAACGGCTCGCTTCCCGTCGGACTTCCGGCGGCTGCATACGCATTAAGCGCGATTGTAAACCACATAAATAAGCCTATACTCCACTTAGTTATCATTCATCAACCGGTACTGCTCCCCCACGCAATTCATATGCCTCGGCTATATGCAAGGCAAGATAAAAAAACGCAAAGCAGACGAAAAATAATTCGGGCTTAACCTGCCCCATTTTTACAAGGACGGCTATGTACACCCCGAAAAACAAAAATTTTACCACAAATATCTGAATTCGGCGCTTAAATATTTTTTGCGGGGAAATGCGCCTTTGACGCTCAATCACCAAACCGGAAACGATAAACGCCAATGTCGGACACAACATTCCGAACCAGATTTCTTTTTCAGCTCCCAAACCGACCGACCCGGAAACGATGGTAAAAACTATCGCCGCCAGAATCGAAGCGCCTGTCAGATATCCAATAAATTTCATCTTCTAAATAGAACCTTTGCCAATTCGACGAACCCAATGATAAGGCCCAACAACAACCCGGTAAGCAAAAACCAGGGCGACGTGCCGCGCCAGGCATCCACGGCATAACCGATTCCACCCAGCATAATAATCGCGCCCAATAATGTATAACCAGCCGCGACTGCCGGTCCTGCCCGTCGCATATTATCCTGCATCTGCCTCATGGATCGGGCAAAAAACGCGTCATTATTATCATTCGGCATAAGATATCGAATTATTCATCACGCTCATGAATGGTAATCAGAGAACGCAACTCGTATTCCTTTCTGCCCGACGGCGTTACGATTTCCACCGTATCGCCGGCCATTTTGCCTGAGATGCAACGGCCTATAGGAGATGAGATCGATATAAGTCCTCGGCTTATATCGGATTCCTCCGGAGAAACCAGACGATATTCGATTTCCTTTCCTGTTTCGTACTCATACAAGGTTACTTTTGAGCCATAAGCGGCACGGTCCGTCGGAATCTTGTCCATATTGACAAGAGAAAGCGCGGCCAGCCTTTGCTGCAATTGGGCTTTTCGTCCCTCAAGATACGACTGGCGCTCCTTGGCCGATTTATACTCGGCGTTTTCACTGAGGTCGCCAAGCTCACGGGCCTTTAGTATCTCCTTTGGCAGCTCCACCCGAAGCTCATGTTCAATGTGGTTTAGCTCTTCCTGTAATTTTTTTCGTACATCAATCATTACTCTGCTCCCAAAACAGACTTTTCTATCACAAATTTGAAGTTGCTTGCAAATTCATAGATATATACCAGACGAGTGGATTATTAAAGAACAGAAATGCCCGCAAGAAAAATTGTTTGGAATTTGTGGAGTTTCAGGAATCAGCATGTTATTATCTTGCTTGTTTTTTGTGGTGGGCGTAGCTCAGTCGGTAGAGCTCCAGATTGTGGCTCTGGAGGTCGGGGGTTCGAGCCCCCTCGCTCACCCCATTTTTTTTCTGAAAAATAATTCTATCCGCCGCCCGGTACGCCACAATACATTGCGAAGCATAGCCGCCGGAATGCCTTCGCCCGCGCGGTAAAAATCGCGAACTCTCAACGACAGCGCGGCGCCGCGCCGCAGATATTCCCGTTCATCTTCGCCGACAGCGGCAAGTATCGACCGCCGTGTTTCATCGCGAAAATGCGGAGCGAGAGATTCATATCTCCACAGCATGGTGGAAAGTTTTTTACACAAAAACAGATCTTTCCAGACGCCATGATAAAATCCGTCGCGCCGCATGACATCTTCAATACAGGCGAAGATATTCGCTATGTCCCGCCCGCAGCCTCTTCCGGCATTGCCGAGAAGCGAGTCTGGATTGACGCGATACCCGTAAAGCCGCTCGGTGACAATTGCAAGGCGCGGAGAATAAAGCAGCGATTGCCATCCAACAGCAAGGTCTTCATGCGTCAATCCACGCGGAAAAACAAGACTGCGTCCGCGAAAATATTCCGTTTTCCAAAGTCGCATCCAGGCCGCATTCACCGACATGAACGCGAGACTTTCCTCGAACGGCTGATTTTCCAGAGCGAAAACCGGATACCCGCGAATGATGCGCTCTACGAGAATGCATTGTTTTTTCGACATGCGATCAAAGAAAAAATATGTCATGTCGGCGTTTGACGATTCCGCCGCCTTAAAAACCTTTTCGCAGAGCGTGGGGCAAACGGTGTCGTCGCTGTCGACAAACAGAATATATTTACCGCGGACTTTTTTTACGCCGGCGTTGCGAGCGGCGGAAATCCCTCCGTTGGGCTGGTTTATCGTACTGATACGCTTGTCGCGCTCCGCGAAAGCGCTGAGGATGTCGGGCGAGCCGTCGCTTGAACCGTCGTTGACGCATATGATTTCAATATCGCGAAACGTCTGCGCAAGCGCCGAATCAAGACAGTCGGTCAGATATTTTTCAACGTTGTAAACCGGGATAACGATGGAAATCAGCGGTATGGCCGGCGCACCTTTCACAATTTCAGAACCTGTGTCATAAGCGCGGCGACGGCGCGGGCGCGATGGCTGTATTGATTTTTTTCGGTTTCATCGAGTTCCGCGAATGTTTTATCAAGTTCCGAAAGAAAAAAAACCGGATCGTAACCAAAACCGTTCGAGCCGCGAGCTTCCCTGATGATGGCGCCGAAACAGCTTCCTTCAGATTCCGAGATCATTTCCCCGTTTCGCGCGAGCGCAAGCGCGCATACAAAACGCGCGGTTCGCTCTCCGCCGCAGTTGTCAAGCTCATAAAGTAGTTTGCGAACGCGGTCTGAATCTGATGCGTCAGGTCCGGCATAACGCGCCGAATGGATCCCGGGACGTCCGCCTAGCGCATCAACCTCAAGACCGGAATCATCGGCAAGAACCGGAAAAGGGACCAGCCGGGAATAGCCAAGCGCCTTTAGTCGAGCGTTTTCGGCAAATGAATTTCCCGATTCCTCTATTTTTACGTCTTTCGTATCGTTGTCGAAATCCGCCAGTGTTAATACATTACAATTCATCGGACGAAGAAGCGTCTGAAACTCGCTCAGTTTACCCGCGTTAAGCGTTGCGATGATAAGGTTCGTCAAAACCGGGCAATCTCCTATTTTAACGCCGGCGCGGGAAAAAGACGGTTAATATCACAACGCGCGGCCAGTTTTTCTTTCTGCATTTCCACAAGAGTCCTGATGCCCTCGGCTCCCAGCGCCTGAAGCTGTCCCAACACATCCGCGTCAAACGGCGTTTTTTCCGCCGTTCCCTGAATTTCCACATATTTTCCCCGCCCGGTCATTACAAGATTCATGTCAACTTCGGCGCGCGAATCTTCTTTGTAGTCGAGATCCAGGCAGGGAACGCCGTCGACGACGCCGACGCTTACAGCGGCCGCGTAATCATACAGCGGAGAAACGGGCAGCAATTTTTTATCCATAAGTTTGATAAAGGCGGCTGTCAGCGCAAGGAATCCGCCGGTGATCGAAGCGGCGCGCGTTCCGCCGTCGGCCTGTAAAACGTCGCAATCGATAATAAAGCTGCGCGTTCCCAACAACGAAAGATTCACAATTGAGCGTAGTGATCGGCCAATTAAGCGTTGAATCTCAATCGCGCGGCCGTTCTGTTTGCCGCGCGCGGCTTCACGCGACGAGCGGGNATTCGTCGCGCCGGGCAGCATACCGTATTCCGCCGTAATCCATCCTTGATTCATGTGATTCAGAAACGACGGGACTTTGTCCTCAACGAAACAGGTGCATAATACCTGCGTATCACCGACGGATATTAGCGCCGATCCCATTGGATGCTTTACCCAATCCATTTCAATAATTACTTTCCGCATTTCCCTGAAATCTCTTCCGCTTTGTCTCATTGCGCTCCTCTTTTATGCAAGCTCCAAAAACCCCGTTTTTGCTGGGTACGCGGGCTTCCATCCCGTATCTTTCAAGAAGATGCGGGCTTGCCCCGCCCGCAACTGAGAACTGCCGCCGCGCGGAGGCTTGCCTTTAAAATAAACATACACTGTATCAATGTGTACCTATTAACGTCAAGGCAAGCCTCTAGGGGGCAGGGCAGACACAGGGGTCTGCCCCTACGGTTTTGTTGCCGCCGTCTTCGGCGTTAAATTGCATGACAGCGTGGGCGGTGGTTAACGAAGCCGCCTAAATAATTTTATTTTCTATTGCCGCGCGTTTTTTCAGGTCATCCATAAGTAATTGAAACTGTTTCAAGTCAAGGGATTGAGCGCCGTCGCACAATGCTTTTGCCGGGTTATTATGCGCTTCTATCATAAGCCCGTCCGCCCCGACTGCCAAAGCCGCCTTTGCCAGCGGTGGAACGAGGCTTCTTATACCTGAAGCATGGCTGGGGTCTACGATAACCGGCAAATGAGATTTTTGTTTGAGCAGCACGACCGCGGACAAATCCAGCGTGTTTCGGGTCATTGTTTCAAAGGTACGAATGCCCCGTTCGCACAGAATAACCTGGTCGTTTCCAGAAGATACGATATATTCCGCGCTCATAAGCAATTCTTCGATTGTATTGGCAAGACCGCGTTTTAGCAATACCGGTTTTTTCAGTTTACCGACAATTCTGAGCAGGTCGAAATTCTGCATGTTTCTCGCGCCTATTTGCACGATGTCCACATCTTCAAATAAATCTACCTGCGTTTGATTCATCATTTCCGAGACAATGGGCAATCCGGTTTCTTGTTTCGCGATACGCAGCATTTCCAGACCGTCTGTTTTTGTGCCTTGAAAAGCGTATGGCGAAGTTCTAGGTTTGAACGCGCCGCCGCGCAGGATTTTCGCTCCGCTTATTTTGACGCTCCGCGCGATTTCCATAATCTGTTCAGCGCTTTCAACCGAGCAAGGCCCCGATATGACTGTAAAAAATCCTTCGCCTATTGACGCGTCTCCAATGCGGATAATCGTGTCGTCTTCATGTACCGTCCGGTTTACGGCTTTATACTGTTCCGTGATTCGTTTCCCGAAATCCACTATATCCGTAGTTTCAACAACATGATCCAAGTCCACTTCCGCAGTGTTTCCAATGAGACAAACGGCCGAATGTTCGGTTCCAACGCTGAAAATTGTGGAAAATCCCTTTTGCTCCCATTCGGCGATAAATTTTTCAACCTTTTCTTTTTCGACGTTGGGTTTCAATACAAATACCATTTTTTTATCCCCGAGGCGATTGAGGTAATTGCAAAACCCCTTGTAACGCCGCGGCGCCGGCGGGGGATTTTGCGGCTTGCTTTAAAAATCCGCGGATGCCGACCGGCAATTCTTTTTTCTTGGGTTATTCTTTACGATCTCTACGCCGTAGGTTATGGCTTCGATAACCTCGGTCAATGATTGGTCCGTACCGCGCTTCATTTTTGAATAAAGCGCCCCTGTGCCGGAAACATAATACGCGGGAAGCAGACGGTTCAGGGCGACCGCCATCACATCCCTCTTACAGTCGGCGCATTTGCAGCAATCGTTTGCGTCCAGCACGCTTTCAATATTTTCCAAAACTATATCTTCCATATAGTTTTGGAATACCGACGTATTGATATGTTCCGTAATAAGCTCCGTCACGCCTTCAAAATCGCTGTTAAGAAACAACATGTCATAAATTTTTTCGATCATTTCGAAAGTTTCGGATTTCCATGTTTTTTGTTTCAGTATGTCAAGCGCGGCATATGCCGCCGTGTCGTCATATTCCTCGCAGGCGTTCTTGATTGTCACCAGTTGTTCCGCAAGGAACGCTATATCCTCGCGTATATCGTTGTCGCCGCGCGCGGTTTCCGCGGGACGTAGTTTTTCGACCAGCTCCCCCAGCCCTTCAATAAACGCCGCGGTATTACCGGCGATAAATTCCATGTCGCCTTTTCGTCCGGCGTTTTCAAGTTCAAGCGCCATTGCGGATTTTTCGTTTTGCCCTATGTTGGCAAGCGCGCTTTTCATGGCGTGGACTGTGGTGGTAAACAGCTTTATGTCGCCGATTAAGAGCGTTTCATGCAGCGTGTCTATCGCTTTTTCGGCGTCGCGCCGGAACACTTCAAACAGCTTTGAATTTATGCCGTCGTGTACCGCGCCCGCGTCTATCGCTTTATATTTTTTTGCCTCTTCGGGGTGCTTGTCCCTGATAAATTTATTCAGCACGGCGTTGAGGTCGCGGATATCTATAGGCTTTGAGATAAAGCCGTCAAAACCGTTCTGCCTAAACATTTCGTCGTTGCCCGCCAGCGCGTTGGCTGTCAGCGCAATGATCGTCCCGTCATATCCGAGCGAGCGCAGTTTTTGCGTCGTTTCTATTCCGTCCATCAATGGCATCATATGGTCCATGAATATCACGTCGTAGACCTCGCCGCTTTGCACCTTCTCTATCGCCTTATAACCGCTGATCGCCGAATCGATTTTCATGCCGTAAGACGACAGAATCCCTTCCGCGACATATATGTTCGTTTCCACGTCGTCCACGATCAACACTTTGCCATACGGCATAGGGTCGCGCAGAATCTGCATCTTTGAGCGCCGCGTTTCTCCTGAAAACGTGAAGTTGCGCAGTTGCTCTGAAAGCTCGCTGCCGATAGGGTCGCAATTTACCGGTTTTTGCCTGACTTTCACCTTAAATACGCTGCCTTTGCCATATTCGCTTTTGACTTCGATAGAGCCGCCCATCATTTCCACGAGCTTTTTCGTTATGTTTAAGCCCAGCCCCGTCCCTTCGACGGTTTTATTGGCGTTAAAACGAATATACTCCGAGAACAGCCTTTTCTGATCCTCGGCGGTGATGCCCCGCCCTGTGTCCTCAATAGCGAGTGTCAGCAATATGTCCTCGCCCTGATCCTCAAAACTGACCGAAAGCTTTACATACCCTTTTTCAGAATATTTTATGGCGTTTGACAGGAGGTTGTTCAATATTTGCTTTATCCGCATTTCATCGCCGCGCATCCTTGACGGGAGTCTGGCGTCCACGTCAAGTATAAACTCAATCTGTTTTGACCCGATCCGCACGACATTGAGCTGCACGGTATCGTTTATCAGGCTCGGCACATCATACTCCGAGAGGATCAGTTCCAGTTTTCCCGTTTCGATTTTTGACATATCAAGGATGTCGTTGATGATACCGAGCAGGTTGCTGCCGGAATTATATATCCTCTCCAGCGCCGTCGATAACGCATCCGGCAAGCCGCCTTTTTGCAATTGTATCTGCGCTATCCCGATGATTGCGTTCATGGGAGTGCGTATTTCGTGTGACATTGTCGCGAGGAAGCTTGATTTTGCCTGGTTTGCGTATTCCGCTTCGTTTTTCGCCGTTGTAATGTCAGTAATGTCGTTCCAGTTTATGATTACGCCGTTTACGCTTTTGTCGTTCATAGGCGTGTTGGTGACCCGATAAGCCCGTTTTTCACCGCTGTTCCCGATAGCCGTGAAAACGTCATGGCGCGTTGTTTCGTCCTGCCCCACGGCGATGGCAAGCATACTCGAAAGCTGTGAAAACAATTCTTCGTCGGCGAACTCGTGGTATACCTCGAGAATGTTTTTTCCCTCGATGATTTCAAAGTGTTTCGCCCCGATTTTGTGAAAAAACGAATCCGAGCTGTAGACTATGCTCAATTGGTTGTCCACAATTATTAGATAGTCCACGCTGTTTCTCATCAAATGCGTGAGGAACATCTGATGTTTTTCACTTTGAGCGGTGAGCGCGCGGTACATGTTTATCTTGATGTTGAAGTTGCTTTCCAGAGCGGCAATAGTGCGGTCACGCTGGGTCAATCCACGCTTTGCGGCGCGCAGCTCCGCAACGAGTTTGTGGACTTCCTCTTTTAAACCGCCTGTATCAAAAGTCTGTTCAATATCCATTTTTTTTTCGTCAATTGAATGAACATGCGATAAGCGTGTAATTGTGTAAAACATTCACAAGTTTTCCGGCTCCGTCAAAAACCGGGCATATCTCCCCGCCTGAATAAGAAACGGAGTAGTTAAGCGGGGTGTTATGCTCCTTTAGGTATTCATCGGCGCAATCGGCGATTTTTTGCGCTTCGGCAAAAAACTTTGTTCCCAAAGACCAGGCGCGCGCCGCGCAGCTATAAATTATGACGTCGTTCTTTTTTTCCGCGCTTAGTCCTTTTATCAGGTTTTCCGCGCTCGCCAGCGTTTTCTCGCCGTCTAAAAAGGCGAATTTGATTTTTGTACCGGCCGCCATTTCGCCCGTGGAGACAATAAACTCAGTGCCTTCGAGGATTTCAAGAAAAGCGCGGACGACTTTTGTGCCGTCCGGATACGTCAAAATTGCCGGAACTGCCCAAACAGACGAGCCCGCTATGGAATTATCCGGCGCTACCATGCCTTGATTTTTCAGATAAGCCAGCGCGGTTATACCGTTTACCGATTTCAGCGTGTAATCGGCCGCTTCGGTTATTTCCGCAACGCCACTGATGCTTTCTTCAAAGGCAAAAGACGTGGTGACATGGAAAGTCGGCTCGAAATCGCCGTAAAAAGCCAAAAACGCAAACGCCGTGGAAATTTTCCCGCTGCAAAGTACATATTCGGATTGTTCCTCTTTTTCCATGTTAAACGCGATTGTTCCAAACAGCGGGAACGGTTCCGGGAGCGAGTTCACGGCCTTTACCAATTCATCGCCGCCGAACTGCGGCAGCACCGATAAAAACGGAATGACCAACCTGGGCTTCCCCTCCTCGCATAATTCCTCGCTCAATCGTATGACTTCATCATATATCCGTTCCCGGGTTTTTGTCGCCGGATCTTCCAATATACGGATGGAAAAGCTGGTTTCATCGCTGGTGAGCATGGTAACGGACAAAGCGACATCCCCGTATTTACCGCCCGCAGTCATGTATGACGAAACGCACCCGACGAGTTCAAAGGGCAAATTGTCTATCAGCGCGCGGCATACGCCCGCTTTCGCGAACTCATAATAAAAATGGACGATCCCGACCGTATTTTTCAGAGCGTTTTCATCGGGTTTAAGCTGCTCTCGTATCTCGCGCACCGCCGCTTCGATATCATCGATTTCCGTTGTGAAGGCCGTATATAACTTGATCATTTTTCAGTTTCTCCGTTATCGAGTCTGCCAGTAGATGACGCGGCTATCCTGTCACCGTCACATATACCAAAGTCTGGTTCACGAGCTGATATACAATCTCGCCGAATGTTACGGGACCAACGAACCCCATTATTTTTTTGCCCTCAAGTCCCCCGTATAGGAAATTCAATATACAGTTGCACGAAAACACGGCGTTCTCGCTGCTGAATTTTGAAATACGGCTGTTGAGCGCTTCCGCGTAATCCGGTATTTCCACAGCCGTACTGTATTTGATGCCGCTAAACACCGGCGCGTAAAATTTGACGATTCCATTCTCAATGCTTTTGAAAGATATATTAATACCGTTGCCGGAGTAATCTCCTACCAGCGGCAACTGGGTATTTACGTTGTTTTCCGTAATATAGTCGGCAAATACAGCCTCTTTGCCGTCAATAAGGCATCTTTCCGCTGAAAAACCGTCTTTGGTAAATTCAATAACCGGGGATTTTTTATCTTGCTCGAATATGTTGATTATATTCATTGTGACGGTTTTATTCTCCGGTACCCCAATGTGCAGCGCGACGGCCTTGTTCGTGAACACCTCCGGTTCCGTACCGTTGACCGCAATCGGCGTTTGTCCGGGTACGTTGAGGTTTACGCCCGCTATCCATCCGGCGATGTTCCTCATAAAAATATTCTCATAACCGGCGGCGTTTTCCGCATACGCGATATGGACGTCGCTGTCAAACGGTACTATCAAAATGGAAAAACCGTTTTCAAATGCGTCGTTTGCCACGTTTAGTATTTCGGACGCGTCGTAGGATTTAATTGAAAAATCCTTGTATGGAAATTCAGTTACAAACAGAAGCTCACCGGAAACCGTGCCGCCGCCGTCCGCTATGAAGTATTCAGTGGAACCGCCTATCCAACTGCCCCCGGGCAGCTTTCGCAGCAATGCCTCCGATCCCGCAATATGAAGCAGTTTCCCCTTTCCTATCAGTTCCGAGGTTTTCGCAAGGTTCAAAACCTGGCCTGATTTAGTTAACTTCAATGAGTTTGAGATATTTTCGTAATCCGCCGCCATGATCATCTCAAATTTACCGAAAAAAGCGTTGATTTCATTGGCGCATTTTTTCAGCATTTCTTGCGAGGCATCCTGGGTATAGAGTTTTTTCAATCGTTCGAGCAGCATGGAAAAACCAATCTGCACAAATTTTGAGTCCGCTTTTAATAGCCTCTCTGTTTCCTGAATCGTTATTTTCATAGCGCGTATCTCCTAATTTGTTATTCCGACTAACCGTGTGTTGTTTTTATCGCCGCGTCTTTGAAACTGTTTTCAATCTTCATAAAAGCGTCCGCTACCCTGGGGTCGAAATGTGTTCCCGCGCCGCCTTTTACGATCTCAACCGCCTGCTCGTGCGAAAAAGGTTTTTTATAGGGACGTTCGGACACCAACGCGTCATATACGTCGACAACAGCCATAATCCTCCCTTCGAGCGGGATATCAGCGCCGGAAAGTCCGCGCGGGTAGCCCAAACCATCCCATTTTTCATGGTGGCAGCCCGCGAACCTTTTGGCGTGCAGGAGGAAAGCATCGTCGCTCGTCTTGCTGATGATATGATCGATTATATCTTCACCCACAGCGCAGTGCGTCTTCATCAAATTAAATTCATCGTCGGTCAGTTTGCCTGGTTTATTAAGTATAATGTCGCTGATGCTAATTTTGCCTACGTCGTGAAGCTGGGCCGACGGTATTAGCAGGTCCATATCCCAGGTCGAGATTTCATCGGCGTATATCCCGCTGCTGACAAGCTCGTTTATGATGAGTCCCAGATATATCTGCGTCCGCTCGACATGTCCGCCGGTAACTTTGTCCCGGTTCTCGACCATGTTGGCAATAACACTGATTGTCGCATTGTGAATTTCGCGCAAAGCCTGCTGGCTTTCTTTTATCAATCTGTCTGTTTCAATATGCGTTGCGATTCTTCTTGTCAAAACGGGCGGCGAAAAGGGCTTGTTGATAAAATCCAGCGCGCCCATTTCAAAACCGCGTATTTCCGCCTCAACATCATTTCTCGACGTTAAAAACACCACCGGGACGGATTTCAGTTTTTTATCCGCTTTCAACAGCTTCATTGCCTCAAAGCCGTCCATTTCGGGCATGTCTATATCCAGCAGGATAAGATCGGGCATTATCTTTTCCGCGAGTTTGAACATCCCCGCGGCAGACTGGAGCGCGAATGATTTATATATGCCGGTCAGCGCCGTTTTCGCCGCTATCAGGTTTGTCTGGTTGTCGTCAACAACAAATATCGTTTTCATGTCTTACATTTTACAGCCTTTTACAGCCTTACGGAATGTATCCAGGCTATGCGACGCGGTTACGTCCGGCGGACTTTGCCATATAAAGTTTTTTGTCAGCCGCCTCCAGCAATTCCGCCGGTGTTTTCATTGCCGATTCAGGCGTCAGAGTTGCGTGACCTACCGATACGGTAGCGCGAATTTCGACTTCATTGTCAACCTTGTATGTCTGTTCGGCAATCATTGAGCGAATGCGCTCGGAGACGAAAATCGCCACGTCTCGCGGCGCGTTTGAAAGCAACGCGATAAATTCATCACCGCCGTAACGCACCGCGACGTCGTAATTTCGGATGGCGGATTGAATCATCCTTGCGATCTCAATCAGCACAATGTCGCCGCTGGCGTGTCCGTAAGTATCATTTATCTCTTTAAAGTGATCCACATCTATAAAAATTGCCGTCAGAGGCTGGCCGGTAGTAATACTGAGCGCGAACTGGTTGTCGAAATTTTGCTCCAGGTAGGTACGATTGTAAAGCATTGTCAATGAATCGTGCTGCGCCTGCGCCGCCATATTCCGCGCCTCGCGGATCATCCGCACGTTGATTTCAGAGAGTATGCTGCGGGACTGATCCATCAGTTTGCCGATCTCGTTTTCATCGCCGATATCCATATCAAGATCTGCGACCATTCCCGGAAATACTTCTGTGGTTTTGTTCAATAGATGATCCAATTGTTCATAATTGATTGAAAACAAGGTTTCCGCGATATGGGCGGCTTTTTCCAGCGTTTCAACGGATTCCGTATTTATCCATATATCCGCTATGCGGCTGCCGAGCGCTACCGTATTGGACAATTCGTTGCCGCTTCTTTCACATATATGGCTGTCCCGAACCGCGGAAACCAGGCGTTCCGGCAGTCCCCAGCGGTGCAGTATCCAGGCGCCGACTATGGCGTGATCTATATGTAGCTCATTGCGTTCAATTTCAACCAGACGGAAATGGTCATGTCGGGAAGAAGCCGACAGACGCCCGTATTCAGGCAGAACCTCGTTGAGCGCGAGCATTCCTATATCGTGTATGAGACCGGCAAGCAATAATTCACCCCTGCGGGAAATATGCAGCATTGATCCTATTTCGACAGACGCGGCTGCGGTCATAACCGACCTCCGCCAGAACTGTTGATAATTGAAATTCAAGCCTCTTTTTGATTTCAATTCCCTTACCAGAGAGAAACTAAGCGCAAGGTTCATTGTTTCGGCAAGTCCCAGCAGAGAGACCGCCTGTTCAAGAGTTGAAACGTCGTGACTGATTCCGTACTGCGCAGAATTTGCGACTTTCAGAATTTTGACCGCCATGGCGGGATCTCTCGCGATTACCTGCGCAAGATCCGTCGTGCCTACGGCATCCATGTCGCTGACCAGATCAAGTATCTGTATCACTACCGCTGGAACATTGGGAAGCGTCCGGCAGTTTTGAAGCCGCTTTAGCAGTTCCCTGGGAAATTCCACAACATTATCAGTAATTCGCAAAGCTTCCGTAATCACAGCCTCTCCAGTTTTTTCGCTGCGGCAAAATTGCCCGTTCATAATTTCGCCGCATAAACCGTGTTCCGGTTTGTAATTTTCAAGTTCACGTTATTTTCATCATTCCTTCATTAAAAAAGTTGCTATCGAGAGGTAGAATAAGATATATTACTAAAATTGAAAAGAAAAAACATCCTCGTATGAGGAGAAAAACAGTAAAACAGTTAGGACGATAAATGAGAGAACAAGGAACAGTAAAGTGGTTTAACAACGAAAAAGGCTATGGTTTTATAAGCCGCGCCGCCGGTGACGATGTATTTGTGCATCACAGCGCCATTCAGGGATCCGGTTTCAAGTCGCTTGACGAAGGCGACGCTATTGAGTTTGACGTAGCTAAAGGCCCCAAGGGTCTGCAAGCCCAGAATGTCGTAAAGCTGTAGCTTAACGGGATTTGTGAAGGCGCCGGTTGTTCCGACCGGCGCCTTCCGTTTTTTTCTTCCCCCCCGCGCCTCGCAATAATTTCATTTTATTCACACAGGGAATATGCGTCATGGATGGTTCGCGGCAGCTTACCTTATTTTCAGCATCATATTCTGAACGACAGTCCTTCCTCTTACCGCGTAATCCAGAGCTTCTGTTAGCAGTCTGAGCGCTTCGCCGGACGCGTGAACTCCCATTGAATTTTCCGATCCGACGAAATCGAGGCGCCACTGCGCGCCACGATGAAACTCAAAGGCTTCCTGCAATTGCATATCTTCCAGGCCGGCGTTTTTTGCGGACACAATTTCACGGATCAGAACAATAACGGCGTCTTCGGCGCGACGCAGCATTTTATCAGTGCGTTCCTGTATGTCTTCGATCCGGAATTTAATTTCATTCACCGGCGTCTCATGGCAGTTCTGACAGGCTTCCATTTTGCCGGACAGCGGACTGCTCATTCGGTGATCGCTCGCCTCTTTGTCGCCTTCTTTTACGGTCGGCATATGACAGTCGGCACAGGATACTCCAAGGGGCGAATGCATTCCCTGACTCCATAATTCAAATTCAGGATGTTGAGCCTTGAGAAGATACGCGCCGCTATCCTCATGCCGCCAATCGCTTAACAAGGGTTCGCCCGCAGGCATATAGGAATTATAGTAGTATTCGATTTCATCCGCTTTCAGACCGTTGTTCCACGGGTAAAAAAGCGTCGCTTCCGGGCCGGCGTAGTACTCAGAGTGGCACTGGCCGCATACGAAAGACCGCATTTCCTGCCGTGTGGCCGCCTCGTTTGGATCGTATGGTTCCGAGCGATTGCCTTTTCGCCACCTTTCGATTGACTGAAACTGCGCGGCTGTCGCTTCCGACGCGGCCAGCGCGCGGATCGCTGTAATAAACGCCGGGCGCGTAACCCGCAGTTTCATGGTTTTCGGCTCATGGCAGTCGATGCAGGCCGCCGGATGGCTTACAAGTTTTGCCGCCTGTTCAAACGGCATTTTTGATACTTTTTCAAAACCGCGAAACAGTTGAGCGTAGCCGTTCGCGCTCGTCAGCGGATCGGATGACGAACCCGGCGCGCCGTCGGCGATTCCCTGACTCCTGTAGACCGCGACGTTGGATGAGTGGCATTGTATACAGGCGCCTGTCTGGCTATATGGCGATTTTGCCCGCAGGGTATCGCGCAGGTCGGAAAGCA
>JGI24702J35022_10001480_pt1 | contig 14570 bp, 12 predicted proteins | sample TergutTh196P4_FD_35022 | JGI IMG/M metagenome (IMG submission 35022)
GGCGAAAAGCCTGTGGTCGTTGAAGATGACCTTGAAGCTGTTGTCTGCTGCATTGTGAACTGCCATAATAAATCCTCCTGTCCTTATACTGCACGGGGATGTAGGGCGCTTCGGTTTTTTTGGATATTTTTAAAAAATTTTTTATGGTAACACAACGGTGTCAGTCGCCATGTGCGTTTACTAAAACATTGGATGTTCTTGGCAATAATGTGATATGGGTGCGAATAGCAATGAAGGCAGCATCGGTGTGAGAGAGTAAAGGCCACTCCTAAGCGTGCGTCAATAAAGGCCACAGCCGTTAGCTGACTTCATGGCTATTTGCCCCTATTAGTATTTTTGCAATGGTAACATCATTTTTGTTATGCTGTATGCTAAATCGGGATTTATTTGCTATAATACGCCATGGATTTCTCCAAAGCGCTTGGAACAATCAAGGGAATTCCTGGAAAAATAAAACGGTTCTTCTCTGCCTTATTTTTAGCAATCCGGGAATTTAAACTGCCAAAGGTGGAATTTCAAAAGCCCGGTTTTTCAGAACTTTGGGAGAAGATTATAGGTTTAATAGATAGGGCACATGACTTTGCAGACAGTCTGCTTGACCGTTTGCCGGAGGAAAAAAGGAGGCCTTTCATGGTTGGCCTTGGGGGCCTGGGCGGAATTGTCTTAATTATGCTGATTGTAATCATAGTAAAACCGGGAAGGGGGGCAAATTCCACTTCTGCGGCGGCAAGGGGCTTTGTTATACCACAAGAAGAACTCTTCCTCCCCCCCGAGCCTGATTTTGTGCCGGAGTTCCTCCTTGAAAGGGAGCCACGGAGGGCATGGCAGCTTGAGGACATCCGTCCGTATTGGAAACCGCCTGAAACTGGCGGGTTCTGGAGGGAAGAAATAAAATCTGCGGTAGATGAATTAATGGAAGGTGTTCCATGAAATTATTGATCCCCCTTTTGGCCTTCTTTTTTGTGTTCGCCTTTTTCTCATGCAAAAGTTCTGCCCCCTCCGTTGTTCCGGAGACGTTGCAGGAGATGGGTGAAAGTGCTGAACGGGAAGATGCTGAAACCGGGACAAAGGCAAGCTATGAAGATGCAACCGGGGCAGATATTGATGCATATGTTGAAGAAAACCTGGATGACGATACTGATGTTAATGTAGGCGCAATGGAAGAATTTGAAAGGGGAGAATTTCCTGGCTACACTCCTGGCGGGGAAGAATCCGCAGGGCTGATGGATTTAGCGGAGATTCCGCTTGCGGAAGGGATTGGGGAAACTGTGCCCGAGGGTCAACCTTTGGTGCCTTCCGCTCAACTGGAAGCGGAACCCAGGGAACTGCCGCCAGTCAGTGTGCCGGCGGAGGCGCCGTTTGCTTTCCCGAGGGTATTCCCGCCTGAGGTGCCTGAGTTGGGCCCCACGGCGCAAAGCCCGGTTCAGGAGCAAAGGCCGCCGGAGCAGGCCCCTGTTCAGGAGCAAAGGCCCCCGGATCAAGCTCCTGTTCAGGAGCAAAGGCCGCCGGGGCAGGCCCCTCTGCCCAGGCAACCGCCGCAGCCTTTTGCGAGGCCGGTTGAGCCAGAGGTTCCCTCTCCCGAGCGCCAGCAGGTTCCTGCGCAGGAAGATTCCAATCGCCTGGTGCCAGAACTTCCCAGCCGCGTTTCCCAGGAAAGCCCTGATGAGGGGTTTGTTTTTTCCCGTGTAGTAAGGCTTACCGTAGGGCAGATGCTGGAAATTCCCTTCCGTGGTACCGGCTGGGTTTACCTTGGGGAACTGGGAAACCGCAGGGGCCTTTCTTACGATTCAAGGCGGCTTGATCTTGAGGCCGGGCTTGCTATTGGGCAGAGTTTTATTTTTCGTGCTGATGCATCAGGGACTTACATCCTGAAATTCTACAAACAGGATTTTATCCAGGATTATATCATTAACGACTATGTGCAGGTTATTGTCGGGGAACGCGCTGATGATTCGGGGAATCAACCGGGTTTTTATATTGATAGGGGCAGATTGGTAGCCGAACCCCGATGGCCTCCTGTGCCGGGACCGGAAGGGGTGCAGGAATCCGCAAGACCTGGGCCGTCTGGTTTGGCAGATGGGCAGGCAGCTGGTTCTGACACAGGCCAGGTAGCGAGTCCGACCGCAGGGCAGGTTGCCAGTCCTGTGACGGATCAGGCCAGGAGTCCTGCAACGGATCAGGCGGTTAGCCCTGAAACAGGCCAGACCGCGGTGGAGCCTTTCCCTGCTACCCCAGCGGCTGAAGCAGGTTCGGTGGTCGGGGCAGGGCAGGCCGAGGCAGGTTCAGCAGCGGGTTTTCCTGCCGATGCCCTTCCGGAAGAATTTGTCAGGCGGGCCAGGCAGGAGTTTGACGACGGTCGGGTAGAGCAGGCTTTGGGCATCCTTGACTTGATGATGCAGCGTTTTCCCAATGGGACCGATGAAGCATGGTGGCTTTACGCCCAGCTCCTTGAGGCAAACAGCCCCAGCCGGGATATTAAGCTGGCCCTGGAGTATTATCGCCGCATCGTTGAAGAGTACCCTCAAAGTAACCGAGTAGGCGATGCCAGGGGGCGCATTGCTTATCTTGAAAGGTTCTACATTAATATCCGCTAAACTTGTGCTTGCGAAATCGGATTATGCCGATTAGCCGTGCCTGACGGCGAGAACTATAAATGACAGGACAAGCATAACAACTATGAGTGCGCCGCAGACAATGGCAGCGGTGGTAAAGCCAAGGGAAAGCACTGCCCATATTCCAAAATCGTTGAGCCAGAAACGGCAGAAATGTACGACCCCGTTGAATACCAGTGGGAGGATTCCTAACATGGGAATCGCCATGTAGCGCGGGCGTTTCAAAGCCCTGTACCGCCATCCTATTGCAATCGCGAAGATGCCCAGGGGCAGGAGGAATAAAGGATGGCTAAAACGCTGGAGCAGTTCAGTTTCAAACACCTGCGGCAGGTACCCGAATGGGGCAAGGGTGTTTGCAGCTTTCCTGAGATCCACCGGAGAAAGACCTGAAAGCCCCCCCCGCAGATTTGAAAGTTGAAGAAAATTTTCCCAGGGAAGGGGGAGTAGAATTTCAGCATTGCCTGGGACGCCCTGCCCGGTTACTTTGATTTCCGGTTCCCATCGTTTGTTCTTGTCCATGCGATCAAGGGCACGAAGCAGAATTGCCAAAGACGGGCCTGAGTCCAGGTTCATGGGCATGATTTTGGCGTATGGGGCTTCCATTCCCCAAAGTAGCTTTCCGTCCGTGTCGAATGCCATGATTTCAGTGCCAATCCCGTAGATGGTATCGGGGGCAGTTGTTAGTGAAGAAATCCTGATCGCGATCCGTCCCAGCCCATAGGGGAGTGAAAATAATGCGGTGGGAAGTATATGCTCCAAGGATAATTCTAGCTCGTCGATAAAAAAGGCAGCCTGTTTTACCCCTTCCTCGCTCAAGGCAAAGTATTTATCAACATCCGGGTCTTTTGGGGTCAAGGCTGAAAGTTCCAGAAAGATATAATAAGATCGGATCCATTCTTCACCTACAAGGGCTTCGTAGCCTTCGCGCTTCAGTTTGTAGATATTGTAGTTTTGGGTTTCCCTGACGTTGGGGGCGAGGGAATTTACTCCGGCCCAGGCCCTGCCGGCAAGTCTGGCTGCGGTGGCTACCTCTACGCTGTCTGGCCTGGCGAGGCGCCCGCCAAGGGTGGCTAGCCAGTGGGCGTCAAAATACCTTTCCTCAGCCAGGGCGGTTTCCGCCATGTCCAGAGCTTCGGTGACGCTTACAGGCTCATATCCCGGGAAACCGGTTGCCTGGCTTCCCTGTGCGCTCGGAAGGTGCAACGAAGCCATGCGTTCTTCTGCAGTTCGTATTTCCGCCTCAATTTTTAGTTTTGTGTGATCGGATCCCTCAGGCCAAATTCCGTCGCAAATCGTTAAAAAATGCAGTGCTTCGTCCCATTCATCCTCCATTGAGTTTTCCTTGGCTTTTTCTAAGGCGTATTGATAAAGTTTGCCCTTGGAAACAAGGTTCGCCTCATAGTTTTGGGCCAGGGGAAGGATCAATGTGAAAAGAAAGCCGTATAGCGCCGATGCAACAATTGCAGTAATAATCGACATCTTTATTGATTCGAGAAATTTGGGAGAAAGCATATTGTTTTTGTCATTCGCACGTATGAAGAATCCAAAGGGAATGACCAGCGCGGACAGCGCCAGAGCGGGGAAAAGGTTAAGAAAATCCTCCAGGCCCCTTGCAAGGCGCCAGGAAATTGAAAAATATTTTAATGGGACGGCCTGGCCCGGCAAAACAAAACGGAACCCCATTATTGCCAGGCCGGAAGCCAGAACGTAAATAAAAAAGATCCCAAGGGGGGATAAAATTGCAGAGAACTTAATTTTAATCATCTCTCCCCCTCTTTGATTTTACGATTCCCGTTAACAGGGTATATATGATGATTAGCATGCCAAGCGCGAAAAAAACCAGGGGGGTGATTAGCAGCGGCGGTGCACGCCCACCCAGGAAAGATGCAAGGAGGAGGTTTATCTCCCCTGAGTTTAGGAAGATCTCCAAAGACAGAATCAGGCGGAAAACAACTGCCCCGATAAAAATATTTGCCAAGGGCCATTGGCTTGTTTCCAGGAGGAAACGCAGGGAAGAAAGAAGCAGGATGAGGGAAAAAGCGTAAGCCGCAAAGAAAAGATAAGCCCCTGCAAACCTGGTTTTGAGTTCTTCGGCGCTGAGTGAAAAATCTATGCCTATGCTTCGAACAAACCATGGCGTGTCATTTCCGAATGAGATAGCCGGCAAGGCAAGGGTTGTATTATTCGGCCCAATTGGAATGTCCTGGTAGATTAAAGGCCGGCCAGGGATGGCAACGAGCCTTGGCCCTTTTGTGTCACTGCTTTCTTTTAATAATATTATCGAATTATCCGCCTGTGAAATAATCAGGCCCGGCGACGCCTGTATCGGAGAGACAGGCTTGAAAGCAGGTCCAATGGCTTCTGTCCGGCTTATTCCAATCGTGGCTGCTGTACTAAAGAGGAATGCCAGAGTAACCAAACTTATTATTGTGTGGGGAACCGGAATGTTCCGCCTGGCCGAGTAGCTCAGGGTTATCAATAGCGATAAATAAATTGCAGCCGGAAGGGCTTTCCAGGCCGCGCCTGAAACGCCTTCCCCCGGCCTTACATCTACAGGAATTATTCTAGCCAGATCTATCCAAGCGGTCATAAGCCTTAAAAGGATGGCAGCCAAAAAGAAAGCGACAAAGGATATGCTAAAAAAAAGCGCCAATTTTGCAAAATTTTTCATGTTTATTCTAGGTTACCATGGGAATCTTTTGCATGCAAGGCGGATTTTAGTTCGTGGTGTTATTTTCTGCCAAGGTTAAATACGCCATCCCAGTCATCGCCGGGAGGATTTTTTTGGAAATTTTCGCAGCGCTTAAGGAAAACCCCGGAAGGCCCATCAATGGGATTGATGATAAGCACGTATCGGAAAGCTTCGGATGCTTTTTCCCATTCCTGTTTTTCAAACAGGCTAAGCGCGTTTTCAAAGTGATGGGCTGTTTCCTCCTGCCACTCTTCCGCTTCTTCCCTTGTTTCCATCAGTTCGTAGAGCTGTACCGGCTGGTTAATTCCCACCACCCTGACTTTGTCCAGCCTTCTTGAAAGAAGCCCATCCCCGGCCTCGTCCAGTGTTTCCTTTGTTGCAAGGATCCATGTGTTGTATATTTTGTTTGCCCCTTCCAGCCGGGAGGCAATGTTTACCGTGTTTCCCATTATTGTATAATTCATTTTGTTTTCCGTACCCATGTTTCCCGCCACCATGCTGCCTGTGTTGATCCCAATGCGCGTTATAAGTGGGGCGGAAGACAGGTTTCGCTTTAAAAAAAATTCATTTAGCTTTGTTTCTTCGCGTTTGATCTTAATTGCTGAAAGGCAGGCCCGCTTAGCATGATCAGGCAGTTCCAGGGGGGCACCAAAAAACGCAATGATCGCATCGCCTTCGTATTTGTCGATTGTTCCTTTCTCGCTTAGGATGACATTGCTCATGGTGGTAAGGTAACTGTTAAGCAGGCGGACCAGGTCTTCCGGGTCGAGCTGTTCCGAAATAGTGGAGAAATTCCTTATGTCGGTGAAAATTGCGCTCATGTGCCTTTTGACCCCGCCAAGCTGGAGCTTTGAGGGGTTGGCTATTATTTCCTCAACCACATCATCGGAAACGTATGTGGAGAATGCCTTGCGGATAAATTGCCTTTCCCGATCTGACGAGGTATAAGCGCTGATTTCACGGAAAACAACAGCGGTGATAAGCGAAAAAATCGGGTAAATGGGGTTAAGAAAAATTCCGGCGAAACGGAAAAGGAAAAAAGAGATCAAAAAAACCAATAGCGCGGAAAAGAAACCAAGTGCCGATCTGATGGATGGCGCAAAATTCGTTAGGGCAATAAGCAATAACGGGGTGATCAAGCAGAAAATGGCGCCCCACAGGGGAGAGAGCCACACTATAAAAGACTCTGAGAGAATGGTGTCCAGGACAACCCCCTGGGTTCCTACGTTGACATATTCGTTGTAGAAGGGATTTACCCCGATGTCGGTTGTTCCCGCATCGGTTTGGCCAACTACGCAGAATTTCCCCTTTATGGCTTCTTTTAGTTTTTCCTCTATGGCGTCGTAATCTTCAAGTGAAAAAAGAATGTTCTCCGCCAGGGTTTCAAGATAAAAACTTTCGCTCATTATTGAATCCGCCTCCCCTGGATAGCGCATTGCCAGCGCTTCCCCAAGCGCGCTTATTTCATTTGCAAAGTTAAGATCCTTAAACTGGTGAAGAAGATCCCATGCTTCGTTCCGCAGCTCCAGGTACGAAGAGAAAGCTTCGTCGGATATTTCCGCCAAAGCCCTTGCACGTTCTCCATTAGCCGCAGTCAAAAGGTCAACAACCCGGTATAGGAGGGCGGGCACTTCAGCCAGGTTATTGTCCAGTGAAACAAAGGTATAAAGATTTTCCGAGAAGCTTAGTATCGAAATCAGGCGTTCAATTTCCGACTGGGCCTGTTCCAGCCGGGAAAGGTATGCAAATGAAAAATGGTCATAGCTTTCTTCATAGATTGTACGGGGCCAGTCAAGAAGCATTCGGTTCCCGGCGTCAAGGGGAATAATAATGTCCTTTGTTCGTCCGTTTGGAAAAACTGCGTCCGATAAAATAAGTTTCGATTTTCCGAGCTCAATTGCCGGGTTGCCAAGATAATTTATCAGCGGGGCAAAGGCAAGCTGTAGATACCAGTAGCCGTTATACGATAGAACCAGGTCGATTCTGCGCCTGACACCGTCACCGTCAACATAAGCGCGGGTAAATCCGGCACCTTTTGCTGCGCTTGCAAAAGGAGGGATGGGCGGCAGGATGCCGACAATTGGGCTTTCGCCGGTTTCATCAGTCCTAACCGGGTATGAGAAAGACTCCTCTGCCATGGTTTGGCGGGAAGCCTGTTCACCTTCCAGTGGATGGCTGCGCATATTAAGGGTTGCCCAGGAATTGCCGTACAAAGCGGATGCCCTGGCAAGGTAGATATCGTTGTCACGTGCTACGCTTAAGGCTTTGCCCAGAAGACTTTGTCGTTCGTTGTCGATGTAGGAAGAAAAGAAATCCGCTACCTCAGATCTGTCAAGGTAACCGTCGAACACTGCATTTAACAAGTCCGCGATGTTACTGTCAATCTCCGAGAATGTCCTGTCAAAATCCCAGGGCAAAGCCTCAAGAGGAATGGTGTCTACCCCCTGGGGGCCTTTATCTACATATTCAATGTCAAAAATAACAGCGGCGGCGGCATATTCTTTGAGCCGCAGAAGGCCGTCGGCCATTACAGAGCGCGGCCAGGGGAAAACGCCGTTAAACGCTATAGCCTCGTTATCGACATCCAGAAAAACTACCATGTCGATCCTTTCCCTTTGAGGCCTAAAGCGCAGGAAAAAATCGTATAGCCGGTTTTCCAGGGAAATAAAGATGCCTGTAAAACCAAGAACTACAATGAGGAGGGCGGAAAGAAAACCTATAAGTGCACTTTGCCCGGATTTTGTCATTATCAGAAAGTAACAATTGGGGTAAAGTCAACAAGGCCATCCCCGCCCGACGGGTTTGAAGGCGAACTATATGGAGGACTTGATGGAGGGCTGGATGGAGGGCTGGATGGCGGTGGATTTGGGCTTGAAGGCGGGTTCGATGGTGTGCTTGATGGCGTGGACGCATTTGGAGGATTCGCAGGTATCTGTATTGGATCCGATTCCTTTGGGAGTTCCGGTCTAAGCCCTTCTGCGTATCTGGAAGGAGGGGATGCCCAGCTCGTTATTTCGTCAACCCTGCTGTAACCCACTGCATCAAGCATATACGTTGAGCCCAGCAGGCCTGAGAATTGTACGGTCCCTTCGCGTACCTCAATGTTAATTGTGTCGAATTCAAAAACAGTCCCCCTGACGGAAGATGTGGAATTTGGGCTCTTGACGACAAATTCGGTCTTGCCGCCTTCCGGTGGTTTTACATCGGCCTTTACCCTTCCGGTTTGCAAATTTAGTTCAACCTTTTCATTGTCCTGGCTTCGCGTTAATTCCGTGAGTGTCAGCCTTGTGAGTGGCCGCACGGTCAAAAGTGAATCGCCGATGTTAATAACTGCGGTGCTCCTAAACCCGGTGGAGATTGTAGTATCCCCTGCCAGTACCTGGCCGCGGCTAGCCGCTTCCCAAATTTCTGACCCGGCATATTTGATCTCGACCGTTCCGGCAAGTTCCCTTACAACTGCCTGAACCGGCTGTTGTGCGATGACGATTGGTGCTGCAAAAAATGTAAACAATACAACAAAGAATGTTGCAAGGTAAAAAACCCTGAATTTGTTTTTCATTTTATCACTCCTAAAAAGAAAATATTGTTGTAAGGTTTAAGGTCCAGCGCAGCGGCGCATCGCTTGCCATGGCCTTCCCTGTTTTGGGGATAAAAACTCCCCCCGACAGGGAAAACGAAAGATCCGAAACAGGTACCCAGACCATAGCGGCATCCAGTTCCGCGCCAAGAAGGTAAGAGTCGTTTACGATATATGGATCGGCAAAGCTGCTTGAATCGGTTCTAATAAAGTAGCGCCCCTCCAACTGCGCCGAAAGGGACTGCATGAGCCTGGCTTCGTAATGTGCGCGGATTGTCATCATTCCCGAAAGGACAGTCTTGAGGACGATTCCCTCGGCTTCCCTGACCACAGGGAAAAAGGCAGATGTGTCCGGCCCGTCGCCGGAAGCCCATCGTATGCCAAGCGCAAGCCTGTCCCTGAGGAACCATGTCTGCCACGCGCCTTCAAGGGAAAAGGCGTATGCAGTTCTTTGGCCGCTTTCTTGAGTGTTTTCAAGCTGCACTGCACCTGCGGCTGTTAAATCAAAACGTTTGTAAAGGTAGATATAACGGAGAAGCAGGTATTGGGTATGATAGGCTTCTTCCGCATCTGAAAAATCGAATTGGGCCAAAAGGCCCGCATGGAATCCCCCCCGCCCAAAGGGAAAGCCAGGGAAGTCACTGTAAAGGGAAGTTAAGAGACGGCGGGGGGCAAAGTATGTTTTTTCAAAATCGTTCCAGTCAAAGGCAACGTTGTAGTTTGTTAAGTCTCCGGGGCTTATATTGATATTCGCCGTGTTTCGGTATAAAAAACCGGTGTAAAAAGCGGCAGCGCCAAGCCGGACGCTGCCCAACTCCGCAAAAACATCCAGGCCGTCAAAAAAGCCGCTTGCGGCTAACAAGGCAGGATCCTGCCATAAAATTCGTCCCAGCCTGAAGCCAAAACGGAAATTTGTACCGGCGGCGGTAACAGCAGGGGAATTGACAGGAAACCTATAGGAGAATTCAAGCTTGTGCAACTCGGGGAAAAAGGTAAACTTATCTTCATAATCTGCGCTCATTCCCATGGACATATAAAAATCGGTCCCTCCCAGGGGAATTGAGAGCCAGGGCGATACGGTGGTTTTACTTGCGAAGACGGTTTTGTCGTTATGTTCTGCGATAAAGCCTTCGCTTAACACCAGGCCGAAATCGGCAAACAGGTTTACCAGCGGTATAAAAAGAATGGCGATGAATAAGACGATCCTGTTTTTTCGGTTTAATTGATTCATTCGATTAATCTGTGACCCCGCTGCCCGCTAAAACGCTATCCATAAATTCCCTTTCGCCGGCGTAATTGAGGGCCTTGCCAATGATAAGCAAAAAACGTTGGCCTGAAACCTTCATGTTAGCATTTGTGCGGCCCTGGATGATCCTACGGTAGATCATTTCACGGTAGGCGTAGCGGGGGTTATGCAGCAGGGAATACATAATCCCGCCCTTTAGCCCAAAAGCGTTCATTATGAGATAAGCCATTTCCTGCAGGCCAATAGCGTCCTCTGGGCCGCTTTTTACCCAGCCCCTGGACACAGCGTCTTCGTAGGCAGCGTTTTCCGCCGCAGCGCCTGAAAGCTCAAGTCGCAGAAGGGCCACAGAGCCCAGCACAAAGCGGGCGGCGGTTTGGACGGTGACGGCATCGGTCTCAAGCAGGATGTCCATTTCCGCCGCAGTCTGGGAAAAAAGAAAAAGTGCGCAACTGAAAAACATATATAATAAAAGCAGATGCTTTTTCATGCTGGTAATCCCTGAAAAATACACGCAAAGGCGCGAAGGTGCAAAGGACGCGAAGAAAGTTATTTTCAAACTAATATCCCTTCTTCATTTTTCTCTTTTAACTTTTCCCTTTTCCCTTTTCTCTGCTCATTGTTTTACCCAGGTGGAGGAACCATCCAATTCATATGTTCCGGCACCTCCGCCTGGTCCGTTAAACACACCATACAAACTGTTTTCAAATGTATTAATCTCTAAAGTTACATTATCTCCCTTGAAAATGACGGTGGTCAGGTTAACATTATTGAAAAATGCAGTCCATCCAATGGTGATATTGTCGGGTATGGTAACTTTGGTTATTTCATTGTCAAAGAAAGCTGAATTTCCAATGTCGTTTACGCTGTCGGGTATTATTAATTCACCGGCCAGTTCATTATCAGAGAAAGCAGAAACGCCAATAGTCTCAACATTATCGCCTATGGTTATGGTAGATAGAATATTGCTTTCAAAAGCATTGTCGCCAATTGTTGTTACGCTGTCGGGTATGATAACGCTTGTAAGCTGATTTCCGGCGAATGCAGAATCCCCAATGGTTGTAACATGGTTGCCTATGGTAAGAGTTTCCAGTGAACAACCAGCGAACGCATATTCGCCAATGTCGGTAACACTGTCGGGTATTATTACGCTTTCTAGATAACTGTTAATTTCAAACGCATGGTCTCCGATTATGGCTACGTTGTTACCCAATGTAACGCTGGTAAGCCCAAGGCCGAAGAACGCATAATTCCCAATGTCGGTAATACCGTTGCCGGTATCGACATGCTTTAGGCCGGTGAAGTTATTGAAGGTTGCTGGTGTATAACCAAGAATGCTGTCGGCAGCTTCGGGCAGGATAAGGGATTCGATATCTTCCTTGCCTGGAACTAAAGTAGAATATGGGTCAAAGACCCCACCAGCCATGAGGCCGTAGGCAGCTCCTGGATCTTCGGTACAGGCTGAAAGGTTCAGGGCAACAGATTTTCCAACGCTGGATATTGCGCTAAGGAGATCGAACCATGCTTGGTTGCCAAGTGCCATGGCCAGGTGCAGGCTTACTGGCTGTGGGGGGACTATGGGTGCTGTGTCTACATTGCTGAGATAGTCATGAATATAATCGGTACGGCGAAAGCGCATCGTTATTTCAGGCTTGTTGGTTACCCCGGCTTTTACAGAAATATTTTGAATTTCGCTGTCAACTTCATACTCCCCAGGTGGGGTAATGCCTGCTGCAGTTGCTTTTATCTGTACCTGCCACGTGCCAGGTACTATCCTGACAGTAACCGTATCCCCTGCGGGGGCGGTTTTGGAGAAGCTCTTTCCGCTGGGGCCATCGCCTGTTACTTCGTATGTCAATATGCCCGTATCCCACGCAGCTTTGTCAGTACCAGCACTCCAGGAGGGAAGGGTAATGCTGAGGGTTGCATCTTGTTCGCTGTTGGAGTCTAGGGGGTTAAAACACGTGCATAAGATTAAAAGTGGTGCCAGGCACCATTTTTTCAGTTTTTTCATGGTTTTTCTCCTATGCTATTCGGTTATGTAAGGAATTGTACCCCTGTTAATGGGGGGTGTCAATGGAAAGGTAAAAGGTAAAAAGTAAGAGGTAAAAGAGAAGGAGGGTGTAGAATAGGGAAATTGAGGCACCCGTGCCGGATTTGACTTCGATTGGTATAACGTTGCCTTCGCCATTTAGCAAAAAATCAATTTCCTGCGAACTGTTGTCTGCCTTGTAGTAATTCAATTTCAGATTTTTTTTATCAGAATGTCCGCAATCAGGTTTTCGTAAATGCCGCCTTTTGCAGGGCCCTTAAGCGTATTTTCAATGATCTCTTTTTTTACCTCGAAGCCGTACATCGCGGTAAGCAAGCCTATATCATTAAGGTAGATTTTATATTGATCCTCGCGTTCATAGGCGGCAAGCGGAAAAGACGGAGTTGAGATGTTGCGGCAAAAGCGTATCAGGTTCGCATCACGCAGCCACTCCAGGCTGTTCGCGTACTTTCTTGCCGTTGCGCCTTTTTCGACGGTAGAAAACTGAAATTTCCGGTATTCCCTGGCAAGCTGCCTTGGCACCGAAAGAAAGCAATTCCTGGCTTTGGGTTTTTCCGTCATTGTCGCATATTTGGAAATATCGTCCAGAAAACTATTGACGATCTTTTCCTGCTCTTTTTGGACGGTTAATGATCCTGAATTTGCATATTTTTGGACATCAAGGTGCTTGCTTACTTATGTTTTATCCGGCAGCACATTCATCTTCTTCTTCAAATCCTCAAGGAGAAGATCTGCGGAGGCGTCGGACTTTTCCAGTTCGCTGAAGCGCCTTTCAAGGTTTGAGTTGCTGCTTAAGTCTTCGAGTTCCCTGGCGGCGTCTGCCTGGGCTTCCATCTGGTCTACCTTTTGGGCCATGCGGTCGAAGGCGTCAAAGGCGCTGCGGTTTCCACTGACGCTGGTTATGGTGTTCTGGATTTTTTGCTGGGCTTCGGCGCGCTTAGCCCTGGCTATCAGGAGGTTCTTTTTCCGCTGGGCTTCTTCTATCTTGTTTTGAAGTTCCCGGAGAGATTCCTTCAGTTTGTCAACCGAAGCCTTCTGGCCTTCCCACTGCTTGCGGTACTCCGACGAAGCGTTATCGTACTCCTGTTTTCGAATAAGGGCTTCTTTGGCGAGGTCGTCCTTCCCGGCCCTTACGGCCAGCATGGCCTTTTTTTCCCATTCCTGAGCCTGGGTTTCCTGGTTTAAGAGCTCCCGTTCAAGCTTTTTCTCGTCGGCAATGGCAAGGGCCACGGCTTTTTTGGACTCAAGCAGTTGCTCCTGCATTTCGATGATAAGCTGGTTCAGCATCTTTTCGGGCTTTTCCGCGCTGCTGATAAGATCGTTTACATTGGATGATACTAAGGTTTTTAACCTTGAAAAAATTCCCATTTGTCTACCTCCCCGGCCAGGGGCCTACCCACGGTATATGGATAAAATTGGATAATGCTGATTAAGTGCCAGGCTTATCGCATCGAGGGTTGCCTGAAACTCGCCATAATCCATTGTTTCGTATTCCAGGCTGTTTGTGATGACGACTTTTTCCCCTTCAATGCCGTATGCGCCATGGAGCATATCGCTGGCATTTAATTCAAGGAGTTTCTTGAAAAACTCCAGCTTGTTACTCTCCGGTATGGTCATTACCTGCACCCGGAAAATCACAAGAGGATCCGTGTACATTATCACCATGCCCTCAAGATCATGCTCCGCGTCATCCAGGAGCCAGAAGTTGGGCTTCACTTCCTGATAATTGTACTTTAGGTCGATAAGGTACTGTTCAATCTTGTTTTCTGCCATAATGTTACCCGTTCACTTCGAAAAATTGCTCAAAATCCGGAACCTATCCAAGGAAAACCTGGCCGGCGTTGTCAATGGCAAGGATCGTTTTGCATTCAGAGCAGCGGAAACGGCCCGGTTTAAGCGCTTTTAGCTTCTTTGAGCATATAGGGCAGGAAAATATCTTAGGAAAAATGGATACTGCCTCAATTGTCGCGCCTTTCCTGAAAAAATTGATGGAATCTTCCAGATTGTCCTTTATGTTAAAAAATTGAGAGAAGCCAAGCAGTTGGAAGACCTCATAGACCTTTGGTTGAATTTCCAGTAGCACCAAGTCCCCGCCCCTGGGTTTTACCGCCTTTAGGAAGGCCGTAAATGAGCCTATCCCGGTTGAGGAAACATAATTAAGGCCACCGCAATGAAAAACCAGACGTATGTATCCCGCTTCGATGGCTTTTTGGACTCTTTTTTGAAAATAATTAGAATTATAGGTGTCTATGTATCCGGTAAGGTAAAGAACAAGACACCCTTCTGCTTCGTTGACTTTTTGTAGTTTGATCTTAAGGCTTTCATCCTTTTCGTCATCAAACCCATTTACAATGTCGTTGTTTATCATGACGTTTCCTTCACCCTCAGCCTGT
>JGI24702J35022_10001481_pt1 | contig 14569 bp, 8 predicted proteins | sample TergutTh196P4_FD_35022 | JGI IMG/M metagenome (IMG submission 35022)
AGCCCAAAACAGCAGCCGAGATGATCGCGAACAAAACCTTCCGCGACAAGGGGCTCCCCGCCAGATTTCTTTTCGCCGTCTGCCGCTCCCTGGTCGGTACGCGCACGTTTGACAAGCCTGAGGTGAGTGCCGGGGCCATAACCGCGTACAACAGCCTAATTCGAGAGTTGCTTGACGGCGTGTTCGACAGAAACGCAGAGCAGGTCGAATTAACGCTGACCGCAAAGGGACGCGCCGCCTTCCTTGAATTCAGCCGCAGCTTCGAGCATAAACTCGGCGAAAACGGCGAGTTCGGCTTCATGAAGGACTGGTGCGCCAAGCTGCCTGGGCAGATGTTGCGCATCGCGAGTATCCTTGCGATATGCGGCGGCGAACAGGTAATTGACGAAGGCAGCGCAAAGCGCGCTGCGACAATCGCAGAATGGTTTATGGGAAACGCTGCGGCGGTGTTCGGCGGGCAGGACTTTGAAGCTGAGGAGGAATCAGCGGAGTTCTCCGCAGATACCCTATGCCGCTTCCTGGATGAATGTACAGTTCCCAGCAAGGGTGAGTACGTCAAGACCTCCGTCTTGTTTGAGCAATACGAAGCGTGGGCAAAGCAATATGGGTACAATACAGCAACCCGTCAGAAGTTTGTCGGCACTCTGAAGGGGCTGTTGCCCGTGAATAAACATTCCGGGGGAAATGTAGCGAACGGCATCGTTATCAAGAATTGACGGTTCATGTGCCACTAGTGCCACTTCTGCCACTGACAGGCTAGGAAACCAGATGAAACAAGGAATTTGCGAGTGGCACATGGATTGTCTATGTGTCACTATTTCAGGGTTATGTGCCACTGAAACCATGCGGGAACTACAAAACACAGCCCCGGTATAGTAGTGACCGGGGCTGTGTTGCGTCATACAGCATTATTTGAATAAATTGTTCTTACTGTTGATTCAACGAAAATAAAAAGTCCCGTAGCAAATTTACAGAGGCTGGAGTAAGACTACCAACCGCCTGACATAGTCCCGACTTATCTTCATATGGGTTAAAGGACAGCTCGTCCTGCAATAAGTAGTCCGGGGAAACCTTCAGAGCCTCACAAATGCGCAGCAGCATTTCTACGTTAGGTGACTTGCGCGCCTTCTCGTAATTGCGCAATACAGTTTCCGAGGTACTGCATGCTGCCGCAAGCTGCTCCAGCGTCAGGCCGCGATCTTGTCTGGCCGTCCTGAGCCTAATCCCGAACTGCTCCATTGCGTATGCCCCCTTTATTCGATACGATGTGTGTAACGATCATTGCACTAAAAAGTATACCTTTTTTGCGGCTTGCCTGTAAGATCGTTTTCGTTACGCAAATAAACCTCTTGCGTTACGGCTCCGAGTATGATATAATCGAAACGGTTTCGCATTCGAAAGGCAAAATTATCTTGACGAACAAACTCTAATATTGTATAATGATATGCATTAGAATAGGGATAGGGGGCAATAAACTTGGCGATCATGTTCAAGTGCAAAATGTGCGGCGGTGACTTGGATGTTGCGGCAGAAGCAAGCGTTGGCGTATGCCAATTCTGTGGTACTCAACAGACGCTACCCCGTCTGGATAATGACCGTCGGGCGAATTTGTATGACCGGGCAAATCACTTTCGCCGGAATAATGAATATGATAAGGCCATGAGCATCTACGAAACCATCCTCAGTGAGGATGGCACGGATGCCGAGGCCTATTGGTCATTAGTGCTGTGCAAGTACGGCATTGAGTACGTGGAAGACCCCGCCACACGCAGGCGGATATCCACGTGCAACCGAACGCAGTTGACATCCATCTTTGCCGATGAAAACTACAAGCAGGCCATTGCTCACGCGGATGGCTTGGCGCGTGATGTTTACGAGGCCGAAGCCAAGGCCATAGACGCAATCCAAAAGAGCATTCTGGAGATCTCCTCGAAGGAAGCGCCGTTTGATGTTTTCATTTGTTACAAGGAAACGGACGCCGGAGGACGCCGTACACCCGACAGCGTGCTGGCTCAAGACTTGTACCACCAGCTGATCCAAGAGGGGTTCAAGGTGTTTTTCTCGCGGATTACCCTTGAGGACAAATTGGGTTCGGCCTATGAGCCATACATATTCGCCGCGCTGCAGTCAGCCAAGGTGATGGTCGTGCTCGGCACCCGAACTGAACATTTTAATGCCGTTTGGGTGAAGAATGAGTGGTCGCGCTACCTTGGGCTAATCAAAAGTGGCGCGAAAAAAACGCTCATTCCCGCTTACCGCGATATGGACCCCTACGATTTGCCCGAGGAGTTCTCGCATCTCCAGGCGCAAGATATGGGCAAGTTGGGCTTTATGCAGGATTTATTGCGGGGAATTCGTAAGCTGCTGAATGCTAATGTCGTAGCTGCACAGCCAGTAGGCCAAACAAGTTCGCCTGGCAACACCGCAGCTCTGCTACAGCGCGCTTTCCTTACGATTGAGGATGGAGATTGGGCGAAAGCCGATGCTTTACTGGAGAAGGTTCTCAACGCAGAGCCAACCAATGCAAAGGCCTATATCGGCAAGCTCATGATTGAGTGCAAAATAAGGCAGGAAGAAAATTTGCCCGATTGCGGCGACCACACATTTACGGATAGCTTGAACTACAATAAGGCGCTCCGTTTCGCTGATGATACCTATCGCGTAACTCTTCAGACCTATGAGCGTGAGCGCATTTACCGCAAAGCCGTCAGAAGCCAAGCAAATGCCAATTCATCACAGCTTTATTTCTCACTTGTAAAAGGCTATGGGACTATTCCAGGCTATAAAGACGCTGATAGCAGGGCAGCAGTCTGCAAAGCGAAGGCAGAGGAACTCTCTATCGCTGAGCAAAATGAAAGGGAGCGTCAGGCCCGGTTAGCGGAACAACAGAGATTGGCGCAGAGACAGCGCGAAGAACAACGCAGACGTGAAGCGCAAGAACAAATAGCTATCCTTCAACAGCAACTTGCGCCCTTACAACGGCAGTTTGCCGTAGAGGAAACCAAAGTAGCAAAAGTGAAGAAGCCAAAGTATGTGCGGTTGCACTGGCTGGTTGGTGTTCTGTTTTTTTTCGCTACAAACCTTGTTGTGTCGCAGTTATTCACATTAGTGTTAAGGCCATTGGCTTTCAACGCCGGTGGTACTAATCCACTTGCTGGACTGTACATCGCCCAATCAATTGGCGGTATAGTTATTGGGATCATTGTACCCATATTGATCAGCAAGCACTTAAAAAAGAAAGCAAAAGCATATAGTGAACGCACGTTGAAGCGGGATGCTCTTCAGCAACAAATTTCTGTTGTGCAGAACAAGATTGATCAGCTATCAAAAGTATGAGGTGCTACACATGCTCTTCAAATGCAAAATGTGCGGCGGCGACCTTGACCTGCAGGACAAGGCCAGCGTAGGCGTGTGCCAATTTTGCGGAAAGAGACAAACATTACCTCGTGCTGCCAACGAACGCATCGTTAACCTATACAGCAGGGCGAATGCTCTTCTTGCTGAACACGAATACGATCAAGCGATGATTCTATATGAAGCTATACTCGGTGAGGATGAAAAGGATGCCGAGGTATATTGGTCTTTGGTGCTGTGCAAGTATGGTGTAAGCTATATTGAAGAGCCTGCAACCGGCAAAAAAACACTCGTATGCAATCGTATACAGCCCATGTCCATTCTTGATGATGAGGACTTTCGCCGCGCGCTTACTTATTCGGAAGATGATGCCCGGTGTATATATGAAGCCGAGGCAATACAGATTGATGCGATTCAGAAGAGCGTCAATGCTATTTCCTTGAAGGAGCAGCCCTATGATATATGTATTTGTTGCAAAGAGTTGGATGTCGCGGGGCGTGCTACCATAGATGAAATGCTGGCACAGGAACTCTATGATCTTTTGGCTAAAACGGATTACCGCGTCTTTTTCTCAGGGCTTACGCTTTCTGACATACCAGATAGCCAAAGAGAGCCTTATGTATTTTCGGCTCTACTTCGAGCAAAGGTAATGCTGGTTATCGGTACCAAGCCTGAGCATTTCAATGATGTTTGGGTAAAAAGCACTTGGGAGCGCTTCCTTTTGGCGGCAAAGTCTGATTTCTCAAAGTTGCTTATTCCTTGCTTCTGTGATATGAGTGGCAGCGATTTGCCTGTGCAGCTTTTTGCTCTTCCGAAGCAAAACATGAGCGCTCTTGGATTTGAGCAGGATTTATTGCACGGTTTGCAGAGAGTGATTGGTAAACAAGAAAAACAAGTATTCGACACGAAGACTATTGTTCAACCTTTATACCAGAATGCCGTTGATCTGCTTGAAAAGGGAAAGTTCAAAGCGACTGAGAATCTATGTGAAGAAATTTTGGACACTGATCCTGAATTTGCTCCGGCCTATATCTTGAAGCTTTGCGCTGAGCTCCAAGTGAGAGGCGAGAAAAATCTAATAAACCAAAGCCGACCGCTTGATTCATGTGACAATTATCATAAGGCTTTACGATTTGCTGCGGATGAATATAGAGCTATTATAACTGCATACAACCAAACAATTATGGATTATAAAAATCCTGCGATACAAAGAGAAAGGGCAGAACAAGGTGACGCTGCGGCGCAGATTCGGCTTGCGAAAATGCTGCGCAATGGGAAGGGTGTAGACAAAGGCAGCGAAGAAGCCGCCAAATGGTTCTTGGCCGCCGCAGAGCAGGGGCGAAAAGTGGCGCAGGATTATCTTGGCGATATGTATTACGATGGAGAAGGTGTTCCGCAAGATTATCTTGCTGCGGAAAATTGGTATCGCAAAGCCGCCGCGAAAGGCTACAAGCCTTCTCAGTACAGCCTTGCCTATTTATTCTACTATGGGGAAGGCGTTAAGAAAAACTATGTGGAAGCCGCAAAATGGTTTCGCAAGGCAGCGGAGCAAGGGCATAAGCGCGCACAGGACTATCTTGGAGATATGTGTTATCACGGCAAGGGAGTAGCCGTGGATTATATTGAGGCAGAAAAATGGTATCGCCTATCCGCTGATCAAGGTTGGAAGTACGCTCAATTCAGCTTAGGAAAAATGTATGATGAAGGTCTTGGTGTTGAGCAAGATTTTACTGAAGCAGCTAAGTGGATCAAGAAGGCAGCCGACCAGGGAATTGCTGACGCCCAGAACTATTATGGAAATATGTTAGTTTGGGGACGAGGCGTGAACGAAAATTATGCGGAGGCGGCAAAGTGGTACCGCAAGGCAGCGGAACAAGGACACGACAGAGCAATGCACAACCTTTGGTATGTGCTATCAGGCGACCACAAAGGCGTAAAATATGATTCTGAAAGATGGACATGGCTAGAAAAATCAGCAGAGCTTGGTTACGTTGATGCTCAAAAGGATATGGGGCATCGCTGGCTGGAAGCAAAGCGTTATTCTGATGCGCTCAAATGGTATCGAAAAGCAGCAGAGCAAGGGGATATTGTCAGCGAAAATCAAATAGGGTGGATTCGTCTAACGATTGTTCCTGTTGATTATGCTGAAGCATTAACGCGCTTCCGCAAAGCGGCTGATCAAGGATTAGCAGCAGCGCAAATTAACTTGGGGAATATGTATCGGGATGGGCAGGGAACCGACTGTGATTATAACGAAGCCATGGCTTTGTATTTGAAAGCCGCAGAACAAGACGATGAAACGGCAGAAAACAATATTGGCTGGATGTACCATAACGGATTAGGCGTGCCTCTAGATTACAAAAAAGCTGTTGAATGGTACAAAAAAGCCGCTGAACGAGGTTACACGATCGCACAGGATAATCTTCGTGTCCTTGACGAAAAGGGTATTTGCCCGAAATGCGGTGACCGCTTTGGAGTGCTTTCGGGACGCTGTAAATCATGCAATACATTATCTTTCAAGAAGCAAATGTCCATAATGATGGCTCAAGCTCATGTCAACAGTCAAAGGCAAAATTAACTTTAGATTAGAGGAGAACTACCATGGCTAAATCCTTTGTCATCGAATGCCCCTCCTGCGGCAACTACGCCCAGGCCGAAAAGACCCTTGGCTGGTGGAGGAAAGTCCACTGCGCCTGCGGGGAGAAAATTAGTGTGCCCCAGCTAAAAGGGGCATATGCTACCCGCGAGTGCTCCGTTTGCCATAATGCCGTGCTGTTCAACCAGAAGAACGGCGATCCTGTATGCCCTGTTTGCGGTGACGCGAAAGGCATGACAATCGAAGATGTAGCGCACCGCGTCAACTGTACCTGTCCGCAGTGCGGCATCAGCTTGACCCTGCACAAGGGCAACAAAGCGCAGTGCCCGGTATGCGACGCGGAAATCGACGTAGAAGCCGCCGCCGTTCTGGAGGATATCCATAAAAAGGGCGTCGCCAGCGTGATTAAGTACGAGGGCGACAACAGAACCTTCATCTGGAAGCACCCTGTGGAGGACTTCAATGTCGGCTCACAGTTGATCGTACATGAATCGCAGGAGGCGATTTTCTTCCGCAATGGGCAGGCGCTCGACCTGTTCCCGGCGGGCCGCTATGCCCTAGAGACCGAGAGCATTCCACTGCTAAACAAAATGTACAACTCCATGCTAGAGCCTAAGGGCGTTTTTCACTCCGAGGTGTACTTCATCAACATGACCACGCAGATGGCCATCAAATGGGGCACTGACAGCAAGGTGCGCCTGTTCGACCCCGCCACAGGCCTGCATATGGAACTCGGAGCCAGCGGCACCTTCAATATCCGGGCGATGGATTCCCGTCGCCTGCTGCTGAAGCTCGTCGGTACAGAGGGCGGTCTCAGCCGCGAGCAGCTGCTTGCGTTCGACTCTGAAGCGCGCAGCAACGGCTACTTCCGTTCGCTGATCATGACCCGTGTGAAAAACTGCTTGGCGCAGACCATCAAGCAGAATCAGATCAATGTGCTGGAGATTGACGAGCATCTGCTTGCCCTTTCAGCGGCGCTGCAAACGCAGATCAATGAGGGCCTGGCTGAATACGGCTTGATCATGCCGGAATTCTTTGTCGACCGCATACAAACACCCGACGACGATCCGAACTACAAGCGCCTGCGCCAGCAGCATGCTGACCTCTACCTGAGAACCCGCGAACAGCAGATCGGTGCGAGCGTCGCCAAAGCGGAACAGGAGCGATTAATTGTTGAGGCTCAAACTAAAGCGCAGCAGCAGATCATCGACGCTCAGGGCAAAGCTGAATCCTACCGCCTGCAGGCCGAGGCCGAAGCCAAAGAGATGCAGATGAAGGGTTATACCTATACCCAGGAAACCCAGCGGCAAGTTGGCCTGGAAGCCATGCACGGCGGCATCGGCGGCGGTGGACAGGGTGGCAGCGGCGCGGGCATCATGGGCCTTGGTGTGGAACTGGGTATGCTGGGTACCGTCGTCGGGGCAACAAAGGAAATCCTTTCCCCTGCGCTCTCCGGCGTTGCAGGCGACGCGCCGGCGGCGCCAGCTCCTACTGCCCCAACTACGGATGCCGACCCCATGGCGGAGTTGCAGCAGCGCATTGCCAAGTTAGAACTGCTCAAGGGTAAAATCCCCGATGCCATGTATGATAAGAAAATGCAGGATATCCTGGATAGCATTTGATGAGGGAGGAAAAAGTACCATGGCTACCATGAATTGCGATGTCTGCGGTGGGAAGGTTGTCGCGACAGAGAAAGACGGTTGGTTTGCTTGCGACAGTTGCGAGATGGACTACCCTCTGGAATGGGTGAAAGCGAAATTCCAGAAAACACAGACGGTGAAGGTGGAAGGAGCGGTAAAGGTTGAGGGTGCTATCAAAGTAGAAGGCACTGCCAACGTGGACTCGTTGATGAAACGCGGCGGGTTGTTCTTGGAAGACTCTGACTGGAAACAAGCGGATGAATGCTTCGATAAAGTGTTGGATATTGATCCAGAGCACGCGCCTGCGTATATCGGCAAATTGTGCGTTGAGTTGAAGAAAAACAAAGAAGACCAGCTTGGCCTAAATGAAAAAACCCTGACGGATTATAAGCATTATCAAAAAGCCTTCCGTTTTGCGGATGCGGATTATCGTGTAATACTGGAGGAATATGAGCAAGCCACTCAAGAACCTATCAAGGAAAAACAGCGGTCAGAGCGAGAGCTTTTTGAAAAAAGGAAACACATTGCGCGTTTTCAATCGTGTATTTCCGCTGGAGAAGAGCATACAGTCGGATTAAGGACAGACGGGACGGTTGTTGCGGTTGGGAGTAACAAAGAGGGACAATGCAATACACAAGACTGGCGGGACATTGTTGCTATTTCCGCTGGATATAGCTATACAGTCGGACTAAAAGTAGATGGTACAGTTGAAATGACGGTCCATGGTAATTTCCGTCATTCAATGCAAACCTGGCGGAACATTATCGCTATTTCCGCTGGGACATACACAGCTGGATTAAAAGCATATGGTACAGTTGAAACGACTGATGATTACCTCCAACGCCAAAACTGGCAAAACATTATTGCTATTTCTATGCATAGTCATGCAGTTGGGTTGAAAGCGGATGGCACAGTCATAGCAGCGGGGTGTTACGAGTATGGAACAGTCGAAACCCAAGACTGGCGGGATATTGTTGCGATTTCCGCCGGAACTTACCATACAGTGGGATTAAAGACGGACGGGACAGTTGTTGCGGCTGGGCATAATGAAAACAATCAATGCAATACCCAAGACTGGCGAAGCATTGTTGCGATTTCCGCCGGAGCTTACCATACAGTCGGATTAAAGGTAGACGGAACAGTTATTGCGGTTGGGAAAAACAATGATAACCAATGCAATACACGAAGCTGGCGGGATATTGTTGCTATTTCCACTGGAGATTCCCATACAGTCGGATTAAAGGCAGATGGGACAGTTGTTGCGGTTGGGGGCAATAATAAGGGCCAATGCAATAACTGGAACTGGAGAAATATAGGCCCCGTTTCAGAAGAACAACGATTGGCGCGTAAAAACCAGGATGAAGAACAGCGCAAGCGTGAACAAGAAAAGTGGCTTGTTGAGCAATCGAACGCATGGGCTTCTCAAGGATTGTGCCGTTATTGCGGCGGCAAGTTGAGCTCCTTCGGCAAAAAATGCAAATCCTGCGGCAAACAGAATTGATCTAACTATTTGGAAAGGCGGTACCCCCATGAACAACAAAACCCGAGGCTTCATCATCTTAGGCATCGCCCTGCTTGTCTTCAACCTGCTGGCATTCACCACCCCCTTTGTCCACGGAGCGACGTTTTGGGTAGGCTATGCGTTTGCCATGATTGCCATTGCGGCGCAGGGAATCACCACAGTGATGGCCTTCGGCAAGCCCGAGGCGATAAAAAGCAAGTTTTGGGGCTGGCCTATTTTCAAGGTAGGCTATGTCTACCTGATCGTGCAACTCATCCTTAGCACGCTGCTGATCATCGCCGCGACGTTAATCACCGAATTCCCTGCATGGATAGCATTTGTTCCCTGCGCTATTGTGTTGGGCGTGGCCGCTGCGGGCATTTTGCTCACGGATGCGGGTCGGGAACAAATTCTGAAAATGCAAGAGGAGCAGAAGACGTCGACAAGCTTCATCCGCACCCTGCACATGGAGTTGACGGCACTGTTGCCACGCGTAAGCGATGCATCACTGAAAGGGAAGCTTGCAAAGCTGAGCGACGCGGTACGCTACAGCGACCCCGTGAGCAACGAAGGCCTGCTGAACGTGGAGGGCGAGATGGCGGACAAACTGACCTTGCTGAAGCAATATGCCCCTGTCAATCCCGCTGATGCGGAGGCTATTACGGATGAGTTGTTTCTGCTGGTAAGTGAACGCAATCAGCGCTGCCGGATGTTGAAATAGCAGTAGGAGGGAGTTCACACATGGCTACTATGAATTGCGATATCTGCGGCGGTAGAGTTGTTGCCACGGAGAAAGATGGTTGGTTCGCCTGCGACAGTTGCGGGATGGATTACCCCTTAGATTGGGTGAAAGCGAAGTTCCAGAAAACGCAAACGGTGAAGGTGGAAGGTGCAGTAAAGGTTGAGGGTGCTATCAAAGTTGAAGGCACTGCCAACATGGAGTCGTTGATGAAACGCGGCTGGTTGTTCCTGGAAGATTCTGACTGGAGACAAGCGAACGAATGCTTCGATAAAGCGTTGGATATTGATCCAGAGCACGCTCCTGCGTATATTGGCAAACTGTGTGTCGAGCTAAAATTGCATAGCGAAGATGAGATAGCCCGAGGTGAGATTAAAGTTGAACATAAGGATGTGCATGATTTAGTCAAAGCTGGAAATAAATTGGAAGCGATTAAACTGTATAGAGTAAAAACAAACTGCGGCCTTGGCGAGGCTAAGAGTTATGTAGATTCTCTCGTTGGGGATACGCCTGGCTCTTCTCTGAGTGGTTATCGTAATTATCAAAAAGCTCTTCGCTTTGCTTCTTCAGATTATCGGGCGAAATTAGAGGGCTTTGAAAGTGCTATTCAAAACGAGAGCGAACGTATTGCTAAATTGCAGCGAAAAGAACAAGATAAGCTTCAATATTTCAAACTGTGGCGAGAAATGAATAACGCAGGTAGCGGTGAAATGCTGAGATCGTTGGCAACACAATTTCGCGAAATGAATGGCTATAATGATGACCACAGAGACGCAAACAAGACAGCCGAAGAGTGTGATCGAAAGGCTGATGAACTTGATTATTTAGGGTATAAGAGGCGGTATAAGCAGTTTTTGTCTGAGAAGAACTCTATTACCGACTATGATGCCGTGTTGGTTTTGGCTAAAAAACTCCGTGCAATGAATGGTTACGAGGATACAAGCTTTTTAGCCGATGAGTGTGACCGTTTAGCAGATGAAGTGAAAAGGACATATCAACAGCGCAAAGAGGAACAACGAAAACAAGGACAAGAACGAATGCGCCGCATGAAAGAAGCTCAATTATTACGCAAACAAGAAGAACAACGTAGGCTGGAGCAGGCGCAGCAGGCAGAACGTGCGAGAGAGGAACAACGAAAGCGTGCACAAGATAAACGACTTGCTGAACAGTCGAATAATTGGGCATCTCATGGACTATGCCGCTACTGTGGCGGCGAGTTAAAAGGCGTGTTCACCAAAAAATGTACAGCTTGCGGAAAGCAGAACTGAGTTGCGGAGGAAATGATATGCTTTTCAAATGTCAAATTTGTGGCGGCGAACTTGATCTCCAAGAAAAAACGCATATTGGCACTTGTCAATACTGCGGGTCGAAACAAACGCTACCTCGTTTGGCAAGCGAACGCCAAGCGTTGCTCTATGAACGCGCTACCAAAGCCAGGCTTGCAAATGAGTACGACCAAGCCGCTGGGCTTTATGAAATTCTACTCAGCGAGGACAGCACTGATCCTGAAACATATTGGTCGCTGGTGCTATGTAAATATGGTGTGGCTTACGTGGATGATCCCGCTACTAATAAGCGCATCCTCACCTGTAACCGCACCCAATTTACATCTGTTTTTGAAGACGAAAACTATAAAAAGGCAATGGTTTATGCAAATAGCGAAGCCCAAGCCCTTTACACCGCAGGTGCCAAGATAATTGATGCTATACAAAGGGCCGCACTAGAATTGTCCGCAAAAGAAAGCCCCTACGATATATTTTTGTGCCATAAGGCTACTGATGACAGCGATAACAGCAGAACCATAGACAGCATATTGGCTCAAGACATGTACAGCCGTCTCACTAGCGCAGGATACAAGGTGTTTTTCTCGCGCATTTCCTTGGCTAATATTAGCGGGAATTATGAGCCATACATATTTTCTGCTTTGCACTCAGCACCGATCATGATTGTATTAGGCACAAAGACTGAATATTTCAATGCTGTTTGGGTAAAGAATGAATGGAGTCGCTTTCTCGGGCTGATAAAGGGTGGAGCTAAAAAGACGATAATCCCTGTTTATCGGGATATTGACCCCAAAGATTTACCTGTTGAGCTTAGAAACCTTCAGGCACAAAATAGAGATACAATTGAGTTTTATGAAAATCTACTGACAATCATAAAAAATCAACTTGGTGCTGAAAAAAAGCCAACCACTGTCGTTTCTGCCAATGGAGCTGAATCTATATACCGTCGAGGCACTATGGCTCTTGAAGATGGAAATTTCTCTGAGGCTCGAAAATTCTTTGATCGGGCATTAAATGTTGATCCGGAATACGCCCCAGCATATATCGGTATGCTTTGCACACAGCGCAAACACAAACATGAACATGAACTTACTAATTCAGAAGAGCCATTAACCAAACTTGATGAATACAGAAAAGCTATACGCTTTGCCGATGCGGATTATCGTAAAACGCTGGAGAGCTATAATCAGGTTATTCTTAATCGTTTGGATGAATTGCGTCGTGAAAAGGAGCGGGCAGAAGCCGAAGCAAAAGCAGAGGCTGAGCGAACAGCGGAAGAAACTCGGCAGCGTGAAAAGCGGAAACGACAAACAGAAAAGCGTGTTGAACGTTGGCAGAAGTCGGGAGGCTGGTTTGGCTCCTATCAATGGGAGGTACTCGAAACACAAGCAGATCAAGTTCTTGTGATCGCTAAGAACATAGTAGACTATCGCGAGTTCCACGCGGATGCTGCAAAAGTCGTTACATGGGATAGTAGTACCATTCGCGCACACCTTAACGGATCATTTTACAACAGCTTTTCCGAGCAAGAACGTTCTCACATAATACGAACAAATACAGATAACTCCGGGAGTGAAGGATGCAAGAACACAGATGATTATGTTTTCTTGCTGGGTTCCTATTTTTATTCTGGTCAAGGTCATTTGCACGGCGATCCAACAAAAGTAAAAGATACTTGGTGGCTTCGCACACATCATAAAGAATGGGCAACAAACGACTTTGCCACGGCAAACAAATATAACGTTGTTATCGCGAAGCATTGCAGCAAAAAAGAGGGCGTTAGGCCTGCCCTTTGGCTGAAAATTGAGAATGAATCAGATGTGCAATGGCTGCTTAATAATTCGACAACGTGGAGTTCTGCTGGGAAACGGGCTCTGCATTCTGCAAATTCCCAATATCGCAATAGGCGTCTCGCAAAAGCTCTCAAGAGAGCCATGAGGTGGGCTATATTCTTGACGATTCTTACGTTTACGGTCATAAAGCCGTCAGTTGAGAATCTCAGTGCTGGGTTGAGTATTACAGGCAAGTTCGGTGGTATTAAATGGGATGTGCTTGAGATACAGGGTGGCAAGGCGTTATTATTGGCAAGAGATGTTCTTGAGGGAAGAGACTTTTATGGTGCAGAAAAGGATGTTAATTGGGAAGATAGTGGAATTCGAAACTATCTCAATGATCGCCTTGCGACAGGATTTCTTTATAGGTTTACAGAGGAGACAAAAGCAAGAATACTCGTAACAAGTGTTCATAATGAAGTGGGAAATGATACTTTAGATAAAGTGTTTCTTCTAAGTGTAGAAGAAGTGGAACGGTATCTTCCTTCTCAAAAATCACGAGTGGCTAAAATTGAAAAAACAAAACAACCTTGGTGGCTTCGCTCATCAGGGAGCAATAATACCAAAGCTGCCATAATCACAAAGGATGGAGAAATACGAACGGATGGTAAAACGGTTAGTGAAAAGGCTGGAGTCCGCCCAGCGATGTGGATTTCTATTGATAAAAGCCTTCCATCTATTGATATGTTGCAGGGTGTCTATATAGGTTCATATACGAGCTCTTTTGCAGAGAATAATGAAGAAATTGGCTTAACTTTAACTATATACCAAGAAGGAGCACAATGCAAAGCATCATTTGAGTTTTACAATTTGCCTGGGAAAGCAAATTTCGAGTCGGGAAAACTCCTCATGAAAGTATCTGTGAATCAGAAAGGTTATGCTTTTGCTTTTGAGGAAGAAGATTTGGATGACAAGCCATGGAATTATTCAAAGACGGATTTAGAAGGACTTTTAACTGATGATGTATTGAGTGGAACTTTAGGTTGGTGGGGTGGGTGGTTCAGAGTGAAGCGACAAACGGCATGAATCTGTTTATAAAAACTGTTTCTATGCAAGTAGTAATTTTGCTTGCTCCCAAAAACATAAAGGCTCGAAACGACAGCAACGGTCGTTTCGAGCCTTTATAAAATTGTCCTTTCGTAATAACCGCATTCAGGTCCTCCAGCTTCACCTCGCCGGTGAAGGTCAGCTCGACAGCGGAGTTGACGGGCACGTCCGTGCCCTCATCCATGGGGAAGGTGCGCTCCAGGGCGAAGCCCCTGCGGGTCTGGAAAGCCCAGCTGTTGCCCGCGCGCGGGGGCTGGCCGTTGTCCGTCTGGAGGGGATCAAAGCTGAGGGTGACCACCGTGTTGCGGGCGAGGGCCTCCTTGGGCGTGAGCCTGTACCCCGTCTTGCCGGCCTTCTCCAGGGAGTACTCGAATTCGGGTGAGGTCTGCAGCCACTGCCGGACATATTTTTCCTCCAGGGGCTCGGCCAGAGAGAGCAGAAAGCCCCCGTCGGCGGCGATGCAGTTGTTGCCATCCACGGCCTCGGCCCTGATGTCCAGGCCGGCGGAGGGCGCGATGTAGTTCTCGAACAGCGCGACGGCCTCCAGCACGGGCTCGCCCGGCGGGGGCGCGGCGGG
>JGI24702J35022_10001482_pt1 | contig 14567 bp, 15 predicted proteins | sample TergutTh196P4_FD_35022 | JGI IMG/M metagenome (IMG submission 35022)
GAAGTTCATANTANTGCAGAACCATTCTATCCGACAACGGCGTGTGGCGCGTCACTTCAAGAGCCTGATACTCCGAATGATACTCCGGGCAATCGAACAGCCTGAAACCCATAATGCTGATAATCACTGTAAGCGGGAGTTCCGCGTATTTTTCGCCTTTGGGGAGGGCGGTGGAATACTCACGCGCCCAATGAAAAAGCGTCCTTTCGGGGTAGTCACCCTCGTTATCGACTTGAACCTCAAGGTCTGTACGCTATCCGTCCACCGTCATGTTGATGTCAAGGCGGCAAAACTTGTCGCCCAGACTTTCAGGCAGCATTTCTGGATTGCGGATTACAAACTCTTGTATGCTTTCGTGCCGGATTCCAAGGAGAACAGCGACAAGCTTTCTTAACAAATCGGGGTATTTCACAAACAACATTTTGAACAGGGTATCGTTGGTGAATGTGTATTTCAATTTTGCCATAATCATTCTCCCGTACACCGTGAGCATACCATATCCGCAGACAGATTACAATGACAATTTACCAAATGACAAACACCAAAGGAGATGCCAAAGGAGATGCCCCATAAATGAATTTCAAACTTCTACCTCAGTATAGTTGGTATAGGACAAAAGTAAGTCAGACAAATTCACCGGTCGTAGCTAGACTTACAAATAGGGGTATTGATTGAAGGCGTTAACCAAGTTAATAAAGCGGGCTTCGCCCGCAACCCATTATCTGTTTGGCGGAAAACCTGGCGTGGCCGAGACTGCAGCTGAAAAACTTTTGGCGGTAACGCCCGGTTTGAAAATCGCCGGCTTTTGTGATGGGTATTTTAGCGAGGAGGGCACGCCGGATATCATAGAGCGGATAACCGCAAGCGGCGCAGATATACTGTTAGTTGCGCTTGGCGCCCCCAAACAGGAAAAATGGATGTATGACAACAAGTCTTTGCTTAACCCAGCAGTATGTATTGGGATTGGGGGGAGCCTGGACGTCCTGGCGGGCAAGGTTGCGTTAGTTCCGGATTTTTTCAGGAATAACGGCTTGGAGTGGCTGTACAGGTTATTCAAAGAACCGCGAAGATTGCGGCGAATGCTGCGTCTGCCAAAGTATGTATTATTCACTTTGTATTGGAAATTATTCAGGCGAAACGCGGCGCATATATAAAATTTATGAAATTTATGAAATTTATTGATTTGCAGAACTCTTATTTTTCCCGAGCACCTAGTACTCCCGTGCTTTGAAGTTTTTGGGCATATCGGCAATTTTTACAGCGTCACCCGACTGGATTACAACATAAAGCCCTGCTCTATGTGCGTATTTAAGCAAATCTCCAGTGACAATTCCACCAGCCACTGTTCCAATGATTTTTCTGGAGTCGCCGCGAGCGTCCATATATCCACGGATTATCTCCATCTTTTCCAAATGCCTGTCAACATCATCGATTGATAAGTTGGTTTTAATCTCAACAAGCATAACATATTCACCATTTTCTAAGAGGAGATCTATCTCGGCGATAACCTGCGTGTTATCGCTGAATGTAACGCGCTCCGCCTGTTTGGTAAACGTAAACCCGATATCTCTAAACTTTTTATATAATTCGGCTGAAAACATATCTTCCATAAATCGCCCGAGAGAATTGCCAAGCCCGCCAACACTTTTATGTAATTCCTTTATCAATTTATCGTTTTCCCTTTGGGATATACGCATTTGTTCACGGTCCTCCATTAACGCCGCCCATACTTTTTCAAAATTCAGACCTTCCGCAGCTTTCGCCGCTTGTTCCGCTGTCACAGGTTCCATTTGATCACCGCCTCGCTCATGCAATACTTATCATTATTTTACGATATCTATTATACATAGAATTGTGACTGAATGCCACGCGACATTTTTTTTAAATTAAACACAACTGGTATCAACTGGTATCAAATGGTATCAGGGCAAATGTCGACAGGGTGGATATTGATCAGGCTGTGCAATTGGTTGATTCTTTGACGTTTGTATTGGGATTGGGGGAGCTTGGACGTCTTGGCTGGTAAAGCCTCGTTAGCCCCCGATTTTATCAGGAATAACGGTTTGGAGTGACCGTACAGGTTATTCAAGGAACCGCACAGGTTGCGGCAAATGCTGCGTCTGCCAAAGTATGTATTATGTATTATGGCATTTATGTATTATGTAGTATGTACTTTGTATTGGAGATTATTCTGTTGATTTTGGGAATTCTGGGGTATAATATCGGTAGGATAATAAACGTGTATAAAGCGAGGTGCTGAACATGGTTGAGAGGTTGAATATTGATAGCCGCGAAGTCGTGCAGATGCCCCTTGAGGATTACAACGAGATAATGGGGTTTATTCAAGCTGAAAAACAAAAGAAAGATGATTATTATAAAAAACGCATTGAGATGGCGGAGCGTTACTTAGAAGGTGGAAAGCCGGGTATTGACCCGGAAGAAATGATGGAAAGGTGTTTCCGGCGCGCCGAAGAACGGCGAAGGCTTCGCGCATGAGCCAATACAAACTTGTAGCGCCTGACTTCATCGAGGATGATGTTGATGAAATAGAAGACACGCTTTGCGAATATGGGGTGAGAACCGCCCGCGCGTTTTCAAATGATTTTTTGAAAAAACTTGACCAAATAGAGCAATTCCCTTTTTCTTGCGCAGTTGACCAAGTATATCCATCGTTGACAGAAAAGGGCGACAGAAAGGCCGCACTCAATAAAGACCGCTTTCTTGTTCTGTACATGATAAAAGAACAAGAAAGTAAAACTGTTATTATTATGGTAGAACGCACCGAGCGTAATTACATAACCACATTTAAGCAAATCTGAGACTTTACAATGAAACTGACGAGCGGGACGGCTAAATCGCCGTCCTGCGTCATTATGATACATTTAAACTACAGGCTGGTAAACCTATTGCCGCGAGCCAAACTCAGTGAAGGTATCGCGGCGTTTCTACCGAATACGGGCGTGGAAAATAGGAGCTAATATGGACAAAGACAAGATTTCGCTCTTTGTGGCGAAAGAGAAATTCAGCTTTGATGATTTTTTATTAATAATGGAAATGCTGAGGACGCAATGCCCATGGGATCGGGAGCAAACTCATGAAAGCCTTAAACGGTACATGATTGAGGAAGCCTATGAGGTACTGGAGGCAATTGACAAAAACGACTCGGCGTCAATGTGCGAGGAACTGGGCGACCTGCTATTGCAGATAGTATTCCACGCCAGTATTGCCGCTGCCGGCGGCCGCGAGCGCGAGCACATAAGCGGGAGCGGGAGCGAGGCCGGCGCGACCAAGACTGAGCGCATGAGCGGGAGCGGTGGCGCGACCGAGACCGAGTACATAAGCGAGCGCGAGGCCGGCAAATACAACCGATTTGACATGAGCGACGTCATAACCGGCGTCTCGAGAAAAATGATATCCCGCCACCCACATATCTTCGGAGAGGTAATAGTCAACAGCGCAAATGAGGTATTGGAAAACTGGGAGCAAATCAAAAGAAAAGAAAAAGGAATTTCTGACGCCACGACCCTCCTGAAGAACGTGCCTCAAAACCTACCCTCCCTGATGCGGGCTTACAAAGTGCAGCAAAAAGCTGCGGAAGTAGGATTTGATTGGGACGATATCGGAGCCGTGTTTGAAAAAGTGAGCGAGGAGTCACATGAACTCGCCGAAGCGTGGGCGTCAGGAGATCGCGGCGCCATTTTAAATGAAATCGGCGATAATTTTTTTGCGCTTGTAAACCTGGCGCGATTCATGGACGTGCAGCCTGAGCTCGCGACAACTGCATCGACGGAGAAATTCATACAAAGATTTGCCATCATGGAGTCTTTGATAGAAGACGACGGCAAAGCAATGAAAGGCATGAACCTCAACGAGATGGACAAATACTGGGAACTCGCGAAGAAACGCCTAATGTGAAAAAGAGAGGTTAACAGATCCTATTACAACTAACCCCTCTCGCTCGCCGGAACATAAGGCAGTTTTTTTACTGAGGCACGGTACGCCGGTCGCATGATTCGGTTGCAAGTCAGAACCTCCTCTATTCGGTGCGCACACCATCCGGTTATACGAGCAAGCGCGAACAGCGGCGTAAACAATTCTTCTGGTATATCCAACAAACCGTATACAAAACCGGAATACAGATCGACGTTTGCGCACTGAGGAAGCGTCAGATTTTTACGCTCGGAGACTTTTTTTAATCCCAGGCGTTCAACCGATTCAATGAACTCAAACTCCTTAAGGCGGCCTTTTTTCTCCGCTAAATCTCGGGCATATTTTTTTATCATAACAGCTCGCGGGTCGGACATTGTGTAAACAGCATGCCCTAGCCCATAAATTTTCCCTGAGCGATCGCCTGCTTTCTTGTCAAGCAATTTTTCCAGATGCGACGCCACTTCGTTTTCATCACAAATATCAGAGACATTATTTCTTATATCCTGAAGCATTTCGATAACTTTGGCGTTCGCTCCGCCGTGCAACGGACCCTTCAGAGAGTTTATAGCGCCTGAAATCGCTCCATATGTATCTGTTCCGGACGACGAAAGCGCGCGGCACACAAAAGAAGAGTTGTTGCCGCCGCCGTGCTCCGCGTGGAGAATGAGCATTAGATCAAGCAACAGCGCCTCTTCCATGGTAAACGTCTTGTTCCTCCTCAGCATTCGAAGGAAGTTTTCTGATAATGTAAGATGCTCCTTTGGGATATGTATATAAAGCGTCTTTCCATCGTGGCGGTGGCGCTTTATAGCATATGCGGACGCGATTATGGAGGGGAATCTGGCTATCAACTCTATCGATTGACGCATTAAATTCTCGATTGAATTATCCTCGGGGAACTGGTCGTAGGCATACAGAGCAAGAACCGATCGTGAAAGCATATTCATGACGTCTTTACTGGGGGACCTGAGTATAACATCCTCTGCAAAGCAGGTAGGCAGCTGATGCGATTTTGAGAGTACCGTCTTAAAATATCTATACTGCTCCTCGTTAGGGAGGCGCCCCATCAACAGCAGATACGCCACTTCTTCATAGCCAAAAGTCTTCGCCTGCGTGTGGGCTTCGACAATATCTGCGACGTTGATTCCGCGATAATAAAGCTCCCCCGGCATGGGCGCGCGCTCACCATCTTGCACGTAGTAGCCCTGTACGCTCCCGATGCTCGTAATTCCGACAAGCACTCCCGTGCCGTCTAAGTTTCTGAGTCCTCTTTTTACCCCGTCGTTTGTATGTTGTCCGCTAATAGTGTATTCTTTATCCACGCCAATACAAAGCGTATTTATGTAATTACCGAGCACATTATTTTGATCACTCAAGTGCAACACCTCCGGAATCTGAATTAACGTTGCCTCATTATAGCGTACCGTCAGGAAAATATCAATTAGCCTTGGTCAATCAACGCGCGGACGGCTTCTACATTTCGGCGTTCAAGTTTCAAAAGCTCTGCTGTTTTAGCCGCTTGCAACGCCTTGTCCTTCGTTATTTCAACCGCTTCGTCTATATACGCGCACAGCGTCTCTTTTTCAAGGTTTTGAAACTCGATGCATAACTTCTGTTTTATACTTCTCATGAACGCCCCGACTTTGGGATCGTATTCTACCGCAATGAGCGGCACGCCTTGCCCAGCTGCGAAAATAAGTCCGTGTAACCGCATAGATATCAAAATACTCATCTTTGATAAAATACCAATGGCAAGCCGCGAGTTCATAGTATCGCGCAATATGTACGACGGCGTTTCCATAGATTCGTTCACAATATCCGCCGCTATGTCGTCCTTCTTTTGTATTGGCAGAAAAACAGGTATAAACCCATACTTGGTGTGCGCGTAATCTGCGGCGGCTGCGAATATTCCGGCTTTATTGTCGAAACCTTCCCATTGCCGTAGCGCAAAGCATATATATTTACCATCCGCTTCGAGTCCGAGCTCCCTCATCTTTCTGTCCAAAAGGCCGCCGTTTTCCGCCGGCAAAATCAGGGCGGGATCTGACGCAAGGATTATCTTCGGTTTGTTGACGCGGTATTGTTCCAGTTCGGACATGCTCGCTTCTTCGCGCAGTGTTATAACGTCAACATTGGCGTTCAGCACCCTACGCACCAGGCCAATGTTGTATCTGCGCGTTACTGGCCCAATGCCGCATCCGTACATGATAACTTTGTTTCCGAGTTTCTTTGCGGCAAAAATAGACAACAGGTAATACCACAGGCTCCGCCTGCTGGTGACGTCCTGAATGAGGCTGCCCCCGCCGCTTATATACAGTTTCGTTCTGCGCATTTCACGAAGGAAACCAAAAAAATCAAAAGTGTGCAAAGCGTTAATGCCAAAACGCGCGGCTTCCTCGTCCGGCCTGCGGGATAACACAGTGACAGGCATACTTGGGTCTATTTCCCTCATTTCCAAAACTATAGCTTCGAGTATAGCGTCGTCGCCCGCGTTACCATGCCCATACGCTCCGCAAATAAGGACGCCGCGACGCTCATTATCCCTTTTTCTTTTACCGGGGTTTCTTTTCCCGAGGTTTCTTTTCCCGAGGTTTCTTTTACCGAGGTTTCTTGTACTGAAAATGCCCAATACGCCACTCCCACTTGCAAAAAGAATAGAAATATTATACAATGCACTCCTGATTGGGTCAAGAAAGTGCTTATCAGAAAGTGCTTGAATGAGCCAATATTGTTTGAACAGCATTGTCTGAACAGTGCTTTAGTGAGTCAATATTGCCTGAACAGCATTGTCTGAACAGTGCTTTAGTGAGTCAATATTGCCTGAACATCATTGTCTGAACAGTGCTTTAGTGAGTCAATATTGCCTGAACATCATTGTCTGAACAGTGCTTTAGTGAGTCAATATTGCCTGAACATCATTGTCTGAACATCATTGTCTGAATATAACATTTACAGAGTGACTATACAATGAAGAAAATCGCTATATTCCAGTCAGATTTGAGAGTTGGCGGAATACAGAAGTCTCTGCTTAACATGCTCAACGAAATCGACTATACAAAATGCGAGATTGACGTGTTCGTATTTGATCGCGCCCATTTTTTTGATGTTTCTGAACATGAAAATCTCAATTTTATTTTTCTAAAGCCCTATGCCTGGCTCAGTAGGCTCGTTTATTTTGGGATTCTTCTTCGTTTTTTCCCTATCGATGCCAGTATAAGCTCTGGCGGCAAAAAATACGACACTGCTATTGATTTCAATAGCTATCGTAGCGAATGCGCCATAGGCGCTATCTTATCCAACGCAAAAAAATGCGTTATGTGGATCCATAATGATGTTGAGGTGAAAAAGCGCAATGAAATAAAGTATAGAATACTTTGGCATTTCTTCAAGAGCAAACTTAAACGGTTTGACGAGTTTGCAGCGGTCTCACCAGGTATAATTGAAGGGTTCCGCCGGGCATCAGGTATTTTTGACAAAGATATAACGGCGATTCCGAACTACGTTGATACGGAGGAGATTTTTCACAAAGCCTTGGAACCGGTAGATTTCCGAATTGATACAAATTGCTATAACCTTTGTTCCATGGGGCGGCTATGTCATCAAAAAGGTTTTGATATTATGATAGATATCATTGCGCAAGCCGTGTCGCGCCGTCCGGATGTACGCCTTTATATAATCGGGGATGGCCCGGACAAAGACAAGCTTATGAAAAAGATAAAGAGGCTTAATCTCGAAAATGAAATCGAATTACTGGGGAACCTAAAGAACCCGTTCCCTTATCTTGATAAAATGGATGGTTTTATTCTGACTTCACGATACGAAGGCCAGGGTATAGTAGTGAGGGAGGCGCAAGCCCTCGGGCTCGAGATTTTCATTCCGGAGCGCCTGGAAAAATACAATCCCGGCGTGGCGGGGACAAGCGACCTTGTGGAAGCCATCTTTCAAGCGGAACGCCGTGAAAAAAAACGTGACAATCTTGAAAACTATAACCGCAAGATAAAAGATTCCATCGCTAGGGTGCTGGGGATTTAACGAAACGGTGTTGGGGGCTTAACGAAACGGTGTTGGGGGCTTAACGAAACGGTGTTGGGGGGTTAACGAAACGGTGTTGGGGGGTTAACGAAACGGTGTTAATGATGACAAATATGACTGAGAGCCTTGCAGGACGGATCAGCTTAATAGACCTCTATGGACTTCCAATGCGGGAGATTCTCGGTGATGATTTTAGGCAAGAGTTTCTTCCGACTAAGGAGTATATTGATACAGGGCTTGCATGTTATTTGCTGGGCTGGGATAACGCTCAGGTATTACAGAACGGGGCTATGTCGGGAGCGATTTTTGAAACTTTTGTGATAGGCGAAATTATCAAGTCATGGACAGATTCAAACGGTGTTACGCCCAATATGAATTTTTACTTTTTTAGAGACAAAGACGGCAATGAGATCGACTTAATTATCAACTGTAGCGGAGTACTTTATCCAATTGAGATAAAAAAGCATATAAACTGTAATATGAGTGATATTTTAGCGTTCAGGCAGCTTGACAAAATCCCGGACCAGACGCGGGGCGAAAGTTGTGTCGTTTGCATGGCGGACGATGTGTTCCCAATTACGGCAACCGACAGGGCCATTGGCGTTCGTTATTTATAGCGGTGCATGCACTCCGCAGTTTAAACGCATGGTATGAAAATTTTAAATTTCCACAGCTTCGATAACTTATATTACTTTTATTACTTATATTACTTATATTACATTCACAACTTCCACAACTTTTCACAACTTCGACAACTTCGACAGCTTCTTCAAATGAGATTTTTCTACCTATTAATTTTAAAATGTGGTAAAATTGAATCACTTCCCTATCGAGTATTGTGACTAGACAGGAAATATAGTCATGCGTGAAGAGCAGTCCAGCAGGCGACAGCTTGTCATGCAACGTATTTAGGGTAAATCAAATAGCCTTGGTAGGCAAGTCGGTCTGACATACAGCTTCTAATGGTAGTCAGGCGGCGGTCTGACATACAGCTTCTAATGGTAGTCTGGCGGCGCCCTGACATACAGTTTCTAATGGTAGTCCGACGCCCTGACAGGCGCGTAATCGCGGTGTAATAAAGCGGTGTAATAAAATTTGTGAAAATGGAGCATTTTATATGATTGAACTGCATTCAAGCGGTGTTTTCTGGATAAATGGCGCCCCCTGCTTTGAGGGTGCAGGTGCTCAATTAAATGCCTCACGCGAGATGACAATTGCATATTCCATACTTAAAGAGCATAGTAAACCAGATTGTAGTGAAAATAGAAGCGACAGATCGCGCGGCGCCTATGGAGGTGACAGCTCGCGCGGCGCCAACGACCCCGGCATGATGCGGTTGACCTTTGACAGCCTCATTTCCCACGACATTACGTACCCGGGAATTATTCAAACAGCAAGAGCTTCGGGCCTTGAACGGTTTCCCATACCGTATGTCCTGACAAACTGTCACAACAGTCTTTGCGCCTCGGGGGGTACAATCAACGAAGACGACCATGTCTTTGGCCTGTCTGCGGCAAAAAAGTATGGCGGAATATACGTCCCGGCTAATCTTGCAGTCATACACCAATTCGCACGCGAAATGATGACCGGCTGCGGCAAGATGATACTTGGGTCTGACAGTCACACGCGCTATGGGGCGCTGGGGACTATGGGAATTGGCGAGGGCGGTCCGGAGCTGGTCAAGCAGCTGCTCGGGAAGACATACGATATACCTGACCCGGAAGTGGTCCTGGTATACCTGACAGGATCCCCCAGGCATGGAATTGGTCCGCATGACGTTGCGATTTCCCTGTGCGGCGCAACGTATAAAAATGGCTTTGTAAAAAATAGAATACTTGAGTTCGCCGGTCCGGGCCTAAATAGCCTGCCAATTGATTTTCGCATGGGCGTCGACGTCATGACCACTGAAACGGCGTGTCTGAGTTCTATTTGGGAAACAGACGACGTTGTGCTCGAGTATCTTACGGCGCACGGTCGCTCCGACGAATACAAGCGGCTTACACCCGGTGAAGGCGCATACTACGACCGGATGATCAAAATCGACCTATCAAAAGTCGAACCCATGGCAGCCCTGCCCTTCCACCCTTCTGAGGCGTACTCGATCGACGAACTAAAAAGAAACGCGGGCGATATCCTGCGCGAGGTGGAAAATCGCGTGCAGGAGCAATTCGGCGGCAAGGTTAAGTCGGACCTGACAAGTAAAATTCAGGGCGGTGAAATCATCGTCGATCAGGGGATAATTGCCGGGTGCGCAGGCGGTATGTACGACTGCATAGAGGGCGCCGCTTCCATTCTGGAAGGGCAAAGCGTTGGCAACGGTTACTTCTCACTATCAGTGTACCCCTCAAGCGTCCCTGTCAATCTGGAACTGGTGAAAAGCGGCGTCACACAAAAGCTCATGGAATGCGGCGCGATGTTCAAGCCCTGCTTCTGCGGCCCGTGCTTTGGCGCAGGCGATATTCCCGCCAACAACGCCCTGTCAATTCGGCACACTACAAGGAATTTCCCAAACCGCGAGGGTTCCATACCTACTGAAGGACAAATGTCCCAGGTGATTCTGATGGACGCGCTCTCTATAGCTGCAACGGCCAGGAACCACGGTGTTTTAACCGCCGCGACCGATATTGAATACAGCTCATGTCCTTCTGAAAAACACTGCTACAGGTTCGACGGCGGCATTTACGAAAAACGCGTGTATTTTGGGTTCGGGAAGTCCGACCCCACCACCGCTCTCCGTCTTGGGCCCAACATTACGGAGTGGCCGAAAATACAGCCGCTATCAGATAGCATCCTTATGGAGCTTGCCAGTGTGATACACGATCCTGTTACCACTACAGATGAACTGTTGCCTTCAGGCGACGCATCGTCTTACCGCTCCAATCCGCTAAAAATGGCCTCTTTTGCGCTCTCCAGGAGGGATCCCGAATACGTCGGGCGCACGGAGAGGATAGCGGCGCTGGAGCAAGAGCGGGCGAATGGTGGCGCTCCGGAAGAGTTGCGGCGTATTTTTGACATTTTGCGGTTGCCTGTTGAGAATATGAAAAATACCGGATTTGGTTCCGTCATTTTTGCAAAGAAACCGGGGGACGGCTCGGCGCGCGAACAGGCTGCGTCCTGTCAGCGCATATTGGGCGGGAGCGCTAATATTTGCTACGAATACGCCACAAAGCGCTACCGATCCAACTGTGTCAATTGGGGTATCCTGCCTTTCACAATAGACGAGCGCGTTGATTTTAGATATTTGCCGGGTGACTATATCTTCATACCGGGCATACGCAACGCAATCCTCTCAGGTTTGACCGAGATACCTGCTAAGGTCATAAGGAAAACTGTGAACGCCGCAGATAAGACGAATACTATAGGCGATATAGGCAATTCGGGCGCCGCTAACGCTATCAACACCATGGGCGCCGTGAACACTGTGCGCAACATTGGCGCCGTAGACAACTCAGGCGCCACTAGCACTATGAACACCATGGGTGCTGCAGACAATTTGGGCGCCGCTAACGCTATCAACACCATGGGCGCCGTGAACACTGTGCGCAATATTGGCGCCGTAGACAACTCAGGCGCCGCATACATCATTGAGGACATCGTTTTGTGGCTTACCGGCCTCACCAATACCGAAAGACAAATACTGGCCAACGGGTGCCTGATGAACTATTACGCTACGCTCCAACGGGAACAGTAAGTTTTTGCATTGAAAGTTATGTCCTGGTACAGCGAAATATGGCAAATGATGCCGATGACTGATACTGGAGATTGGTTTTGGTAGCTTCTACCGGTGACTGATACCAGCAATTGGTTTCGGTAGCATACGCTGGTGACTGATAACAGCAACTAATACCGGCAATTGGTTCCAATTGTGGATATCAGCGTCTGATATCGGCGATTAGTTCTAGTAGCTTTTACCTGCATCTGATGCCGATGACTGATACTGGAGATTGGTTTTGGTAGCTTATGCCGGCGAATGATACCAGCAATTGGTTTCGGTAGCTTACACTGGTGACTGATACCATCAATTGGTTTTGGTAGCTTATACCGGCGAATGATAATTGAGAGAGGAAAATTGAATGGATAATTCTAAAATAAACAAAATAATCATGGAAAACCCTATTGTGGAGATGGACGGGGACGAGATGACGCGTGTTCTTTGGCAGGTCATAAAGGATGAGCTCATTTACCCGTTTGTTGAATTGAACACAGAGTATTACGACTTAGGGCTCCCTCACAGGGACGAAACTGACGACCAGGTCACTATTGACGCCGCGCACGCTATAAAAAGGCTCCGTGTTGGCGTGAAATGCGCGACTATAACCCCAAACGCCCAACGGGTCGAGGAGTACAAACTCAAGAAGATGTGGAAGAGCCCAAATGGAACTATCCGAAGCATTTTGGACGGCGCCGTTTTTCGTGCGCCCATACTGACAAGCCGTATCAGTCCTGTGGTCAGGACTTGGAAAAAGCCTATAACGATCGCAAGACACGCATACGGCGACGTGTATGGAGGAGTGGAGCACCGCGTTACGGGACCGGGTCGGGCTGAACTCCACTTATCGTGTGAAAACGGCGAGGAAATCCGGAAGACGATTTTTGACTTTGAAGGACCCGGCGTGCTTCAATGCCAGCACAACACGGACAAGTCCATCAGTTCATTCGCCCGCTCATGTTTTGAATACGCGATCTCGACAAAGCAAGATATGTGGTTTTCGACAAAAGACACCATTTCAAAGCAATATGATCAAACTTTCAAACTGCTATTCCAGGAAATTTTTGACAGGGAATATAAGTTAAAGTTCGACGAACTTGGCATAAACTATTTCTATACGCTGATTGACGATGCGGCAGCTCGCGTTATCCGCTCCGAAGGCGGATTTCTGTGGGCATGCAAGAACTACGACGGCGACGTTATGAGCGATCTGCTCTCTGCTGCGTTCGGCTCGCTGGCGATGATGACCAGCGTCCTTGTCAGCCCCGACGGCGACTTTGAATACGAGGCAGCCCACGGCACAATAACGCGCCATTACTACAGGTACCTTAAGGGCGAGAAAACCTCCTCCAATCCCGTGGCGACAATTTTTGCCTGGTCCGGCGCATTGCGCAAGCGAGGCGAATTTGATGGCAATAAAGCCCTGATGGCTTTTGCTGACAGATTGGACTTTGCATGCCTCAAAACACTGGACGACGGTATTATGACCGGCGATCTCGCGCCGCTATGCAGTGGCGGCGGAGGCGGCGGCGGCAGCAGTGGCGGCGGCGGCGACATACAGACAGTCGACTACATACGCTTTATTGAAGCAATACGTGATCGCATATAATTTCAATTTATTGAGAATGGGCAAGACCGTACTGAAAACGCTAATCGCCCAAATGACTACGGCGAGATGGATCCTGACAATTTTTCACCTTTTTCAAAGAATCCAATTATCTCAAAGTTTTTCCATGAAATAGGATTAGCCGATGAACTTGGTTCGGGATTTAAGAATCTCACGAATTATGTACCGCTTTATTCCGGGGGAAAACCGCAAATGGTTGAGGGTAACATATTCACAATAACGATTCCGATTCCTGATGAAAAAGTGAAAAAGCGGATAATCACCAAAGAAACCCCACCAGTCACCCACTAAGATACCCTCCAAGATACCCCACCGGTCACCCCTCAATATAAAGTAGAACAGATATTGAGTTTCTGTGCTATACCACGAAGTCGTGTTGAAATACAAAACCTGCTGGGTTTGAAGGATAAGAACAGTTTTGTTAAAACCAACTTAACCCCGCTTTTAGATAGTAACCGCCTTTTTATGACTATACCGGATAAACCAACAAGCCGAAATCAGAAGTATGTAACGAAACCCTCGCCTTAGCAAGCGACGATTGAAGAAATGGCAATTCTGTACTAATACAATGCGTATACACCTTACTCACATTATCTATACTGATGTTTTTATTCTCAGATATATACTGATGTTTTATTCTCAACTTGACATAAGTGTCTTTTATGATGATAGCGCCTATCTTCCTGGCACTCACATCGTCAATTATAGTGGAATAGGCGGGTCTGTTAAAGAATCGCCCGGGTTCATCGTCGTCAATACGGCGCCTGATGTTGATTAACTTTTGCTGTTGGGCGTAGCTTTCCAGAAAAGGCTTTTGATTGAATATGTTTTTTTAAGGAAGTCACTTGTAACAAGTGAAAAAGCATCTAAAATCAATGGTTTCCGGCGATATGATTTTACAAATTCAAAATAAAAACACAACGACACCATGCTGTTTTTGGACGGCAAGGAAAAGACCACGCTTGAGGAAATATTCAAGATGCTCGGCAACGAAGCGATAGACATGTACAACACTTCCGTCACAAAGGGTACGCAGGAGAGCCACGGTCAAAGCTTCCAGAAACTCGGCAAAGCCCTGATGAGCATTGACGATTGTATATTATGTTAGTATGCCTTTACCAAAAAGCCGAAAAAACGCTGGTATTACGCCATTCGTTGACGGTTGGAACGAGGTGGTAAAATCGAAAGGAGAACCATAAATGAAGATTACAGCGTTGTACGAGCGTCTTTCATCGGGTGACGATGGGCGCGATGGAGATTCAAACTCCA
>JGI24702J35022_10001483_pt1 | contig 14561 bp, 11 predicted proteins | sample TergutTh196P4_FD_35022 | JGI IMG/M metagenome (IMG submission 35022)
GTGTACGTAGTACACACATCATTTCCAAAGGAAACATCATGCACGCAGTGCACATCATGTCCCGCAGGGACACATCATTGCCTTTCAGGCATGATGTCGCTCCGCTAATGATGTATTGCCTATCGGCAAAATGATGTAATGTGTCCTTGTCGTTAATGTGTACGTAGTACACACATCATTTCCACAGGAAACATCATGCACGCAGTGCACATCATGTCCCGCAGGGACACATCATTGCCTTTCAGCTTTTCCCGAAAAAATAAATCAGCCTTAAGCTTGCGTCAAAGCCTTGTTTTTTACCTGCAAAACCGCGAACGCCCAAATCTACTCTGAAACTTTTTATTTCTGCGCAAACGCCGATTTCGCCGATGCCTCTAAAACCCGTAAGACTCACTTCGTCAAGCTGCGTATTGTAAATTTCGGCATCGACTTTGCCGTCAAGCTCGTATTCAGCGGCAAGCCCCAAATAAGGCGACCATATTTCGTTTATTTTATAATTTCCTCTTGCGCCGCCTCTTACTCTGTGCGAGTCCATTCCGTTAAATTTTAAAGGGTCGGAATTTGAAAGCGTAATGTCTTTTCCGTTTTGGTGAACAAAGAAATATTTTCCGTAAGCGTCAAGATTTATTTTTTCGTTCAGCTTAAGAATCCGTCCGCCGCCCAAATGCAAGCCGTAATATAAAGCTTCCGCGTCGTATTTAACATGCGACAGCGCGCCGACATTATCCGCTTCAAAACTATTGTCTGCAGAACCGACGCGCAAAGAACCTTCGCCGTACCAATAGTTTCCTCCGCTTTCATTTTTATTAAAATCGTAACGTCCGAGCAATCCTCCGCCGGCATAGCCCGCGTCGCCCGAACCTTTAACGTCTGAAAAGCCGCTGAAAGTGTTTTCGCTGTCAAAATTTGCCGAGCCGTATTCCACAAACAAACCTGCGGTCAAAACGCCGGGAGCGAAAACAAATTTTTTGGCGACTCCGCCTAAAACGGAAACGCCTTTTACATCCACATGAGAACCCGTGTCGTATTTTGCGTTAGAGTAGCTTAGCCCGCCGAAGACCGCCAAACCGTGAGTATCTTGCGTCATAGAAACTGCGTTTGCTATGCCCCACGAAGAAGCAAAATCCGACCCGTCGCTAAGCAAAGCCGTAACCGCAGCCCTGCCTTCCGAAAACGCTTTGGTTTGAGGGTTTAATCCTTTGCCGGTAACCGTCGCCGTTAAAGAAGCGTAGACCAAATCCAGATCATATGCCAAAAACACTCCGTCAAAACCTTTTATCTTCCCATTGGTCCCGTATGCATCGCCATCAATAAGAGTTATGGAATCGCCCACATTAAGCGCGCCGCCGGAAACGTTTACTTTAATGCTTGCATTGTCCGCTATGTTTATGGGCGCGCCGACATTGTAAAGCATCGGGACAGCTCCGTTCCAGTCTGCCGCGTCGGTTTGAAATTCTAATGTCTGACCTGAGAAGTTAAAGTTAATCGGAACGTCGCTGTCAATAGTGGTATTGCTTGCTAAAATATTTATTTTTTCAAAACCGAAATTCAGTTCGCTTGCTCCGCCTGTATTTATCGCAAGCGTATTTCCGCCGATATTAATTCTTCTGAATAATACGCCGTTATCGGTATTGGAGTCGTAAACGCCGACGTTGTACAAATTAATAGTTGTATAACCGATAGTGTCAAAAACATTTACTACGGATTTAAGCGTTCCTATTACGCCGGGATCGCCCGTCAGGGTATAATTAGACGCTTGAACATAATCCGCAGAAATTTCAACCCTGCCGCCATTCGCGCTGTTTCCCGTTATGATTTTCGCATATACTGCCCCAGCATTTAAAGCCGCCAAGCCCGCCTTCCCTGGCCACTCGCCCGATTTCAGGCTTATATTACCGTTGACAGCGCCGTCAGCGCCGTATTGACCGACGTTTACTTTTGCCGTACTGCCAAAACCTGCGGTAATATATAAATTGCTGCCAATAATATTATTGGCATTCAAAATTGCGTTTCCGCCTGCGCCGCCCGACATATCGTCGGAATTAGATTTATCGCCGCCGATGAGATAAACATTGTCCGCAGACACATCGCCGTTATAAACCGCGTCGCCGCCTTTTCCGCCTTTATCTCCTTGCCCATTCCCGCCATTTTCAGCGCCGCCATAACCTAATCCGCCTGCTCCAGCTACATCCACGACAGCATCGTAGCCTTCACCGTCATAGGGCACACCGGTACCGATATACCCGCCTCCGCCGCCTCCGGCTGCATCGCTGGCTTTGCCGCCGCTAAGATAAATGCTTTTAGCCCCTATGCCTCCATAACCTCCCGCATATGCACCAAGCCGCCCTTCACCGCCCCCTCCGCCTAAAATATATAAATCGTCGGAGTATGCGGGCTGGGCAAGAAAACTCATTGATATAAGCCCGATCCCTAAAAACAAAAGCCAGCTTGCCGCAAACGCTGCCGGACGCCAAAGTTTAAAGAGCGCCATATTAATGGGCAAAATTTTGTTTACCATTTTTTGGTTTAAACCGCGCGACTGCAGCATTATGTCTTTTAACTCTTTGCCGTTAAAGGGGTGCGCTAACAAAAGCGTAAACATTTCATTGTTTAACGATTTTATATGGCTGTTTAAGTTTTCTTTTATAACGGAACGCAACTCTTTTCGGACGGCTTTATGCGTGTTTAGCAGTCTGTAAGATTTGCATAAGTTCCATGAATTCATAATGCCAGCGCTTACTTTATTTTCAGTAAGCCATTTTTCGCACATATCGTGCGCTTTAATGGTGTCCAAACGGCGAACGCCGTCCATTTTCGATATTTGCGAAGCGTCTAAATGATAGGTATACAGCGTTTTGTCTATAAATTTTATGCTTTTTGCAGAGCAAAGGTTTGCCGTCATAAAAACTAAGTCTTCACCGACAAAAGTATCGGGAAACTCTACGCCCGTTTCCAAAATGCTTTGCCTGCGAAACCATTTATTCCATACCGCGCAAGTTGTGGTCAAAACTGAAGGCAGCTGCTCAGCCGTAAAAGTATCGGACGGGCGCGAAGCCATAACAGCTTCGTCGTGAGCAAGCCACTGCTTTTTGCCAAAATGTCCGCTAATCGCGCGGCTGTAACGAAACATTACAATGTCTGCGCCTTCGCAAGTTTGGGCTATGTTCAAATTTATAAAATTTGCAGACTCTATTTCATCGTCTGCGTCTACAAACCATACGTATTCGCCGCCTGCTGCTTTAAGCCCGACATTACGGGCATGTCCCGGCCCAAAATTTTGTTCAAGACGTATCAGTTTTAAATTTGCGTATTTTTCCGAAAGCTCTTCTATGCGTCGCACCGTATTATCCGGCGAGGCATTATCTACGGCTATCACCTCAAAACTTACTTTGCCCAACGCGCTCTGCACGGACTTTATGCAGCGTTTTATTGTTTTGCCCGCCTTATAAGCCGGAATAACAACGCTTATGAAAGGTTTTTCAAAACACTTCGTTTCCGTTTCATTACGCAACATTTTTTTCATAATATCTCCCCTTTATCAGAAGCTCAGAGGCATGGGTGCGTAGATGCATAGAGCAACTGTGTTTTTTGTCTTTGCCGTTACTATACATCTATGCCTCTATGTATCATGTTCTTTTTGTATGTATTTTGTATAAGAAACCGTTTGACTTTTTCTCAAAAAAGGCTGGATGTCCAACTATACTGCAATAGTCGGACGGAGTACGAAAAGTTTATATCCGACAATTACGCCGAGTTATTGGAGTTTCACACTCTCATTCCTGCTGTTGACCGATTGGTATCTGAGATCCAATTAAACCCTGCTTGTGCTTGCAGGACATAGCTGTCAAGTATTATCTTGTTTTAGTTTTACTAACAACTCATCAACCTTTGGCATACGAGTTGAATTATCGTTTAACAAAATACAAAGTAACAGCATTTGATACAATTCGTCATACCAATGTTCAAGTTCATCAGGGCTTAGCTTGGCAAGATTGGCTTTATTTTCTTTATCGCCGTGCCTAATTCCAAGTTTATTAAGCAATGCTTTTGTCTTTCCAAAAACTTCTGTCGGCGTTCCTGATTTTAAAACAACTTCATATTCATTTGCTATTGTCTGTAGGATTTTTCTTTTTTCAGACACATCGCCTTTAAGTAACCGATGATGATATTTTAAAATTGCTATCCCAGTTTGTTCTGATGAAATTTCGGAAGCTGCTATGCCTGTAGAATTTTTGGGTACAATTAATATTTTTTCTTCTTCTTTAACAATTAGAAACTCGTGATTTATTTTATCAAGTAACTTTTTTATGTTAGACAAAAACATATTATAGTTCTTAGTTTTTTTATATTCATAATCAACACCATTTATATCTCCTGTTAAAAGATATATGTTTATATAATATTCCAAATAATTTAATACGCTGTTAATATCCCTTACCCCTTCGGGATTTTTTTGTAATCCAAGAGCATCTTTCATATCATGACAACTCAAGCAAGTGCCTCTTGACTTCCAATCATAAAACTTGAATTTATCAGCAATTTCTTCCAAAGAAAATTCATATACTGCATTATCCCAATGATCATACGCTATAAATGATTTGCTGTTAAATAAAGTTGTAATTCTCTGCAGCTCTGTTCCAATATCATATTTATCTGTTAGTGTGTCAAATATATTTTTTCTACTCATGGATATAACCTTTGTACGTTAAATATTTTTTTATATGTAAGACTATCCGATTAAACAATAATCGTGGCAACATGTCAATACTGAGATTCTGAGATTCAACATCCAATGCTTACCTAACTCTGCCGTTAGTATTGCATATAGATGAAATTAAAATGTTGAAAATTTGTTTTTTAGTCTTAATGATTAATTGAAAGTCTGTAGAAAAGAAAACAAAGGAAAGATGCGGCACGAATATCAAAGGTATATTCAATATATTGTTCAACCAACTGCGACGTTTTAGCTCTACAGCATACGATTCAGAAAGGGAGGAAACTAATGCTCCTATGTCGGTTGTGTATGTAGGATTCGATATTACATCTTCATACCTTCATTATAAATCAAATCCTCTTACTGTTTAAGTTCTTTGCTTATCAATTCTTTCAACTTCTTCTCTGGAAGCTGTAGTTTGTAATCCGCAATACCTATCGGTTTATTTACATCTCTCAATGCGACTTCTACTTTGACGTTGGTTTTATCTGCACAAAGAATAATGCCGATAGACAAATTTTCACATTTCATTTTGATTTGATCGTCCAATAAACCAAGATAAAAATTCATTTTCCCAACATATTCGGGTTTAAATTTCCCTATTTTCAAATCAATCGCTACCAAGCATTTCAAAGCCCTGTTAAAAAACAATAAATCAACAAAGAAATCTTCTTTATCAAGCGTAAGTCTGTATTGGTTTCCTATGAAAGAAAACCCTTTGCCTAATTCAAGTATGAATAGTTTTATCTTTTTATTATACGGTGTTCAAGTTCAAGTTCTTTAACGGACTTGTCTATGCCAAGAAAACTGAGATTGTATGAACTTTTTAAAATTTCGTCGACTTGATCTTGCAAATGTTCCGGCAATGCTTTATTGAAATTATGAAGCTTAGGTTTGTTAGAGTTTCTATAAGCGTCAGCGTTAATAAAATTCAATAAAACATCTCTTGTCCAACCCATTTCAATAGCAGAGTCAATATAAAACTTTGCTTTGTCAATGCAAAATTAAAACTGGACTGAATTATACAGGATTGCAAAATTAAAAGAGGACTGTAAAATACTTTAATCCCAAAGGGAAGGAGGATTAAAGTATGACTCAAATACACAAGAAGTTCAGTAGCGAGCAGGTAAAGGAAATATTGGGCAAGTATGAAAAAGGTCTTTTAGCAAGGGAAGCAGTAGAAGAACTGTTGGAAATAAAGCGTAGCCGATTTTTTTATTTATTAAAAACATAAAGGTCAGTAGCTAAAGATATTCCAAAATCAGCTCCATCATTGTCTCCTAAAGCTTTTACAGATGTTCCTGCGATAGTTGCCGTTACATCCTCGCTAAGAGTAGAAGATGGGCTAATACCAACTTTAAATATTAATTCCTGAGGCATTTCCTGTGCATATGCACACATACATGCGCACATAGATACACATAGTGTTAATGTTATTGTTAACATAGCCTTTTTCATGTTTTTGTCTCCTTAAATTAAGTTATAGTGATGTTAAAATAGAGGCAAAAAAAAGACGGCCTCTGTTTATGACATCCGAACTCCACAAATAAAAGGCCGCCTCGGTTTCCTATGCCCGAAGGCATAGTACTCCCTAGAAAATGGCGACACTTTTTGGGTTCGAATGTTACCTGCTTTTATACAGACAGAGTGGGGCATTATCCCACGCCAAAAAATATATATATTAAATTGTTTTAAATCATTCTATGACGACTATACATACCTCCTAAAATAATCTTTAATTAATTCTACTAAATAAGAGACTTTTTGACATTTTGATATATTATCGATAGTACATGCATATTATATATCGCAACTTTTAAATTTTATAAATATATCAGTTTATGAAATGGTATAATTGATTGATATAAATACATGTAACTGAGGAACATATGTACAAAAAAGACTATTCTTTTGCGAAATTTACTCAACCGGAGTATTGGCAAGAGTTTGAAGATATGTGTAAAGACTTATTAAATTTGGAATACACCAATCCAATTCGAAAAGCTGAAAAAAACACATCTGTGCCTCAACATGGGGTTGATGTTTTTAAGTCTTTACCAAATGGAGATGTGATAGGATTACAATGTAAAAAAAGAAAAATTGATAATAAAACTCCCCTGTCAATTTCTGAGATTGAAGAAGAAATCGAAGAAGCAAAAAAATTTAAACCACAATTAAAGCATTTTATAATAGCAACAAGTATTAAAGTTGATAGTAAAACTAAAGAATTTGTTAGAGAAAAAGATCAAGAGCAACAAAAATCAGGATTGTTTTCGATAGAATTATGGGAACCAGAAAAACTGAATGATTTAATTAATGGATATGATGGAATAGTAAAAAAATATTTCCCAGAACTATTAATTGAAAGAGGGGTTTCTGTTCAATTTGTTGTTGATGAACTATTTAAAGAAATTAAAAATCCTGAGTTGCTTTTGGAAAAGACAAAAAAAGTTATAGATGATTCATGGGAAAAGACAGATAATAACGGTAAGGCTAAATTGTTAACTCAGCTAGCTGTTGCACATTTTGAAATGGGTGATTTTATAAAAGCGGCAATGAGTATTATTGATGCATACGAATATGATAAAAACAATGAAAATATTTTAAGTAACATGGTTACTGCATATTACTTATTAAAAGATAATGAGAAAACACAAGAGTTTGTAAAGAAGACTCTTGAAAAAAATCCATTAAATGCAAATGCAAACAATATGCAATTAAGAGCAAAGATAAAAGATGCAAAAAATCTTGAAGAGTTTGTAAAAGATATAAATGATGAGTTGTTTGAAGATATTAGAATAGCTATTTCTATTGCAGTTTTTTGTTTAGAGAGACAGGATACTAAAAATGCTTTATTTTATCTCGAAAAAGCTAGAAATAGTTATAAAAATGAGAAAAACAAGAGTACTAAACTACAGTTTTTATTAACAGAACTTGAAATAAGAAGAGTCGGTACATTGTATTATAATAGATTAGATAAAACTAACGATTCAGTAGAGCTTAAAGCTATTAAAGAAAATCTTTTAAGTATTTGGAATTCATTGGAATCAAATGCAGAAAAAAGAGCTTATATTGACTGTTGCTTTGGTATTATAGAGGTAATGTTGACACTCGATGAGAGTTCAAGTGTTAATGCATTAATAGATGAGATACAACTGTTGGATTCTAATAATCCAAGTGTAGTCCATCGAGTTTCATTAATATATTACGGCGTAAATAAGATTAAGGAAACAATTTCATTTTTAGAACAAAAAAAAGAATATCTAAATGACGAATCAATAATCACTTTATTCTTTGCATATGCAAAGAATGGTGATTTTGAAAAATCGTTTATTTTAAGTGATAAGGTGGTAAATTCAACTAAGCAACCTTTTGTAGAATTAATAGTATTGTTTGATACTATTAAAATTTATTTGCAACATAAAAAAGACGATCTGTTAGATAAAATACTTGATATTGTAAAAAAGAAATTTGCATTGTTGTTTCTAATAGCCAAATATGAAAGTGATAAAATAAAAGGAAATAAAAATGAACAGTATTTATTGCAAGCTAAAGACTTAATAGATGTAAATACGCATAGAGTGTATCTTATATATTTAGCAGAAACTTTATGCCAAGCAAAGAGATATATTGAGGCAAAAGCAATTTTTGATTCATATATAGATTTATCCGTATTTTCAGATGATGTATATTATTATGCTTTGTGTCTTGCAAATGTAAATTCTGTTGCTGAAGCGGTAAGGTTGTTAGAAAGTTTTGATATTAAAAAATTAAACATCTATGCAATAAATTATTTATATCAATATTATTACAAAATATATGATTTGAGAAAAATTAAAGAATTGTTAGAGCCTAACTTAGAACGATTACAAATATCTTATAAACTTGAGTATTTTAAAATAAAGATGTATTTAAATGAATTCGATGGTATAGAAACAGAAATGAAATCCATAAATGCTGATTCTTTATCTAATAGTGATTTATCGACATTAGCAGGTCTGCTTGTTACAATAAATGAAGATTATGCAATAGAAATATTGTATAGCAGAATCTTGCAAGGTAAGGCTGATGCTAAAATTGAGGCTGATTTTTTTGGATATGCTACTTTAAGAAAAAAATATTTCCCAAAATTAATCGTTGATTATAATTGTGCCGTAATAGTAGAAAGTTCTGATGGTAATAAAATGGAAGTTTTCATTGAAGATAAAAATTGCTTAACGCCTATTGTGAATTTGTATAAGACTAGCCATCCATTGGTTAACAATGTAATGAATAAAAAAGTAGGCGATGAATTTGAATACCAATCTAATGAATATACTGCTGCTGAAAAATACAAATTAATCTCTATTATACCTAAACATCCATTTTTGGCCATTAAATTAATGAAAGATTATGATTTAAGATATCCCGGTAACAATCAAATGCAAACAATTAAAATAGATGATAAGGATATAGTTAAAAGTCTTGCAGCAACTAGAGAGGTAATGCTTAAAAGAAATGAACATACGAAGGCAATTCTTGAGTTTAATGAGAAAGGGGTTTTTACGATAGAAAGTCTTGCAAGTTTATTAAAACATGATATTTTTGATACATATGATACTCAGCAAGCACAATCGATTTTATGTTCATTTGGTAATGATGGAGAAAAGAACGATTTAAGTGTTTTTGGAAGCAAAAAGGAAGTTATTATTGATATTATTTCATTATTCAATGTGTTCAAGTTGAATCTCCATTCATACTTAAAATTATCTTTTGACAAAATATATATTTTAAAGCGAGCAGTTTACCTTGAATTATTTAATGCTGTTAATATAGCGTTAGAATCTAGATCTGAAGGAAGATTAGTATTTCATAAAGATATAGAGACTCCCATATTAGTCAATAATGATAAAGATCTCGAAAAAAGCAAAGCACAAGAAATGAAAAGGTTTCAAGAATGGGTTGAGGAAAATTGTGTTATGATATCTTCTAAAGGAATATCAAATTATAAACAGGATCAGATAGATGAACAAGTGAAATTGTTTGGTATTAATACAGCACATATGTTTATGGAAGCATCAAATCAGGATAGTCTAGTTGTTTACTGTGATGATGTTGTAGCTAGAAAATTTTGTTTACCTGATAAAGTTGCTCAAAAAACATTTATATTGCCATTTATAGAATACTTGTCACAGAATAGCTTAATAAGCAATCAAGAAGAGTCAAAAATACGACTATCATTAATTAAAAGAAAATATAAACAGATTCCTATCAGAGCAAATGATATTGTATTTGCATACATACAACAAGATGATAATTTTGACTTGGTGTGTAAAGAAATACCAGAAAACATAAAAGAACAACAATTAACGAATATTGTCTATTCTGTTATAAGAGGAATTTTAAAAGAAGGTCAATTAATTTCTGATTTTCAACAATTTATTGATACTTTACTGCAAAATTATGAACAACAAATAAGAGATCGGATTATTGTAATTTTGATAAAAGAATTAAGAAATAAACAGGATAAAGATATATTTGATTGGAATATGACTTCGTTTATACACGATTATAAATTAAAAGTTTTAAAACATAAATTTATTTTTTGACTATATGAGAGAATGTTTTAAATCTGATTATCGTATTACTCATATAGTTAGAATAAACTAATGCAGTCTTTATATTTGACTCGTATTTGAATTTAAGGTGTTCTTTTCCTGATTTTGTGTGTATTTTAAGTATTCTGAGTGTACTTTTTCGAGTGAATTTAAGCGAAAAATGACCTCAAACTCATCTGAAAGGGTTTGAATAAAACTTGGGTCTTGACCCTATAAAATCTTATAGAATGCGCCTTTCGTGTTGCCGCCGTGTTTTGCTATTCTTCCTTTTTCTATCAAACCTTTCAGTATCGTATTAACCTGCTGTCTTGAAACCTTCAGAAACTTAATGACATCGCCGGACGTAAATTCCCCTAAGTTTGCAAACTTGTCTAAAACTTGGCTTTCTCTGGGAGTTAATCTCATAGAAACCGATACTTCGGATAAGGAGTTCTCTGCTCGGTCTATCGCACTTTGCAGAGAATACTTTAACCCGTCCGTGAAATACTCAAGCCACTGAGTTAAATCGCCCTTGTCTGCCGTTGAAAGCTTATCGGAATATTCCCTTCTGTCTGTGTCATAAAAGTCGTCAAGGACAAAATACTTGTTTATCTGATACCCGTTTTGGATCAAAAGTAAAGCTGTTAATAGTCGGCAAGTTCTACCGTTGCCGTCAACAAACGGATGTATATAGACGTACTGATGATGGAATATGCCGGCTTTTAAGATAGGCAGCGTTTGACTGGAAGTGTTAGCCCAATCAAACAGTTCTCTCAGCTGTTTTTCTATCTGAGCTTTTTCGTGGAAAGGCGGCTTATGCTTTACGACAATATCCATACCTTTCGGGGTTTGTATGCGGTTTCCTACGACTACCACGCTGTTGCGTATCTTACCGGCTATTTTATCTTTCACGCCTGTTAAAAGATTTTTGTGAACCGCAAGCAATGTTTTTAAGTCAAGTTCTTTGAACAATGAAAGCTTTTTAAGAATAGCAAAGTAGTTTGTAACTTCTTTTTCATCTCTGGTAGCGGGAACACGTCCGCCAAGCAAAAGATTTGTTACTTCGGGTAAAGACAGGGAATTGCCTTCTATACTGTTTGAGGCATACGCAGACTGTATAAGGTTATTTCTTTCCAAGTTAAGCCACAGGCTTCTGGGAAGCCGCAGCTGTTCTATCTGCCCGTATAATCTTTCTACGGCAGACACGTTTACAAGCAGTTTAGGAGTTAAGCTGTATTTAGGTTTTAGCATGGGTTTATTGTACATTATTGTCAATACTATTGTCAATATTATTGTCAAGCAGCCACAGGGCAATCGCATTTAAAAATATCTATCTCTGAAATCCCTCTCTAAATTTATTCCGGATTTTCCATTAGAATATTTAACCTCTTCTAAAAATACCCCGTCCGCTTCGCGTCCACCCCTTTTTTCAAAAGGGGAATAAAACTGCGTATGGTCGTTAATTCCCCTTTATTCATAAAGGGTGAGTGCGCGACGGATAAGGAGCGCGAGCCACGAGCGGGCGCGAGATGTGAGCGCCCTGCCCGAGAGCGAAGCGGAGGGTGGACGGGGACATTGTCCCCGGACGGGATATTTGCCTTTAACCCAGATGTCATTTTTAAATGCGATTGCCCTGGGAGCGACTGGCTGCATACAATTGACAAGAAATATCTTTTTATGTTAAATAAAGGAACGATACTCTATAGGGGGTACGAATGAAAAATTTGGTATTAGCAATGTTGGCGGTAATTTTTATGGCAGGCACGGTATTGGCAAACGGGGAAGTAAATGCAGGATTGGGTCTAGCTTTGGGTGGAACGGTTAAAGCTGATCGCTCAATGAGTGCAGGGTTAGGGCCTCCGGAAAGCAATAGTGAAAGCGCGCAAATAGGCGGAATATCTTTATACGGAGAGTATTTGTATCTTATAAATGACATAATAAAAGTCGGTGGCGGTCTTCAGTATTTGATTGAAAGAGAAGTTGCTGATGTGTTGGACGTGGAAAGTTCTAAATTTTCATACCTTCCTATTTATCTGACTGTTCAAGTTAATCCTATAAACGCGGCTAAAGAGATCTTTTTAAAAGGCAATATAGGTTACAACCTTTTATTTACAGATTCGATAGTTAAGGGTTATGGACCGGGAGTAGATAGAGACGAAAAAGGCGGACTCTATTATGGAATTTCAGCCGGTTATGAATTTCTTTTTGGCTTAGTAGCATCTGTGTCTTATGATGTATATTCTTCTGAAACGAAATACAGCATAGGCGGAAATTATGATAAATTTGAGTATACTTACAGCATAATCGGACTTAATGTAGGATACAAATTCAAAATCTAAAAAACTGAAATATGTCCGGAATATTTAAAAAAAACTGCCTTTGTTGGACATAATGCGCAACGATATATATGCGAATTATTGACGTTCAACGCTCTTGTTCCCGCTGTTGATGGCTTGATAAACGAAATCAGATTGAACAAGAACAACAACGCCGGACTCTATGTTTAACCTAACCGCCTATCAATTCAAATATTAAATCCGCAAGCATTTTAACATCACCGTTTATAGTTCCGTTCATATAGCGTTCATAGACATCTTTGTTGTCAGGAGAGCTTAAGTATAGTTCAATGCCTTTTTCAAGGGCGAGAGTTCTTATGAATTCTCTTTGCGCTCTGCCGTTGCCTTCTCTAAAAGGGTGTAGATAATTGGCTGCGTCTAAAATCTCGGCAAGTTTATGGGCTATCTGTGTTTTGTCGTCTTTGACAAGTTTCCTGTATTCTTCAATCAGACTATCAATGTGAGCGAAACCCGTATCAAAACGGCTTGTCGGCAGAAATCCTTTGCCATCTTTGCTGATTTCAACAGTTCTTACTTTACCAGCCCATTCATACACGTCTTGGAATAGAAATTTGTGAATTTCAAGCAGGGTTTGAGAATTGTTTATCTTAATAGGGGTTTCTTGCAGCAACTCTAACTTTTCAGACGCTTGAAAGCTTTCAAATTCAAGCAAAATATCTTTGTCTGTAATATCTTCTTTATTACGTAAAAGCCCTGTTTTTACGTCAGTATAAACATGATCAGGGTCAATATATTCATAACTATTGTTCATTTTAGGCTCTTTAGCAGTTCAATTAAGACTTTGTTAGAGATTTTTCCTGCTCGGTAATCGCGATATATTGTGATAAGTTCTTTTGTAGGTTCAAACCCCTCAAACATATTTGAACTCAACGCATTTGCAGCACGGCGCAAAGCCTTAATATCAGGAAAAGCGACGCCCATTATCGTAAGGTTTTTCTCGTCAATAGAGATTGTTCTGTAAGGCATACGATACCCTCTCAGTTTTTATGATCATATTATAACATTATAACATCGGCTTTGCCATAGTTCTCTTTACAAGCTGTGAAAAAACTGGCTAAGGTAGAACTGCTCTTAAACGATTACAATTCAAACGATGAAAAGTTCAACATAACGCTTGGAAAAGTTATGACTTTGGCGCACAAGGCGCAACTATAGTCGATTAACTTAATGTGGTTTTGTTTTTCAGCAATGGTTTTTGAGGAAATTTTGATTTTTTTATGACGCGCATACCCGAAGGTATGTATGGAATAAAAAAATTAAAATTTACCGAAAAACAGAACTGAGAAATAAGACTACATTAAGTTAATCGACTATAGTATATAAAAGTTCGAGTACCGAAGAAAAACAGCGGCTTTTGAAACTTATCCTCTCGAACTTTTAGTTGGAAGGCGAAACTACTTCATTTTTGTATAAGAAACCATTTGATTTTTTTGCAAAAAAGACTGGATGTCCAACTGTACTGCCCTTTATTCAGACACTTAGAACAGAATATTACCACGACATTCTACAATTTTACCCTCAAATAAACAAACTGAACCGCTTTCTTGAAATAGTAAACAGTAAAAAGGTTGAAGACATAAAACCGATCAAAAAAATCTCGCATATGGGTCTCCACCCCTGCAAGTAGAATACTATTGTAAAACATATACCAAAGATTTGGAATAATCAGGTAAAGAGAAAGGCAGAAAAGATTATGAAGTTAAAAGACAAAGAAGAGAAAGGAAAGGCACGAATGTATGGCTTACGATATATATGTCCAACGTATGCAGCACGGATAACAATTTAATGATTACGTATCAGCAACAAGTGCAACATATTGCCCCAACAACTACATAATACCTTGGCTCTACAGAAATGTCAGATGCTTTTTCTAAATTTATGTCTTATTAAATCATCCCTAAGTAACTGCCGTTC
>JGI24702J35022_10001484_pt1 | contig 14560 bp, 17 predicted proteins | sample TergutTh196P4_FD_35022 | JGI IMG/M metagenome (IMG submission 35022)
CCAATCACACAACACCAACAAACACAAACACACACCCCACCAACAAACAACCCTACTACTCCCAACACCACCTACCCAACAATAATTATACACACTACAACGTTCCATAATTTCCCGACACGTATACCAACTATCCCAATGAATAACTAACTACTTAACTAAAGGTTCATGTTCGTCAATTATTTCGCAGGATAATTGGATTTTAGTTTTAAATGGAATGTTTTTTTGGTCACATTTCTTTTTACTACCATACAATTTTATGTTACCGGAGATTTTTATTTGGTCATTGCGGTAAACACTTGTTACGTAGTCATGACTTAGAATATTACCCATAGTTGAAGAGTGGTTGTAGCAAGCCATTTTTGGTGTTTGTGCTGTATTTTCGACATACTGTGTCATCTATTGATCGGTGTTCTGTGTTTGGTGTTAATTGGGGGGTTTGTGGTTGTTTGATGGCTTCTTGTAGGAGTAGTTGTTTTGCTTGTTGTGGTGGGTTTTTGGTGGTTTGTTTTGGGTTTGTGGGGAAGTGGTTTTGGGTGTTTTGGTTTTTTGGTTTATGAAGAGTTTGTTTAGGTTGGTTGTGTCGTGTTCTTTTTTGTTTGCGGTTATTATGGTTAGTTTTGTTTTGTAGAAGTTGTTGTGTTGGGGTTTGGTTGGGTGTTTTTTGGAGTATGATAGTGTGTTTTTGAGTTTGTGGGTATGTTTGATGATTTTGAACATGTGTTTTTGTATGTTTTATTGGGGAAGTAAGCTTTGACATGGTTTAATGGAAAAACGCAAAGTTTCAGTTAGTATTTTTGTTGTCAACCATTTTGACATATAACCTAATTTTTGTACAAAAACGCGACACAAATAAGTTTTAAAGGCAGATACGTTATTTTATTTGATGTGTTATTATGGTGTTTAAGCAGTTTGTTTTACCGTTTGGAATAAAATCGGAAAATCGAAAAGAGCCATTTAGTGTTGAGGCAGAGTCTGCAGCTGTTTTTGCTCTTTCTGTAATAGAACGTAAAAGTGGAGGGTTAATGGGTAAACAGGAGAAAATTGCTTATGTTTCGAAGGTAGGTTATCCGCTTTGGTTTGTTGTTAGAAATGGTTTTACATATGTTTTTGATGGTTTAAATTTGTCTAGTTATGTTTGGACTTATTTTGGGGCTTCTCAGTTAGAGTTTAAAGTTGAGGATTTTGAGGGAAAATTTAGGGTTCGTGAGGAATATGTTAAATTTTTGGTAGAGTTTGAGAAAAATTTTTTGCAGGCACGAAATAGTAAAGAGGTGGTTTGTGGGGGTTTAATTGTTGATGATGGGTTGTTGGGTGAGTTGAATAGGTATTGTAGGGAGGCAGTTGAGGTTTATGATCAGTCTGTAGGTTTGGTTTTGCCTGTTTTAAAGGAAAAAGATGTGATAAAGACTCTTGATGAGGTAGAAGTGTTGCAATTGGAGTTTGTGGAAAAAACTGAGATGCTTAAACAGTTGATGCGGTTGGTTTCTAAAACTACAGTGGGGTATTTTGAGGGGTTTGGTTTTGAGTTAAAGGCTGTTTTTGAAGAGGTTGAAGCGAAAATTAGGGCTCAGAAAGAGGTGATTAATCCTAAAATTGAAAAGTTAACTCGTGATTATAAAAAGCAGGTTGAGCGTTTGGAGAGAAGTGTAGGGAAAGAGAAATTGTTGCTTGAGAAAGAAAAGGTGCGTATAGTGAGAGCTGTTAAATCTGTAGAGAGTAATGTTGAGCGGTTTAGTAAGCAGGTAAAGTTTCATGCGCAGAGGGGTAATAGGCGGTCTGAGGATAATTTTAAAAAGAAGTTGAAGGTAGAGAAGCAAAAGTTGGATGAACTTCAGAAGCGGCAGAAGAGAGTTGAAAAGCAGGTTGAGGTGTTGGTTGGGCAGAAGTTAAAGGGGTTGTCTGAGTTGAAGGTTGTGTTTGATAGGGAAGTAGAGGTTGAGCGGCAGCCTATTGCTGTTTTAGAGGTTTTTCGTGATGAGAGACAAGCGTTTTTTGATAGGGAGCGGGTTAGGCTTGAGTTGTTAACTCGGTCGGTGTTGGATGGGTTGGGTCAGCTTGTTGGTGAGCGGGAGGAGTTTTTAGTGAGTATGGGTGGGTTAGGGTTTAAGGCGGATTTTGAGTTGAAGAGTGATGTTGCTGTTGTGTATGTTCCTTTTTATATTGTGGCTTTTAGTAAAGTGGATTTGTTGGATAGGCGGTTTTTTGTTTTTTCGCCGTCTTTGGTTTATAGTTTGGGTTTTTCGTCTAAGGTTAAGGGGGTGTTGGGTATGGCGAAGATTAGGAGTTTGTTTGTTGAACGGTTTAGGGGTGTTTCGTCTTTGGGTGAGAGGTTGCGGTTGGAAGTTTCTTTGGGTAGTGTTTTGGGGTTAGAGGTTGTTGGGGTGGCGCAGGGGAGTAGTCTTTTAGATAGGAAGGTGTTGCTTAGGGATGGTTTGTTTTTGCTTAAGGAGGAAGGTTGGTTTTCAGAATCAGAGTTTGAGGCTAATGTTTTAGAGTTGTAGTGTGTTGTTTTTTGTGTTTTTTTGTAAGATTTTTATTGTTTTTTTATAGAATAGGAAGTTTGATGCCTTACCCAATTAGAGCAGGTACCCAAACCCCCTTTCTCAGAACCGCACGAACCAGTTTCCCGGTATGCTAGCTCGCCAGCAAACCCCCAAAACAAACAAAAAAAATTTGTTTTAACATTGATAACCTTGTTTGGACTATTTACATTACACAAATCCTCACAAAATATCAACAGAGCCGCCTGTCACCCTTCACCACGTAATGGAGTTTCTCCACCTCAAACTACTATAGTGACTGTGAAACCCACTGAAAACAACAACTGCTACTGCTACGATATTTATTGTTGTCCTAGATTGCATCATCTTTTGTTCTCCTTACTGTTTTTGTTGCTTTTTGTTTTCAGATTGGGTTTCTCCGTTTAGCAGAGATAACACATATTGGAGTGGTTTAGGCCTCCACTTTAGCTCTTTAACGTGCTTCTCGCACGTTGGAACCACCCGATGACTACAACCACCCCCAACAATAGTGGTTGTAGGGTAGTTCGTGCACGCATCAATGCAGTCTTTGATCCCATGGGATCCCGCGCACCCCAACAATTAGGGCTAAGAGCTTGGAATTTTTGCAGTTTAGCCATAGCCATGCCACACAATAGCCTTGCACCTCGAGTTCATACACTAATTTCGAGCACAGATGCTTTTCGCAATGCTATAGTCCCCTTTTGCCTTTCGGCTCTGGGTAATACGATGACCACCTAAATGTTTCATCAATCTAGGACCGCTTCCGGCGATGTCAACTCAACCTCTTACGGACGCACGTGTTGTTTGTTTTATGAGTTTTGTGTTTGTTTGTTTTTGGTGGGTTGTGGGTTTGGTTAATTTGTTGTTGTTTGGGTGTTTGGTGTGGATAGTTTTTTATGTTATTGTGTGTTGGTTTGTGTTTGAGGTTTAATTTGATGAGGTATAGTGGTGTAACTGCGACGGCGATTATTTTTTGTCCGGGGAATAAGATTTTGCTTATTAAGCGTAATACTTTGCCGTTTAGGGGTTTTTGGGCGTTGCCTGGTGGTAAGTTGGAGGTAGGTGAGATAGTTGAGCATACTTGTGTTAGGGAGGTTAAGGAGGAGGTGGGTGTTGATGTGAAGATTGTTTGTAGAATTGGGGAGTATCATGAGTTTGGTGATAGGGAGGGGGTTGTTTATGATTATTATCCGTCGTGTTTTGTGGTTATGGTTGTTGGTGGGCAGGTTGTTAGGCAGGAGAGTGAGGTTCAGGAGGTTGGGTTGTTTGGTCTTGATGATTTGCCGTGTCCGCTTGCGTTTGAGCATGATAAAATGATAAGTGATTTTAGAAGGATGTTTAATTTGTAAATTTTTTTTGATTTTATTTTTTGTTTGGTTTGAAAGTTTGTTTTGTGTGGTAATAATCTTTAATTAGTTTATAGGCATTAGGGTTGTTGGAGAGTATTATGCCAAAAGCGTATGTCTTGTTAAATGTAGAGGCTAGTTCTGAAGATCAGGTTTTAAATCAGTTAAAGGAGATAAGTATTGTTAAGGAGGCTTATGTTTCTTATGGGGTTTATGATTTGATTGTAAAGGTTCATGCTGATACTATGGAAGAGATGAAGGAGACTATTTCTCATAAAATTCGTAATATTAAGCAGATTAGGTCTACTTTAACGTTGATTGTTGTTGAAGGATAATTTTCTTATCTTTTTTTGTTTTTGTTTTTCGTTATGTTTATAGTTAGCTGTTGTGTATTGTTGTTTGATGTGTCTTGGCTGCAGATGTTGTTAGGGTAAAGAAACCAAAGCTTCCTAAGAAGAAAGTTTTGAAAAAGGTTTTAAAAAAGAAGTAGTGTTGTTTGGAGACAAAAAAAAGTTTTCAGGTTACTAGCTGTGCTAGTATCTGTTTACTTTGAGTTTGATAGGTATTTTAGGTTGAATGGTTTTAGGACTAGTCCTGATTTTAGGTCTGAGAGGAATGTTTGGCTTTCGCATATCCAGTCAGATAGTTCGCAGTCGTGTGTGCGTATGTATTCTGCGTAGTCTGGATAGTTTTTGTGTAGTGAAATGCATACTGCATCCCAGCCCATGCCTCGTCCGTCTAAGAAGAGGATTACGTTTGGTTGGTTGAGGCTCCATTCTTTGAGTTTTTTGATTGCTTCGTCTCTTTCTGCGCCTGCTTTTTGTTTTAGTTTGCTTTTTATGTATGTGAAAGCTGCAATTTCATAACCGATGTGTCCAAATTTTGGAATTACTGTGTAGCCTTCTATAAAGTGTTCTTCGAGCATTGCGCGTCTTCTTGTTACTGTTGGTTGAGATACGCCTAATGCTTTGGCTAGTTGTCTGTCGCTTCTATGCGAGTCTTTCATTAACTCTGAAAGGAGTTTGTAATCTATTGGTTTTAAGTCTTTTATAGGAATCACCTTGTTACTTTTATGCACTTTTTATTATACTATATAAATATATTTGTTTTATTTTGAAGAAAACATGATGTTCTATAGAAAATAGCAACAAAGACAGTTGATCAAGTTTTTTTGAGTGTATTAAAAGAAAACACAACACGTATGTTAACTCAATACACAATACACACGTTAAAGTTAAAAACAAACACAACCCCAACAAACAAAACAAACAACTAACGCCGACCCCAAAACCGCAAAAACAACTTCACCACCTCATACCACAACACCGACCCAGCACCAAGACCCAAAACAACCAAAAACTGCCCAACAGAAAGCGGAGCCAACCTCAAAAAACCATTCAAAGGAGAATACAAAATAACAAACACCCCCAACACAGTAAAAACACACACCAACCACATAACCCAATCCCTACACAACCGCCTAACCGACGAAACAACATCACAAACATCAGAACTATTAACAAAAACCAAAAACAAACTAGCAAACAAAACAACAACCAACCCCATAGAACGCGCCACAGCCACACCACCATAAACAAAAACACCATCCTCCACAAGCATAAAATAATAAACACCAAAAGACACCACAAATATCACCAACCCCTGAACAACACTCTTCACCAACAACCCAACACCCAACAACCTATCACCCACACCACGCGGCTTACGATCCATAACACCCACCTCAGCAGGCTGCCGCTCCAACACAACAGAACACGTCGGATCAATAACCAACTCCAACAAAACAATATGCACAGGAAACAACATCAAACCAACAGCACCAATACCAAACAAAGGAGCAAACAACGCAGTTAACGCAATAGGAATATGAACCGTAAAAACATACCCCACAGCCTTACGAATATTATCAAAAATCCGACGACCATCCCTCACCGTATCCACAACAGTAGAAAAATTATCATCCAACAAAACCAAATCAGCCGCCTCACGAGACACCTCACTACCACGCTTACCCATAGCAATACCAACATCAGCATACTTCAACGCCGACGCATCATTAACACCATCACCAGTCATAGCAACAACCTCACCATTATCTTTAAACGCCTTAACAATACGCATCTTATGCTCAGGCATAACACGCGCAAAAATACTAACCCCCCTAACACTCTCACACAACTCAACATCAGACATCACCTCAATCATATCACCCGTAATCACAGAACCACAATTCTCAATACCAACCTTCTCCGCAACAGCAACAGCAGTCACACCACTATCACCAGTAATCATAACAACCCGTATACCAGCCCGGCTACAAACAGCTATATCACCCCTAACCGACTCCCTAGGCGGATCAACCAACCCAACCAACCCACAAAACACCAAAGAACAATCAACAAGACTCTTAGGCACATCAACACCACTACCCAAACGCGCAAAAGCCACAGCAATAACACGCAAACCCTCACTACTCATACCATAAACCTTACTCTCAACCAAAGAACGCTCACAATCAGACAACAAACAAAGAGAAAGAACCCTCTCAGGAGAACCCTTAACAGCCACAACAACCTCCCCATCATGCCGCCAAACATGACCCATCATCTTCAACTCATTAGTAAAAGCATACTCACAAATCAACTCACCACCAAAAATATGAGACCTATCAACACCCATACTTTCACAATAAACAAGCATAGCCTTCTCCATAGGATCATAAGCATTTACTTCACACGCAAGACCCATAACCTCAAACAAAACTTTCTCATCACCACCCATCACCCAAGTCTCCGACACAGTCATCTGATTCAAAGTAATAGTCCCAGTCTTATCCACACACAACACAGACACCGCACCAAGAGACTCAACAGCAGACAACCTACGCACAAGCGACTGCTTCTTTGCCAACCGCCAAGCACCCATAGAAAGAAAAACCGTTAAAATAACAGGAAACTCTTCAGGTATCATAGACATAGCAATCGTAATACCTGAAAGCAAACTTTCAATAAACCTATCTTGCAAAACATGATCAGGAAGATTAAACCAAGTTACAGTACACACCAAAGCAAACAAAACCGCAGCAATACCAGCACACAACTTTACAATACTACCAGTCTGCCTCTGCAAAAGCGTACTACCCTTAGGAGCCTCAACCACATTAACCCCAATCTTACCATACTCAGTAGCCGACCCAATTTTATCAACACACACAACAGCTGAACCCTGCACCACAAGCGTCCCAGCATAACAATAATCCTTACGCCAATAACCAACAACACCAACAAAATCCTCAGCTGAAACCTTCCAAACACCTTCAGCCTCACCTGTTAAAGAAGACTCATCAACACACAAATCATTACAATTAACAATAAAACCATCAGCAGGAATTTTCACACCCTCATAAATCAACATAACATCACCCGGAACAAGATCAACACTTGCAATTTGCATCTCTTGCCCACCACGTATAACTTTAATACGAGGAGCCGACAAATCCTTCAAAGCATTTAAAGTCTTATCAGTTTTCCATTCCTGAACAACATCAATACCAATAATACCTATAACAAAAACAAGCATTATCGCACCATCAAGCGGCTCACCAAACACAAAATAAATAACAGCAGCAACAATCAACAACAAAAACATTGGCTCACAAATAATATGCAATATCTTTTTAACAAAACTTTCCTTTTTTTGTAAAGAAAGCTCATTTTTACCGTACTTCAACTGCAGTGCCTTAACTTCACTAACAGTTAAACCATCAGACACGCATTTACAGTTTGACACAAAGGTCTACCGCCAAATTATCTTTAACACACTCTATGGTACATGAAATCAATCTGCAAGTAATATTCAATGACAGATAAAAAGACATCTGTAATTACTACTAATCATTGATATATAGCACTACTTTTCGCTATTAAACCACTATGGTTTTTCTACAAAATATGTTATGAATCAGTGTCTTACAAATAAAATTCTGTGCATAATGTACAAATTTTTTGTTTATTTTGGTTTCGCAAAACCGAGTTAAGTGTACTTAAATGCGAACATACTCCATGTTTAATCTTGGTAAACTGTTTTGGGTGTTTGGTAATTTGTTTAGCAAAATTTTTATATCAAACTTAAATAGCTTGTGTGTTTATTCGTAAATTGGAGGCTAAATAAGAGTGCCTGCTATAGAAGTTGGAAGAATATGTGTTAAAGAAGCTGGTCGAGAACAAGGTAAAAAATGTGTTATCGTTGATTTAATGGATAAGAGTTTTATACTTGTTACTGGGCCAAAAAATCTTACTGGAGTTAAAAGGCGAAAAGTAAACTTGGAACATATTTCAGTTCTTGCTGATAAAGTTGAAATTTTACGTGGAGCTTCAGATGAGGAAGTAACTCAAGCCTTAGAGACTGCCTGTAAAATAGAGTTAATGAAAGCCTAAATTTTAAATCTAAACTTTAATTACCTCAACTATTATCTTTTTCTTTACTTAAGGTTGCATTACTATTGCCAAGAACTAGTCCTCCATGGGAAACTAAACGAAAAGTGTTAATAAAGACAGAAGACAGAACTAACCCTAAATTTGGTCATAATCCATCTGAACGACCGGCAGAAGAATACATCAAATACGGAGTTATCAATCTTGACAAACCAGCTGGGCCTACAAGTCATGAGGTTGCGGCGTGGACTAAAAAAATTTTAAAAATAACTTCTATAGGTCATGGTGGAACTTTGGATCCACAGGTAACGGGAGTGTTACCAGTTACTTTAGAAGAGTCTACTAAAATTGTACAGGCTTTGCTTTACGCAGGTAAAGAATATGTTTGTGTTATGAAACTTCACGGTGATACACAAGAAAGTCAGGTTCGACGTGTTTTAGCAGAGTTTGAAGATTTAATTTATCAACGTCCTCCATTACGGTCATCAGTTAAACGTCAGATTCGTACAAGGCGTATTTACTATAACGAATTTATTGAAATGGATGGTCGCCATGTACTGTTTAAAGTAGGTTGCGAAGGAGGAACGTATATTCGCAAACTTTGTTATGATGTCGGCGAAATTTTAGGGGTTGGAGCTCATATGCAAGAACTCAGGCGTGCGCGTGCTGGACCGTTTACAGAAAATAGCACAACTCACGTAACGTTACATGATGTTGCTTACTGGTTTGGTGAATATCAAACAAAGAAGGATCCTGCATTTTTACATCGATTTATTGAACCAATGGAATCAGCACTTGAATTGATCCCAAAGATTACTGTACGAGACTCAGCTGTTGACGCATTATGTCACGGTGCAAGTCTTACTGCACCAGGAGTTGTAACGGTTGAGACAGGAATTCAAAAAGACACATTATTAGCAGTTATGAGTCTTAAAGGCGAAGTTGTTACACTTTCAAAAGCGGTTGAATCTACCGAACAGATTTTAGAACTTGAACATGGTATTATTGCAACACCTGAACGTGTGTTGATGCCAAGAGGTATTTACCCAAAGGTTTGGAAAACCGGTAAAGAAAATGAGTAACAAAAAATCTGGTATCAGTGATCACTATTTTTCTTCTTCACCTCAGTCTGAAGTTAACTATGGGTTAATACGAACAAAGTTTTTTGGTAAAACATTTGAGTTTATAACTGCATCAAGTGTTTTTTCTAAACGTCGTATAGATATAGGTACACAGTTACTTATTAAATCAATGATTCTTCCTGAATCAGGTACAGTATTAGATATTGGATGTGGATATGGTGTGGTTGGTGTTGTTGTGGCAGCATTTAATCCTAAATTACAAGTTTATCTCTCAGATATCAATGAACGTGCAGTTAATATTGCAAAAAAAAATGTTGGGCGTAACAGAGTTTTTAATGCTAAAGTGTTATGTGGTTGTTTGTATGAGCCTGTAAAAGATTTAAAAGTTGATTGTATACTATCTAATCCTCCAGTAAGTGCTGGTATGGAAACAGTAAAAGCAATCATCAAAGATGCTCCGAAAATTATGCGGTCAGGAGCAACATTTGAGATGGTTATACGTTCTAAAATTGGTGTGAAAATATTTCCTGCCTTGTTTGTGGAAACATTTGGTAATTGTGCAATTATTGGGAGAGAAAGTGGGTTTAGGGTGTTGATAGGTAAATATTTTGGTATGGAATGAAAGTGTAGTGTAGGAATTTTTATGTTGTTATTTGGAGAATTATTTTGTGTTTTGGGTTTTTGGAGTGTATAAATTGATGTTGTAGGTGTGGTGTGTGTAGAAGAGTTTGTTTTTGCGTGTTTTTTGTATTATTTTTTTGACTGATTTTTTATAGTTGTGTGTGTAGTTTGGCAGAGGTATTTAAGTTTTTTTTAGTTGTTTTGTTGGGTATTTGGAGAGTTTGATTGTTTGTTTGGGTTTTATGAGTTGGGTTGTTGGGAATGTTGGTGTTTTTGTGACTATTTGAAACTTGGTGTTTTTGCTCAATTTTTTTTTAGTTTGTGTAGAGTTTTTGTTTGTTTTGGTTTTGGCAAAGTTGAGTTGGGATATAGTGCGATTTAAATTTTCTTTTTTTGTTGATTTATAAAAATTTAGTAGGTAGCATTAACTTTATTAAGAGCTTGTTACACCGTGTGTGTTTAGATTGCGTGATATATTTTGCATACATGCATCTTTGATATAAAGTATATCAGAGCACGTGTTTAAGTATGTATCATATGCGTAATTTAAGTGATAATGTATGGTTACCCCACAAACAAAGCGGCGTATTCGTGTTTCTATCATAAGTAAATACTCAGCATGGGTAATAATTCGGGCTGTTGCGCTTATTGCGTTATTTATTATAGTAGTATCGATTTACAGGTTTGGGGGTCTTGAATTTTTGGGTGATGAATCGACCCAGAAATTAGTTTATGATATTATGTTAAGAATAGTTCTTTCTTTTACAGTTTGGTTCTTTTTAGCTTGCTCTAAAAAAATCATCATACCTGCCATCATTATTACAGCTTCGTCAGCACTTGGAAAATTAGTTAATGACACTGCAACAGCGAAAAAAACAAATAAAGCAATAACTCAATATTTAACATACATTGTCTATTGCATATCATTAATAGCGTTGTTTCTCATCTGGACATATCATTTAATTGGCACATGGATATCAGACATCATAGGCAGCGGCCTAGTCATAATGTTAACATTCATCCTAGGTTTATTCTCCTCCAGCGTCCTAGGCAACGTTTTAGGCTACGCCATACTCGGCGGAACCAACGAATTCAAAGTCGGCGACCGCGTACAAATCGGTGACGGCTGCGGCGACGTCATAAAAGTCGGCTTCTTCTTCACCCGCATAAAAACTGTAAAAGACGAAATCATAAGCATCCCCAACCTAACAGTCATGAACAAAGAAATCCACAACTTTAGTGCCCTACAAGACGTCCTACTCTACGTACCAATTTACCTCGGATACGATGTTGACAAAGACATTGTACAAACAACACTCATCGAAGCAGCCCACAAAACCAACGGCGTCATGTCCGCACCAAATAAAGAACCATTCGTCTTACTACGAGAACTAGGACCCTGCACAATAACATATGAACTAAACGTTCACATTAACGAACCCTGCAAAATCGCACAAATAAAAAGCGACCTCATAAGCAACATGCTCACAGAACTCAAAAAAGCAGGCATCGACACCTCACCACCCACCTACATCACTATAAAAAACAAATAAACACCATAACCACCAAAAACACACATTCCAGACTACACAAAAACAAAAACATTTTTGTACCGTCTGGAACAAAATTTTTAAAAAATATAATTATACTTTCAGGTTCCACCCAAAAACACAAAAACAGTCAAAACCAACAAAAAACCTCAAAAACACAATTCACTAACCAAACAACACCAATAAACCAAACCTATCAACCACAAAAATATTAAAAACACACCTAAAAATATAGACATACTCCAAAATAGCTCATTTCCAAACTCCAACACAACAACAAACAAACCAAACAAAACACACACCCTCCAAAAACCCAACTCGGCTGAGCCGAAACCAAAACACATAAAAATTCTACACATTTTGCAAAAAATTTTACCTGTAAGATACTAATGAAAGCCATAGTACACTAGGTGATCTATGAATTGTGGTCCTATTTTGTCGTTTGGGAGTTGTTGTATGTTGTGGCGGTTTCGTTTTATGTGTTGGGCGTAGTCGTGTATTGGTTTATTTATTGACATGTCCTTTGTATGTTCTGGGAATTTAAAAGGTAGAAGCATTTTTTTGGTTTTAGGTGTTGAATTTTGAAGAACAGAATCATATGCATCTGCTTGGTGCAGGGGGTGGAATTGACCTGTTTGTATCTGGAGCCTTTCCTCAAAATCGTGACTGTTTTGATTTTGAGATTTCATATTTTAGTACTAACGGAAGTAAGACAGCTTCTCTAATAAGTATGCTTCCCACAATTTTTAGTAAAGTCGCCGTCGCTCAGGGAAAAGGATTTTAAACTTAAATGGGCAATAAATGAATTGGTTTATAATTGTGGCAACGGACAAACATATTCACAACAAAAATACGCTTATAATCCTGTTGATATTTGTTGGTTTGCTCTCAATGTTTCTTATTACGAGGAACAATATTTCTTGGATAAAACTATTGGCAACTAGTTTACTTGGAGCTGGTGGTGCCGTTTGGTTAGTATCGACTTGTTTGCTTCGGCGTACGATAAAGTTTTGGCGAGCGGTTAAGTACATGATGGTTGTTGTGTCGATTTTTGCTATAAGTTTTTCAGCCTTTGAAGGTTACGTGTTTCGAAATGCTGGTTATCCTCCGACCTTTGATACACCACAATCTGATGGTACCTTTACCTACACAGACAAACTGAACGTATCTTTAAATGAGTTAGTACAAAGCGCAGAAAACACTCTTGCATTCAAGCTTCTCAGGTTGGAACATCCTGGCGAAGTTGGTATTAGGACCATATTGTTATTCGATTATCAAGTTTCGATATCGCTTTCTCTAGGTTCGTCTGCTACTTGTTATTTTAGCGCATTAGTTGGCGATCCTTACCGTGTAGAAGCTGGAACAGGCGATCTTACGCCGTTTCTTAAAGAGTATCCTCGCCAACAAAGAAATGAGGATATTCAACAAATCGACAACTTAGGTCTCCAGTGGTACTATGACCGTGCTATAGAAGCCTACCAAAACGAAACTGGAACAACTCCAGAAATAAATCGACTGGGTACATCTATCAACGTGTTTAACCCTTCAGAGTACAAAGGCCTATACGTAAACATGTTTGGTTCATACATGAATGAAGATGACTATCATGACGTTTTCCATGTTCGTTTTTACCCAAATGGAACAATAGCAGAACTTAACTGTCAAAACGTACCTATAATCATAAACCGTTAAAAACCTCATAATTTCCTAACTCGGCTGAACCAAAACCAAAACCAAAACCATAAATAAAGAAAAAACAAAACACACCACAACACAACCAATAACAAAAAATCCTAAATAACAACAACAAACACAAAACACTACAAACAACAAACAACAAACAACAACACCATACTTCAACCAAAACACCATCACAACCACACCAAAAATATGCTACCCAAAAAAAACGGCAAAACACATAACCACAAAAAACATACACCATTTAACCACCCACATTATACAAAACCACTACAAAACAAAAAACACACAAACACAAAAAAAAATCACCAAAAAACAACACAAAAATAAAACACACCCACCCAAAAAAACACATTTAAAAAAGAAAAACACATAAAAAAAACCCAAAACAAACACAAACACAAAAAAACATAACACACAACTTCTCAACCATACAACCACACCCAACCTACACACCATAACACAACAAACCATCAAAAAAACCACACAACACCACAAAAACGACAAACACCTACATCAACTACTTTTACTTCATAAACAAAACCTTTGACTTATGCTATCTACGAACACCAACATAAGCACCCTTCCAACTACAATTCCACCACAACAACCACAACCACCTCACAAACAAACTATCTAAAACAAAAAATAGACTACAAACAATCAAACAACACCTCTCTATCATAGATAACTGGGAACAAACACAAAGAATTCTAATGATAACCCAGTTGAAATACTACATGCCGCACTTAATTTATGGACACAGAAACTTTGCCCAATACTACACCATTTTGGAGATGTGAAACATCATTAGAGTATTATGCAATGTGAGTTGGCATTGGATGCGGTGTTTTTTCGTCAGAAAGATTTCTCCTCTTTATGATTCAATGGTACGTACTGCAGTTCATGCGGTTAAGTGTGATAATGTGGCCTGCTTTTTTAGGTAAAAAGCTTGATGGTCGCTTTAAGGATGAGTTGGGGAATGATTTTAACACAAGGATATGGGGACGCGTATTAAGCCGTATGGGTCCTGTTGTGATTAAAATGTGTGATAATGCTAGTTTGGTTTTGTGTGTTGAGATTACTGTTAATGATGTTGGTTTTTTTGTTACTTTTGGGAGGTAGAACATAAAGATGGCAGTGTGGAGAAAAAGTTTGCTCGTATGCAAAAAACGATTTATAGTTTGGTGCTTTGCGTGAGTGTATGTGTGGGTCGAATCGGCGTTATTTAGCGTTTGTATCGGAGCTTGTTGATCTAGGTGTTGGTGTTTTGGATGTTGAAGT
>JGI24702J35022_10001485_pt1 | contig 14553 bp, 15 predicted proteins | sample TergutTh196P4_FD_35022 | JGI IMG/M metagenome (IMG submission 35022)
CTCTCGGGAATTAGTCCTCCCCTGAGAGAACGCATCAGTATGGCCCCGCGCTCTTCGTTCTTTTTCATAAAGTCAATTTCCGGCCCGGCATTTTTTACCCTGCCCCGTATATCCTGTCCCACCGCCCCGGAAAAACGTATATACCGCTTTTCCATGTCGTGAAAATTCGGAATGGTGTCATAGAGCCGGGGTGCTGGAAGGTCGGCAAGCTGTTTCTGGAAGCGTCCTATGCTGGCGCCCAAAAAAAGCACCTCTTGCCTGGAAGATGCAATATTCAATGAATGGGCGCCTTCTATGAAAAGGTAAGTCCGCCACCAGAGGCCTTCACTGTCCATGAAAAAAGGCTTCCCGTCTCTGGCGGGCACCACGGTTAATACCCGGCGGCTCCAGTCTTTTCCGCCGGAAAGACGGAGTTTCTCCCTTATATGGGAGGTAACCCTTTGTATGTTTTCCATTACTTCGCCGGGATGGATAAATACCTTATGGTTGATCCGCTGATGGGTATAGCGTAATACTGTTCCCGCCTGGTTCCATTTGGAAAGGAAGGTGTCGTTGATATGCCCGCCTCCAAATGAGGACGCGCCTTCAAATTCACCGTAAATTTCAAAGTTCTTTACAATTTCCGCAACCATGGATTCGGTAATAACCTGGGCCATAATATGATTATGGTTTTTTAAATGGCCTTTTTCCATAGGCGAATCGGTAAATTACATGGACAATTTTGCAATTATTCTCCATAATTAGGGATATGACGGAAAAAATGGTATATAGCTGGCCATTGAACTCCGGATGTCCGGTTGAATGCAATAATTTTGCCTGCGCTTCTTCCTGTCCCCGTTTCCCTTCCGGCAAACTCAGGCTCTTCTTTGACGAAGAGGTACAGCGGCTTATTGACAGTTTTGCCTATTGCTTCAAGGTAAAGATCACTTTATTTTCCGCCCGGATGGAGGAGATGGTCGTTGGGCTTCAGAATCCGGGTTCCGCTTTTTGCCGGCTGATCCAAAAAAAGCTCCGGTACAGGTACCGTTGCTGCCGTCAGGACAAGATGATGTGTGAGCGTTCCGGGAAAAAGGACGGCGTAATTGTTTACGATTGTTATGCGGGGCTTTCCGAAGTGGTGGTACCCATTAAAATTGAAGAAAAGCTAATTGGATACGGTTTACTTGGGCAATTTAAAACCGGCAAAATGATATCGGAAGAAACTGCCAAAGCCTGGTCAAAGGCGGGTTTTCCCATTGATGAGCTGAACGAAGCGTACGAGGGGCTTCCCTTATTCGACAAGCCTGCATTGGATAATATGCTTAGGCTTTTCTCCATGCTCATCTCCTTTATTGTTACCCGGGAATATGTAAGGATCCGCCGCCCGGGCGTAACTGAGCAGGTGATTCACTGGGTGGATGAGCATATAGCTGAGCCGCTCAGTCTGGATGATGCCGCTTCAGCCGTAAACTACAGTCATTCCACCATCTCCCATACCATCAGGCGCCAGCTGGGGATGAGCTTCAAGAAGGTCTGCATCCTCAAGAAGATCCAGCGTTTTGAAAGCATAATCGCTGCCAATCCCTCCCTTTCAATTCAGGAAGCTGCATCCCTTGTCGGCTACGACGATCCCCTGTATTTTTCCAGAATCTATAAAAAAATCCGCCTGGCAGCTCCTTCAAGTTATGTGATTTCAGTACGAAGGCAGATCCAGGAATAACCCGGGAATGGACTTTAATGCTTCGCATTAACGAATTCTTGACCATAGGTCTTTGTCCGTTTATAGTCTTAACATGGCAGAAAGAGGGCATTTTGACCGGCTTGTAGCCGGTTTGTCCCTGGATGAAAGGCAAAACCTCCTTGACAGGCTGAAGGGGCAGTCCAGTATTTCCAATGACCCGCTTTATTCAAAGGAAGAAGAGTTTGCTCCTTCCGCCGATATCGAATCCGAATATAAAAACCTGCCATGGTATTACCACCTTTGGTATACAGTTTTAAGTTTTTTTAAGGCGAAACCCCCGGTCAAGATATTTGAAGATCGCCAGGTAGCTGTCCTGGGTTATAAAATCGATGAGAAATCCCCCGGACTCTATAATTTTCAGAAGGATCTGCTCCTGCCTGCCTTTCAGAGGCAGATCATAAGACTGAAAGAGGCTGCGCGTTTTTTTTATTCCGCCCTTGATATCAGCGTCAACCGGGATAAAGGTTCATTTTTTGCCTTCCTGGGATCGCTGGAAATGGCAGAGATTCACAGGCGGTTAAATGCTGAAACAGATCCCAATTACATTGTCGAAAAAAATCCTGATACTCCCGAAATGGATCTGCGCCAGATAGCCTTCAGAGCCATGGATGAGTCGCTTGCCGTAATTACTGATGAATACCGCAACCTCATGTATTTTGACGCCAGAACCCTGAACTGCCTAAAGGAATTGTCCTCGTTTCTGTTTGACAGGGTGATAATGGCGTTTGGCCACAACATACTTATTAACGGGGAGGCCTGTTCAGCCAGCATGGTAAGGGAACTCCTGGAATCACTGAATAATATTCTTCACTCTCTTTTGGTAGTTCCGCCCATTACTCTTTTGGGTTCGCTGTTTGTTTTTATTTCGCAGGAACGCTCGGATGAACCGGGATTTGACATTAACCGGGAAATGCGGGGGTTATTGATTAAGGCAGAGGAATACATCGAAGTAATCCGCGACTTCAATAAACAGGTTCCCCTTACCTGGATAATCAGGTGTTCCACCCGGGATATGGCATATTCGCCACGGCACATTAGTGGCGGGGAAGACTGGTTTATTGTTTACAGGGATTATTGGAAGCGCCGCATAGAAACCCTTTTTTCCGAATTTATGAAGGATCGCCATTACCGGGACCTGCTCAATACCTTCCGTTATTTTTTGAAGGGAACAAGCCTTAAAATTCTGGGAAATACCCAATCCGAATCGAATCCGGATGGGCTGCCCATCAAGGGGGCCTTTGCCCTGTCCTTTCTGCTGACTTTTTATTCGGTGGTTTTTATGCCCGAAATTAACAAGATTCTGCGGCCCATCCTGATAGACGGTGAATTCCAGAGAAAGGAGAACCGTTCCGAATTTGCCGAGAGTTACAATAACCTGATAAAGCTGGAAGATGATATTAAAAAATTCGAGCAGGATATTTCTCCCATGGGCGATTACGGCAAGCGTTATACGCAGGTTCGCCAGGACATGTCCATGCTTCCCATTAAGCGCAGGAAAATACAGCTGGTACTTGAAGATGCTTCCAAAGACGCCTTAAAGATCCATGAGCAGGCGCGCGACGCTTCCAAAAGCATGGTGAATATTCTTAACGGCATTCTGGGAAGGGATTCCAGAGGCAGGTACGACACGCTGACCAATCTGACAAGACTGGCGGGGAAGGGGACTGCATTTCTTTCCGGCATTGAAGAAACGATTCAGCAGTTTCAGCGGTTAATGAGTATTTTGGATGATATAGATGCCATGGAAAGCGGACGTTGAGAATAACAATCTGCCTCTGTAAACAATAACCACAAGGATGCGCCATGTACGATTATAGGGAAACCTGGAAGCAGAAAATTGCCGGGATTTTGACAAACCTAATTAAAAATAACGGTGCGGACGGGATAATCCTGCCTGATATGATTGTTGCAGAAATTCCGCCCCGTCCCGAAATGGGAGACCTGGGTTTTCCCATGTTTGGTTTCGCCAAACTTTTAAGGAAGGGGCCGCCTGAGATCGCAAAAATGGTTTCAGCGGAACTGCCGGGATCCGCTGCCCTGGGCCCCTATGTTAACGTAAAACTGGATCGGGGCGAGACTGCCGGCTATATTCTGAATGAGCATTTGGGCGGCGAAAAGGGAGCGGGCCGGCCGCGTACCCTTGCCGGCAGAAAAATCATGGTGGAGTTCTCCAGCCCAAACACCAATAAACCGCTCCATTTGGGGCATCTGCGCAACGACGTATTGGGCGAAAGCATTTCGCGCATCCTTGCCGCCTGCGGCGCCGAGGTCCGCAAGGTCTGTATTATAAACGACCGCGGCATTCACATCTGTAAATCCATGCTTGCCTATAAGGAGCACGGCGGAGGGAAAACCCCCGAATCCGAAGGAATTAAAAGCGATCATTTTGTAGGAGACTGGTATGTCCGTTTCAGCAGGGATTTAAAGGAAGAAACAGAAACTCTGGAAAGGGAGGAGGGACTGGACAAGAAAGAAGCGGAAGCCCGCTCTCCCCTGATGCTCCGTGCCCAGGAGCTGCTCCGCAGCTGGGAAGCCGGAGAACCTGAAACCGTAGAACTCTGGAAAAGGATGAACGACTGGACTGTTGAAGGCATGAAAGAGACATACCGCCGCACCGGCGTCTCCTTTGATCAATACTATTTTGAGAGCAATACCTGGCGGCTGGGAAAGGATGAAGTACTCAAAGGCCTGGAGCGCGGAATTTTTTACCGGGAAGCCGACGGCGCTGTCGCTGTTGACCTCAGTGCGGAAAAACTGGATAAAAAAATTCTGCTCCGCAGTGACGGTACATCGATCTACATTACCCAGGACTTTGGCACGGCCTTAAGCCGCCACAAGGACTGGCCATTTGATCAGCTGGTCTATGTGGTTGGTTCGGAACAGCAGTACCATTTTAAGGTACTGTTTGTCTTATTGGACAAACTGGGCTATCCCTGGGCCAAAAATCTCTTTCACCTTTCCTATGGCATGGTCAACCTCCCCGAGGGAAAGATGAAAAGCAGAGAAGGTACCGTAGTTGACGCTGACGATCTTATTGACAGCCTGCGGGATCTGGCCCTGGAAGAGATCCGCAGCAAGGAAAGGGAGGAAGCCGTAGGCAGTCCGGAAGAGACAGCGGAAAAAATCGCCCTTGGCGCCCTCCATTATTTCCTGCTCTTTACCTCTCCTTCCAGGGACATGCTCTTCGATCCGAAAGAATCCCTTTCCTTTAACGGAAACACAGGCCCCTATTTGCAGTATATGGGCGCCCGTATTTCATCTCTCCTTCGCAAAGCAAACGACAGGGACGTTCAAAATGGCGTGGAGCTACGATTCGAACTCCTGACCCAGGACGCCGAATGGGAGCTTATAAAAATTTTGGCCTCCTACAATGACGCCATAGCCTCTTCTGCCGCGGGTATGGATCCTTCCCTTCTTGCCGCTTGCCTTTACGAAATCGCCAAGGCCTTCAGCCGCTTCTACCACGACTGTCCCATACTCACCGCGGAAGAACCTTCCCTTGTGGAAGCCAGGCTCGCCCTCTGCCGGGCTGTTCTCGCAGTGCTTAGGGACGCCCTGAATCTGCTATGTATTCCTTTTTTGGAAGTGATGTAGCCAATAAGGCCGGTGTATTGAGGTTTTTTTAAAACTTCAGTTTTGAAAAAACAACCCTGGATTTATCTAATTTTTGTCCTATGGAAGCGTCTCAATTACTGAGCCTGGCTGCGGTCTGCTCATTGCTCCTTACCAGGCGTTTTGCCAGCAGTTTTGAAAGAAATATGCCGTAATGCGGATAATCCCGAATTGTTTTGATAAAGGTTTTTTGCGTAAGGAGGATCAGTTTTCCCGCGCTGGTGGCCTTTATGGTAGCGGAACGCCGCTGGTTCAGAAGAAAGGACATTTCACCCATAAAAATATCCTGGGGAGAAAGGATTCCTACCGGTTTTTCATTGTAGAGTACATCGTAGGTACCGGAAGAAATATAATAGAGGCAATCGCTGTTTTCCCCCTCTTTAAGGATTATGTCTCCTTCTTTAACATGGATTATCTTTTCTCTGGAAAACCCTTTGGGCACTTCGTGTTCCACCGCAGTGTCGTGATTGATGGTTAATTCGGCCTGGTTGCCGATGGAATTATACCTTAATTTATGCGAAAGACCCGCGGCCATTTTTATGCCTCGGCCATGGAGGCTGTACCTGTCCTGTCTTTTTAGCTTTTCGACATGGGCCCTGACATCGAAACCCTTCCCTTCATCCTGAATCAAAAAAACTGATTTGTCCTCTTTGATCTCCCAGCTAAACACAACTTTTTTTGCATTTATCGCGGGATCTTTACATTTTTCTGTTATCAGCTCATTTGTAGGGATCGCTTTTGCCAGCGCCATCTTTTTTTCTTCATAGGAAATGCCGCAGTTCCCATGTTCTATGGCATTGACAATAAGTTCTGCCAGGGCCAGCTGCAGATGCATTTTACTGTCCGGATTTATTAGCCCCCTCTGGGCAAGGATTGTAGCGCCAATACCCGAATAAAGGGGAACCGCCAGAAAATCATTATCTATGGTAAAACTTCCCGAAGCCCCGTCAAGAAGGTTTTGGGTAAATTCCCTCTGGAATATGATCTGAAAGTTCTGTTCAATAATTTGAATACTTTTTACAAGGTGCGACCTGAGCCTGAAATTATCCAGCTGTGCAAGTACATTTATCGCCTTGTACTTTCTAAGCAGATCTTCTTCCTTATCCCTTTCGTTGGAAAAAATGCCTATAATTCCCAGATTGAGTATCCATTTATCATTTTTGATATGGTTTATTATTTCCTCAATATTGATTTCCGGGTCTGAAAAATTGATCACGATCAATTCCGGCAGGGTGAAATTCAAAAACTCGAGGATCTCTTCCTCCTGTAACAGGAAATGCAGATCATAGCCATGACCAGGAGTATTCATGAAGGCTGATTCCACCAGTTTTTTAATTTCAGGATCTGAATTGATAATACCAAGTATGCTCATTACCGCTCCTATAACAGGTTCCCGGGAAGAAAGGGAGTTATATTAATTATCGGCCTTTGTTGGTTCCTTGTTTATGCGGAAATGTTCGCCCTGACTGTATCCAGGTTTAAAATCAGTCCCGACAGTACCCCGGATTTTACACTTTCCTTATACACAGTTGAAACATATCGTCCACCGGTCAACTGATTTACAAGAACATCCAGAGTATCCGAATTCACAATCCAGTACTCCCTTACCCCGGCTTCCAGATATTTTTCGGCCTTCACCTTTCGGTCCATTATTGCACTGGCAGGAGACAGTATTTCAATGATCAGATCCGGCGCCCCTTTGCAGGCTTTTCCATCAGATAGTTTTGAAGGGTCGCAAACCACCAGAATATCCGGCTGGACCACAGTGGTATCGCTTGAGTCTTCTTCGGGAAACAGTCTTACATCAAAGGGCGCCGTAAATCCCTTTGAAGGAATTGGAAAGCTTGAGCCCCTTAAAGCCAGCCTGCAAGGCTATTGGTCAAGAAGAATTGACAGCGAACACAGGCTTGCATATGCGGTTGAAAATAGGGAAATAGTATATATTTCATTCAGGTTTCATTATGAAAGATAATCAGAAGGTGCATTGGAAATTACCAGCTTTTCCCAATTCCCTCTTGACCAAAATCCCCCTTTTTTGGTATAAAGGTCTTTCAATCGTGCTATTAGAGCTTTTGGAAGGATATATTTATGTATGCGTTAATTGAATTCAAGGGAAAACAGTATAAGGCCGAAAAAGGGGCCCTTTTACAGGTTGATAAGATCGATGCCGAGCCGGGATCTGTGGTGAATATTGATTCGGTACTTCTTCTTTCGGGGGAGACTGTAAGTGTGGGCGCTCCCTTTGTCCAGGGCGCCAGTGTTCAGGCGGTTATTGAAGGCCACGAAAAGGGAAAAAAGATCATCGTTTTCAAGTACAGGCCGAAAAAAGATTATAGGCGCAAGCAGGGACACCGGCAGCAGTACTCGGTAATTAAAATAAAGGATATAGTTGGGGTTTAGAACCCCAATGATTCAGGCAGAGCTGGTATTGGACGGGGCAGGGTTACTCAGATCCTGCCGGGTGTCAGGTCATGCCGGGGCCGGTAAGCGGGGCAATGATATAGTCTGCGCCGCGGTTTCGGTTCTTGCCAGAACGATTGTTCGTGTCCTTTCAAACAGAAAGGACATTAATATCCGTGGTAGTATCCCGGATATGGGTAATTTCTTTTTGGAAACGGAGTATGCCCCGGAAGGCAGGGAATTCCTGGCTGCGGCGGGGTCTTTCTTTATTGAAGGCATGCTCTCTGTTTCCGAAGAATTTCCCGATTATTGCAAGTTAACTATAGAGCGGAGGAACTCTTATGGCACGTAAACGGGGCGGAAGCGGAGCAAAGAACGGAAGGGATTCCAATCCCCATTATCTGGGAATAAAAGTTTCCGGAGGCGGCATTGTAAAAGCCGGTTCCATTATTGTGCGTCAGCGGGGAACCCATATTCATCCCGGAGCCAATGTGGGCTGCGGAGGGGATTATACCCTGTTTGCCCTCAGCAATGGAAAAGTTACTTTTGGTCAGCGCCGTGGACGGAAGCTGGCTTCGGTAGTTCCGGAAACCATTTAAACTGCCGTGCAGCTTGCTGCAAGCAGCCTAAGTAAAAGGGTAGGGAGAAAAAAGTTCACACAAAGCGCAAAGAGTTATGATAACCCTGAAAGCTGTGCTATTCCATCTCAAGTTTTAAGTTCCATTATGCTGTTCTCCGAAGGAAAATACGCGATTTACATAACTATCGTTTTACTTCGTGTCCTGGCGTCCTGGCTTGATATTATTTTTCAACCTATGCTTCTATCGAAATTATCCGGGTTTACTCAACCAAAAAAGATATATGAATAAGTTTGCCGATGAAGCGCTTATTGAAGTATCCTCAGGTTCCGGCGGAAATGGCTGTGTGGCTTTCCGGCGGGAAAAATTTGTCCCCCGGGGAGGGCCTTCAGGCGGCGATGGCGGCCGGGGCGGGGATTTAATTTTCTCCATAAGGCGGAACCTGCGCACCCTGGCTCATTTACGGTATAAGCAGAGTTTCAGGGCCGGGAACGGCAATGACGGAGAGGGCCGAAGCCGCTACGGCCGGGCTGGAGAGGATGCGGTCGTTCTTCTGCCGCCTGGGTCTTTGATTAAAGATGCCGAAACCGGTGAACTAATTCGGGATTTTGGACAGGATGAGAGGGATTTCCTCTTTCTAAGGGGGGGGAATGGCGGATGGGGAAACATTCATTTTAAGTCCTCAATTAACCAAACCCCCAGAAAAGCTTTACCCGGAAAACCAGGTGAAAGAAGGCGAATTTTGGTGGAACTCCAGGTTCTTGCCGATATCGGTCTTGTTGGTTTTCCAAACGCCGGTAAGTCCTCTCTTTTGGATAAATTTACCAATGCCAGACCAAAGATAGCCCCCTATCCCTTTACCACCAAAATTCCCAACCTTGGCGTCCTTACCCTTGGCCCGGGAAAAATCGATGCCAGGGACATTATCATTGCCGATATTCCCGGGCTTATTGAGGGGGCTTCGGAAGGTTTGGGTCTGGGGATCCGTTTTCTGAAGCATATTTCACGTACCGCGGCACTGGCATTTCTTATAGATTTGAGCGAAGATAATTACCTTGGAGCCTTTGATATACTTTATGGGGAATTGGAAGCTTTTTCTCCAGAGCTTGTCGCAAAAAAGCGAATTATCGCCGGGACTAAGCTGGATCTCGAAAATTCCGGAATTCCCGTGCGCGAAAGGCTGGAAGAATTGAGAAATAAATACAGAGGTGAAAAGATCCTGGGGATCTCGGTTTTTTCAGGTGAAGGTATGGAGGAACTGGCAGCGCTTTTGGGTTCTCTCGTAGATGAGGGATCAATCCCTTGAAGTTTGCGATCCTGGGGGGCAGTTTTAACCCTGTACATATAGGCCACCTTTTTTTGGCGGATACTGTACTTGACAGTCTTGGCTATGATCGCGTCATCCTGATTCCAACGTTTGAATCGCCTTTCAAAATTGGCGCCAAAACAGCTTCGCCCGGCGATCGAATGGATATGCTGGCTGCTTCCATAGCCGGGGATCCCCGGCTTACCATAGACAACTGTGAAATACGCAGGGAAGGGGTTTCCTATACCATAGATACCCTTAAGCATATAATTGCCCAATACACTCCCGATGGAAAACCCGGCTTAATACTGGGAGACGATCTGGCGTCAACTTTTCACAAATGGCGGTGTCCCGCTGATATTGCGGAACTGGCAGACATAATAATGGCCCGTAGATCCAAAGATATGACCGGCGATGGTTTCCCGTTTCCCTATAAACCATTGAACAACGAAATAATGGAAGTATCATCCTGCAAAGTCAGGGAAAAAATTGACAACGGAGAAGCCTGGCGCTATCTTGTTCCGTCCGGCGCCAGGTACATAATAGAGGACAGGCTGCTCTATGGATTTTCCGGAAGGGAAAATGCTGCCCCGGCTGAGTCCGGGAATGCTGTGCAAGGCCTTAAAGAATTAATTGTGCGCATAGAGAATGATGTCCGGGCTGTGCTGGGATTTGACAGATTTATGCATTCCCGGAACACCGCGATCCTTTCCTGGGATCTTTGCAGCCGTTTTGGCCTTGACTGTCAAAAAGGTTATCTTGCGGGGATCGCCCATGATATGTGTAAACCCTTAAGTCATAAGGATCTTTTCCGCTTGGCTAATGCGGACGGCAAAAACATATCAAAACTGGAACATAAAAAGCCGGGCCTCTTGCATGCCCGGGCAGCGGCTGTTCTTCTTGGAAGAAAATACGGAATCACCGACAGGGATATTCTTGATGCAATAAGGTATCATACCACCGGCGGCAGTGACATGTGCTCTCTTGCCAAGGTGGTATATATTGCGGATAAAATTGAAATATCCCGAAATGGGGTGGATCCTGCTTTCAGGACAATGAGTATGAGTGTCGATCTGGATACTCTTTTTGCTGCGGTTCTTGACAATACGGTCGCATTCCTGAAATCCCGGGAACTGGATATTTCTTATGGAACCCGGCGGCTGCTTTTGGCAATGCAAAAAAGGAACAAGTTATGAGAAAAGTTAATGTGGATGCCAGTGCCCTGCTTCTCATACTCATTGGGTTACTCCTGGCCGGCGGCATTGCCTTTGCTGTTTTTTCCCTTCGCTCCGACCCAATAGAAGATTCTTTGGCCGGAGACAGGGTAATTAATACCCTGTTTGTAATTGAAAATGGGGATAAGCCCCTATGTTCCTATGTCCTCTTATACTATCCGGCCACCAGGCGGGCCGCGGTTTTTGATATTCCCGGTTCTTTAGGCCTAATTATTCAGCGCATTAACCGGGTTGACCGGATTGATACGGTCTACGATCCGCGAAGAATTACTCCCTTTGCCGATGAAATCGGAAAACTCCTTGGCATAGATATTTCATTTTCCATGGTAATGACCTTTGAAAATCTGGGCAGAATTACCGACCTGATTGAGGGAGTAGAGATATTTATCCCTTCCCATGTGGATGAATTTCAGGATGGGCATATCCTGTTTCCCTCCGGAGTAAACTGCCTTGACGGTGACAAAGCCAAAGTCTATATCAGCTACGAGCTGCCTGAGGAAAACGGTGAATTGGCCAATTTTCGCCGTCAACGGTTTTTTATGGGGTTTATAAAACGTCTGGGGGAGCAGAACCAGTTTCTGAAAAATACCCAGGTTTCGCAGCTATTTCAGTCTCTGCTGAAGACCGGAATAAACCAGCGAACCAGGATTAAGCTTTTTGATGAATTTGCCGGAATTGACATGGACAGGACCAGTATTCAGTCTGTATCGGGGAATATCAGGGAGGTCTCCGGTCAGCCCTTGATATTTCCCTATTGGGACGGGAGCTTGATCAAGGAAATTGTACGTCAAACTCTGGCCGGCCTGGTTCAGCCCTCAGAAAATACATTGGGTGACAGGGTATTTACCGTGGAGATTCTGAATGGAACTGCGGTTAACGGACTTGCCGGCCGTACCGCGGAACTTTACCGGGGTTTTGGTTACGACATTATTTCCATTGGTAATGCTGACATAAATGATTATGCGAAAACCCTGATTATTGACCGGTCCGGCTACGAGGATATGGCAAGAAATTTTGGAGATGTAATCCGGTGCAGTAATTTTCGTTTTGACTCCCCGGATTCGGCCAATCCGGCAATCGACCTCAATATTCAGAATTTTGAGTATCGTTCGGATTTTACACTCATCATCGGAAAGGATTTTAATGGACGGTATGTTACTGAATAACGGTGATTTTTTACTTGCCCGTGAGCTTGGGAAACTCCTCGACGATCATCGCGGAACGGATGTGGTGGTCATGGACATGAGGCCGCTTAATTTTTGGACGGATTTTTTTGTCATCGCCACAGTAACAAGCGATACTCACCTTATGGGGCTGGAGAGGCATATTAAAGAGTTTGTAAACGAGAAGGGACTGGAAATTCTGCGCCGTTCCAGAAGACCTGGAAATGACACTGAGCGGTCCTCTGGGGAACAGAGTTCTGAAGAATGGCGCATATTGGATCTGGGAAACATAGTTATCCATCTTATGACAGAAAGAACTCGTTCCTTTTTTGAACTTGAACGGCTTTGGAATACCGCTCCCCTTGCCTATCAATCCGATAGTTCTGACAGGCTGACGGGGAACGGCATTCAGGAAGTCTCGACTACATGACCGCAGGCTATTCCGCCTGGAGCTTCCGCTCCCTGATCATGCCTGCCGGGACTCATTCATCAAAATCGTCGTAGTCTACATCTTCCTCATAGTCATAGTCTTCGTCTTCTTCTTCATAGTCTTCGTCTTCGTCGTCGAAGTCTTCGTCGTCGTCGAAATCATCATCGAAGTCGTCGTCCATGTCATTGAAGCTCTCATCATCATCCATGTCTTCCTCCTCCTCGCTGTCTTCATCATCAAATAGAAGGACGGACAATGAGTTCGATGGAAGACCCTCATTCTGCCGGATGTAATCTTCGGACCAAAGGTCCGGGGAATTACTATCCCAGATTGGCATTAGAGCAAGCTGCGGCAAATATTCCTGTGGCATATTTGCCGGCGGCAACGAAGTTGCCGCTAACTCCAAGTTCGAGTTATTCTTGGCTTCATCCAGAACCATAATATTCTCCATACAACGAGTAATTATGTTGTTTTCTCCTTGAAACATAAGAGACAGATTAAGTATTTGTCAACTGGTTTATATTATCAAGCCCCATTTTTCCTGTTTTTGAAAAAGTTAAAATTTTTTAGCCGTATTTACAAAAAGGACGTCCAGGCTATAATGAGCCTGGGCAATACCGGGAAAATACCTTTGTTGTCAAGCCGGGTCTGGTTTAATGAAAGAGAAGCTGTTTAAAGAATGCGTTATTGAATCCCCCTGCAAGATCAACCTTCATCTTAAAATAGGGGAAACGAGACCAGATGGTTTCCATGACCTGGAAAGCCTTTTTATGTCCCTGGCTTTTGGAGACACGCTGCAGTTTGAATGTACCGGGGAAAAGGGCGATTTTCGTCTTTTCATGAACTGGGAGGTTCCCGGAGAAGAGATCCCCCCTGAAAGAAATCTGGTTTCAAAGGCAGTTTCTCTGTATCGCGAACAAACCGGCTTTGATTCGGGGTTAATAATCCGTCTGGATAAGCGTATCCCTCCCGGAGCAGGGCTTGGAGGAGGTTCATCCAATGCAGCTTCCAGCCTCTTGGCTCTGAATTGCCTTTCAGGTTTGGATCTTCCAATGGAAAAACTCGTTGAAATGGCCTCTTCCCTGGGAAGTGATGTACCATTTTTCCTGTTTGGCGGCGCCGCCTTTGTTTGCGGCTGCGGAGAATCAGTAGAACATGTTGATTTTTCCCGAAAATTACCGGTTATTTTGATGAAACCCTCCTTTTCATGCGATACATCCCATGCTTACAGACTTTTGGACCAGGCCAGAGAAGGTAAAACCATCGAAAAGATAGGAAAAGCGGAGTCAAAAGAAGTTATTCTCCGGGCTTTGAAAGAAGATCCCGGCAGCTGGCCCTTCCAGAATGATTTTTTACCTGTTTTTCTGGATTCTGTATCCACAGAAGCCGGAAATACCTATGTGGCAATCATTGACATGCTGCGTAAGGCAGGGGCGTCTTTTGCAGGTTTAACCGGATCCGGCGCCGCTTGTTTTGGAATTTTCAAAACCATAAGTGCGGCAAGGAGGGCGGAAAGGGAACTTTCCCAAAAATTCAGGGATTTTTCCCTGTTTAATAATCAGGAAAGACCGCTTCTTAATCCTGTAAATTTTGTGAAAATGACTTTTTTTCTTGCGCATAGAGCCGATCCAGTATTAAAATACTAACATCTGATAGCTCACTGGCAGTCTGGAATTGCTACGATTTTAGATTGTAACAAGAAAGGATTGTTTGGGATTTTTAGGTACACCAAAGGAGAGGCGCCCATGGAGATTACAGACATTCGGGTTCGTAAAGTAGCAGGAGAAGGAAAGCTGAAGGCCTATGTTACGGTTACATTTGATGACTGTTTTGTGATTCACAATGTAAAAATCATCGAGGGAAAGAGCGGGGTCTTTATTGCCATGCCAAGCCGAAAAACCCGGGTTGGGGAGTATAAGGACGTCGCCCATCCTATTCATCCGGAGTTCAGAGCAGAGCTTCAGAAAAAGATACTGGAGAAATACGACATGGGAAGCGGTCCGGATGATCCGACCATGGAGATATAGCAAACAATAATTTATCGAACTGTTTGCTGCAAATGGCATTGAGTAAATATACAGATGCTGGAATACGACCCTGCGGGCCGTT